>MDTG01070758.1_pt1 | contig 12215 bp, 11 predicted proteins | sample 811421 | NCBI WGS metagenome assembly MDTG01 (sample SAMN05326645, study PRJNA326480) | marine metagenome | isolation source: seawater | place: Pacific Ocean: South East | collected 2011
GATGATAATTTTTTATTCGATTTATAATTATAATTTTTAGTTAACATCATTTTTATAGTATCTACTTTCTTATTTATAAATTTTTTTACATCATAATCAAAAAAACTATCACCATTTACTAAAAGAAAATTTTTAATTTTTTTATTTTTAAGTTGAGTTAATGATCCAGCGGTACCCAGTGGTTTTTTTTCAACTATAACTTCACATTCAATACTATTAAAAAATTTTTTGTTAAATTTTTTAAAATAATGACCTTTGAAGCCTGCTAATAAATAAATCTTATTAAAATTAAATTTCTTATAAAAATTAATTAAATAATTCAAAAATTCAATATTGTTAAATTTAATTAGAGGCTTAGGTTTATTTTTTGTTATCAAGCCAAGCCTTCTACCTTTGCCTCCACATAAAATAACGAGATCTAAATTTGAATAATTCATAAGCCCTTATATTGTATATATTATATATTAATTTTACTTGTGTATGAGCCCCTCTCTAAGATTGATACATTGTAGAAAGATAATTTATTTTTATTTAGTATATTTATAATTTTTGATTTCTTTTCAGGATTAAAAAATAATAGAATAAAACCACCACCACCAGCACCAGATATTCTGTATGCATTTATATAGTTGCTAAGTTTTTTTATTATATCTTTAATAATTTTTGTCTCTATCATTTTAGATGTTTTTTTTTTAACTCATTTCCTTCATTAATTAATTTTACAGTTTTATTGAAATCTCCATTTTGGATAAGTTTTATAAATTTAGCAGTATTTTTTGATATTTTAGAAAAATATCTTTGATTTTTTTGAAAGTTTTTCATTTGATCAGAAATTACAACATCAGAAACTCTAGATGATCCAGAAAAAAAAACTAACGAAGAAGTGTCAAAAAATAATTTTAAATCATCTTTAATCTTCAAATTATTAATTTTTTTTTGTTTTTTATAAAAAATTAAATGTAATAATCCACCATATACGGCTGGATAATAATCTTGTATCCCACCTCTTATATTACATATCTTTCTTTCAATAAAATATGAGTCTTCGGCTACTGTCTTTTTTGAAACTCTAATTTTAAAATATTCACATAGCGACAAGTATAAAGATACTGTTATTGAAGACGAGCCACCCAATCCAGATCCTACCGGAGCATCACTAAATGTAGTAATATCAATATTATTTTCTAATTTTTTATTATATTTATTGCAAACAAAATTATAAATTTTAGCTGCCAAATAGTAATTGTCTTTTTTGGATTTGATATTAGATAATTTTCTTTTTTTTTTAAATCTAAAGAATTAAAAATTACTCCTTTTTTTTTATTTTTTTTTATAATGGTAGTAATATACAGATTAATTGCAAAATTTAAGACATTTGATTTTATAGAATTAAAATAAATTGGTAAGTCTGATCCTCCACCTGATAAGGATAACCGCAGTGGTGTTTTATTGATTATCATTTTACTTTATCTAATTATTATATCTTTTTCTTCTGCAATTTTTTTCCTCCAATAATTTAAGAGATCTAACATTGTTTTTTTGAAAGTTATTTTAGGCTTCCATCCAGATACTTTTTTAAATTTATTTATATCCGGAATCTGTAAATCTGCATCAATAGGTCTTAGTCTTTTTTTTTCAATTTTAATCTTAAAATTTTTAATGGTCGAAAACTTGATAAGAGTTTTTAGCATATTTCCTATTGTGCAACTATAATTTCCTCCTATATTAAATGCTTCACCTTTAATTAAGCTTGGTTTAATTTTCATTAACATAGCATAAGCTCTTACAGCATCTCTTACGTCAGCGTATGTTCTCATAGATTTTAAATTTCCTACTTTAATTATAGGTTTACAATATCCTTTTTCAGCTAAAGCAATCTGTTTAGCAAAAGTAGACTCTGAAAATACATCTCCTCTCCTTGGACCTGTATGAGTAAACATTCTTGTTATAACAACATTCATATTATAAGCGTCGGCAAAAAATTTTCCAACTAGGTCTGTTCCGACTTTAGAAATGGCATATGGTGAAGCTGGATAGAATGGACAATCTTCATTAATAGGAAGTTTTTCTTTTTTAACTCTGCCAAAAACTTCAGAAGATGAACAGACATGAATCATTTTTGGACTAGAAAATTCTTTAATTGAATTTAATAAGTTCATCGTCCCAATTATATTTGTATTTAATGTATCGTTGGGAATAATAAAACTTGTTAGTGGATAACTTTGGGCAGCTAAGTGAAAAACATAATCTGGTTTGTATTTTTTTATAGAATTTTGTATAGAATATAAATCATTTAAATCAGCATAATCAAGATATAGTCTTTTTTGCTTATTAACTTTATCTAAAAGATGTTTAATATTATTTGTTGGACTTCTCCACCTACAAATACCTATAATTTCATAGTTTGTATTTTCCAAAAGATAATCAGCTAGGTGGGACCCAACCATGCCCGTTATGCCAGTTATATAGACTTTTTTTTTGTTCATGTTTAAAAAATATATTATTTTATTTTATCAATACATTAAAGAGCTAGTTATTATAACTTTCTTATTTTCTTAAAAATTGTGGGATAAAAATTTAAAATTACAAGCAATAACAAAGACCCAAATAAATTAATCATAAATATAATAATATAACTGTAATTTAAGTTCAGATAAAAATAAATTAACATAGTAGATATTATAGTTATAAATGAATTAATAAGACTTATTTTAAAAAATTTATTTAAGCTTTTATCTACTAAATAAAAAAACTCATTAATTTTGACCACAAAAGTATCAAATAGTATTAGACCAATTAAAATAAAAGAAATTTCAAAATTATTTTGAGTCCAGATGTTATAAATATCTAGTCCAAAAAAATATAAAAATAAAAAAATAAATATTGAAGAAATTAAAAAAACAGACCAAAATATTTTTAAGTTTTTGTTTAAAGTTTTAAATTTTTTTTTGCTATAAGTTTCAATAATTTCGTATTCACTTATTGTAAATATTATTGATAACAATCTACTTGGTAAAAAATAAAATAATGTACGACATGTACTTAACATTCCTACTATTGCTGGGCTAAAAAATAAACCTACTAAAATTATTTGAAAATTATTTTTTATAATTGTGTTTATTAATTCAACAATATGTCCAGCACTTTCAATTATTAATGATTTAATTTTTTTAAAGTTAAAATATTTAACGTCAAATTCTATTTTAGAATTAGTAGAGTAGACATATAAAATTAATGTTTTTAACATATTAAAGCTTATAAAGATTAAAGGCAAAATTATAAAATTCTTTGAAAAAAAAAATGAGACAACTAAGGCAATTTTAATTACTAAATCAAAAAATATTATAATATTATTGCTGATATAGCCTTTTCCCCGATAATTTATTTTTACAAAAAAAATTGAATTTAATAAAAAAAATGTAAAAGAAAAAGTTATTGCAGCTAGGCTAATCCTGATTTGATTAATGCTTAAATCATTAAAAATTTTTAGGTTAAAATCAAAACTAAATAATATTAAGCCTATTAATAATATAGAAATTATTAAATTAAAAAGAACAATAAACAAAAAATTACTGTAAATATTCGATAATTCATTACTTCTATTTTTGTTATAGTAAAATGACATTTTATTTGTAATTGGAGTAACTAAATCTACATTTAAAATAGATATAGAATAAGGAACAGATATCAAAAACATCCAAATTCCAAAGTTATCTACTCCCCAGGTCATAATCATTAATGAGGGAAATAAAATTTGGGATAAAATTAAAAAAAAATTACTATTAATTCTTGAAACAAGATTATTAAATATTCTCTTTTTTTGTTGCTTATGAAATATAAAATTTAACATTTAGCAGTATAAATTATTTAATCTTTAAATACTAAATTCATTAAAAATGAATCTTAGAACTATATTTTTTACATTAGATTTACTATTTCATCATTTAAATCATTTGTATAGTCGTCCCAACTTCTTCTAGTTTCTGTCTTTGATGCATTGAAGGAAAATTCATCTCTCAAATTTTTATCAGATGCTAAAATCTCTAAATTTTCTAAAATTTTATCGCTATTACATATTGGTATAACCATTCCACATCTGTTCTCATTTACATATTCTTCTGCCCCAGAATTTGTTGTAACAATAACAGGACATCCACAAGCTAAAGCTTCATTTATTACTATACTATAACCTTCTTCAAGAGTCGGTAAAACAAAAACATCTGCATAATTATATAATTTAATTAAATCTTGTTTATTTGTTTTGCCATGCATAATAATTTTATCATTTCCTTTAATTTTATCTAAATAAAATTTAGAATCTGACACTTTTGTGCTTCCAGCTATATGTAATCGTTTTTTAGGATGTTTAAATTTTTCAAATGCATCTAATAAGTAATGAAGACCTTTTCTTAAAATAAATTGACCTACAAATAAAATATCAAAAGTATCTTTTTGTTTTTTTTTTTCGAATACTTTAAAATCATCTGTATTAACTCCAAATCTTAATTCAATAATATTTTTATGACCTTTATTTTTGAAACTATCAGTTACAAATTTCGAAGGAGTTAAAATAAAATCTGCATTTTCATATTCATAAATTTCATTTTCAATTCTCCAATTACTAAACTCAAAATCTAAATTATTTTTTAATTTATATTTTGCGTATTCATCTTCTAAAATACTTTTTTGATAAACAATATGAGATGAAGATCTCTCACAAATAAATAATTTTCCCATTTTTCTAAATTTATCTAATGACCAAAAACCACTACCTGATATAGACAGCATTACATCGGCTTGCTCAAAATATTTTATAGCTTTTTCCGAAATCATTTTTGCATTTATATACTGCAGGTTATCTCTAATTATATTTAGAAATTTTACCTGTGAGCCCCTTAATAAGTAATCAGCCATAACGAATAATGGGAAGGAGTCTATTTTATCTCTTGGAATATTAAATCTTTTAGATTTGAAATTTGGATATCCAGTTATCAATTTAACTAATTGATTTTTTTTATCTAAAGACTTGGCTACATCAAAATAATGCCATTTCGAATGACAAGTTGCTAAAAAGTTTAATTTTTTCATACAAAATATGATAACTACATTTATATTAATAAAAATAAAATTAAATGAAAAAAATAATTATATTCTATCCATTTGTAGATGCATTTGGAGGAATAGAAAGAAATATTATTTCTTTTATCTCTTCAATAAATAAAAGAAAAATTAATTATGAGGTAGTTTGTTTTAGAAATTTGATTAATTGGAAAAAATATAATAACAAAAAATCTATAAATATTAAGATTCTTGGTGGTATAAATATAATTGACAGAATTATTAAATTTAAGAATTATAGTAAAAAAGCTAATCCAATAGGGAAAATTCTTTGTTTTGGTGAAAAAGGTTCTTTTTTTGCTTATCTCGCTGGAATAAAAAATTTTACTGTTCATTATACTGATCCACCTCAATTAAGTTTAAATTTTTTAGAAAGCAAAAATTTTTTAATTAGTCTTAAGAGGAAATTAGCATTAAAAATTTGTAATTTAGGGCTTTTAAGATGTAGAAGTATTATTGTTACTACTAAAAAAAATAGAAGAGATATTAAAAAAATTTTTAACGTTAGCTCAAAAGTAATCTATTCAGCAGGTTATAATTTTTATAAAAAAAAAAAATTTCCTGTTAAGACCTTATTTAAAGGTGATAAAATTAATTTGCTATCCATTGGAAGACTTTCACCAAACAGAAATATTGATTGGTTAATAGATTTTATTAATTACTGTAAATTAAATGAAAAAAAGTTATTTAGAAAATTGACACTAAATATAATAGGCGATGGAGAAGAGAGAATTAAAATCCTTAGCTTGGTAAATAAATATAAACTTCAAGGCAAGGTAAAATTTTATTTTATTGCAAATGATAATTTAACAAAAAAAATTTTGTTAAAATCGGATATTTTTTTGCTACCAGCCGTCCAAGGTTATGGTTTACCAGCCTTAGAAGCTTTGTATGTTAATATACCGGTAGTATCGAATCATTATTCTAGAATATCAGAAATATTAAAAAATAATCCTTGGGTTTCATTAACCAAAAATCATAAAAAAGACTTTATCAGAAAATCATTAATTCATATTAAAGCAATGAAATTGAAATTACCAAATTACGAAATACTTCGAAAATTACCCACCGAAGAAAGTTTTTCATCTAATGTTGCCAGAGTATGTGGTTGGTGGAAGTGAATCTTTATCTTTCAATTACATAATTTTGTAAAACTAATATATCCATCTTTGTTCTCAAAAAACAATCTAAAGCTTCCTCAGGCGTATTAGTAATTGGTTCATTTTCATTAAAAGACGTATTTAAAATTAATGGAACTTTAGTTATTTCATAAAATTTTTTTATTAAATTATAATACTTCTTATTGGTTTCTTCATTAACGGTTTGTAATCTTCCAGAACCATCCACATGAGTTACAGCAGGAATTACTGAACGTTTCTTTTTTTGGATTTGATATACTTTCATCATAAATGGAACTTCATCATCAGTTTCAAACCAATCTTTTACATGCTCCCTCATTATAGAAGGTGCAAAAGGTCTGAAACTCTCTCTTTTTTTAATTTTTATATTTAATATATCTTTCATATTTGATTTTCTTGGATCAGCCAATATTGATCTATTGCCCAGAGCTCTTGGTCCCCATTCCATCTTATCTTGAAACCAACCAACAACTTTTCCATCTGAAATATGATTTGCCACTAAATCATTTAAATCTTCAAACAAATCAAAATATTTTATTTTACAATTTTCAAAGTTTAATTTTTTTTTATTTTCTTTTAATAATTTATCTACATAATTATTATCAAAAGAATTGCCATAATAAGAATGTTTCATTTGAAATCTAGAATTTTTGTTCAAAATCTTATGCCATAAATAATAAGACGAGCCTATTGCACCGCCCGCATCACCAGCCGCTGGTTGAACAAATATATTTTTAAATGGTGTAAAATCTTTTATTTTTCCATTAGCAACTGAATTCATACCGCAACCTCCAGAAATACAAATATTTTCATTTTTATATTTTTTATAAAGATTATTTAAGATGTTAAAAAATGCTTCCTCATATAAATTTTGTAAGGAATGAGCTATATCTTTATGAAATTCTTCAATTTTACCTTCTTTTAATCTTTCGGGACCTAACAATTTTACAAGCTCTTTTGTATAAAGATCATCTAAGTAAACATCTCCATTATACCATCTATAATTTATATTTTCTTTGTGAAATTTAAAATATTTAAGATTTAATCTATATTTGCCATTAGAATTTAATATCAATAATTCTTTTAATTTGTTAGTAAAAGTAGGTTTGCCATAAGGAGCCAAACCCATAACCTTGTATTCATCTCCATAATCTTTAAATCCTAAGAACTGAGTAATTGATTGATATAGTATGCCGAGTGAATGGGGGAAAAAAATTCTATCATCAACTTTAAAATCTAAACCATTGCCAAAACCCCATGCAGTACTTGTAAAATCTCCAAACCCATCAACAGAAATTATACATGATTTATCAAAAGGAGAGAGATAGAATGACGATGCTAAATGAGCATTATGATGCTCAACGTTAATTATTTTGCCGTCAAATTTGTCCTCAGGAAATTGATTTTTAATTTCATCATTTATACTTCTGTAGTTTATCCTTTTTTTTAATCTGTCAAATATTAAACTGATACTAGGTTTATATTTTAATATGTGAAAAATTTTTTTAAATAAATTAACTTTTGGATCTCTATTTATGCATATGTAGTTAATATCAGATAATTTTATGTTGCAAATCTTTAAACAACTTTTTATAGATAGAGTTGGAAAGCCAGCCCAATGTTTAACTCTTTTTAATCTTTCTTCTTCAATTGCAAATATTAATTTTCCGTTATGGACAATACATGCTGAGGAATCTGCATGATAAGCGTTAATACCAAGAATATACATGTTTTAAATTATTTAATAATAACATACAAAAAAAATAAATAATTTGATATTAATTACTTTATTAAATTATGAAATGTGCGTTAATTGGAACATCTAAATTTGCAGAAATCCATTTTGAGCAATTAGTAAAAAATAAAGTAAAAGAAATAACTATTGTCACCAGAGATCTTAAGAAAGGCAGAAATCTAATAAAAAAACTCAAAATTATTTATCCAAAAACTTTAATTTTGACTGATAAAATAGAAATATTAAAAAAAAAAAAATTCGACATTATAGACATTTGCTCTACAAACGATGTTCATCACAAACACTTGGAGCAAGTTAGCAAATTAAAGTCAATTATAATAATAGAAAAACCTCTCATATCTTTATTAAAAATAAAAAAATACAAAGCTTTCATAAAAAAGCTGTACGCAAACAATAGAAAAGTATTTGTACTATATCAAATGTTGTATCTATCAAAAATTTTTAAAATTAATTATAAAAAAAAACAAAAGATTAAATTTTTTAAATTTCATTTTTCTACTGGTGGAAAGCATCAAGGTAAAAACATTTGTATAGATTTAATGCCTCATGCTTTAACTTTTATAATGGGATATATTCACATTAATAGTTTTAATAAAAAAATAAAAATTAAAAAAGTATTTTTTAATAAAAATAAATGGATTAGTCGTTTTATTTACGAAAATATTAATTTTGATATTATATTAGAAGAAAAGATTGGAAATAATACATTTTTATCAGTTCAAATAAATGAAGATAAAATTGAAAGGTTTACAGAAATATTAAATGGTAAATTTATAAATTATTTAATTTATAAAAATAAGAAAATCAAAATTAAAAATCCTATATCAGAAGTTTTTAAAAATTTGTTTAAAAATATAAAAAATAATAATTTTTATTTAAGAAATAGAATTCAAACAATAAGTTTGTTAGATACTAATTATAAAATGCTTTTTTAATTTTTAACATTTTATATTTTTAATTATTTTTTCAAAAATTAATGGTGCAACATCAATTTTTCCAATCATAACGCTAAATGTTTTTTGATGTCTTATTAATAGGCTCGGTCTTTTGTCATTTTTATCAAAATAAACTTTTGTTTTTGGGGCAGTAATTAGTTTAGCGTTCTTTATAATTAATTTTTTGTTAAAATATTTTAATGCATCATTTAATATTAAATTTAAATTTTTTTTTTTCACATCTTTAAAATTTTTTTGAAATTTATATAAATCTTTAATCCTATTAAACTTTTTAATTGGTGTATATCTTACACTAGAAAGAGAAAAATTTTTTTTATCTCTAGGATAAAGAGTTACAAATTTACCATCCATAATAGTTATACCTAGCACTTTATTAATTAAATTTTTAAAAGCAACCATTCCAGCAAATTCATATTTAATTTTAATTTTATTTTTTATACCCATGTTTGGATTTGTATAGGTGCAATTTATTATATAATCGTATCCATCATAAATTCTATTGTATTGATCAAACACCTTTCCTTTTTTTGAGTTAATTTTAATTATTTTTTTGTTTAGAAAAATATTATTATTTTTTTTTATTTTTCTTGTTAAAAAATTATTCAATTTTCTAAATTGTATTACTCCTTCATTAACCTTGAAAGCACCTAAATAATCCTTATGATTTTTTAAAATTTTAATTTTTTTAAGATCATATTTAGTAATTTTTATTTTTAACTTTTTGAAGATTTTATAGAATTTTTCTGCATTAACTAAACTATTTTTATGAATCAAATATAAATTTGTTTTAGGAAAAAAAATAAATTTTTTAAATTCTTCCTTAAATTTTTTTGATCCTTTTGTAACTTGTTTGATAGTGTCAATTGATCTTGGATAATGGAATCCTAGATGTAATTTATGCTGGTTATTTTTTCCAGCTTCTTGGATAAGTTTCTTATTTTTTTCAAAAATATCAATTTTGATATTTGATTTAAATTTATCGTTAATTTTTTTAGCCAAATAACACCCATAAAAACCTCCACCAATAATACATATTTTTTTCATTTAGAATTTATTTATTTATGTTTATTAGAAATTATCTTAAAAATCTCTTAAATTACATTGAATTAAAATTTTATTTTAGATTTTTTAAAAAGTATAATTTTAAATTATAATAAATAATAGTAACCATTATATGAAAAAAAAAATAGCTTTGATAACTGGTGCCACTGGTCAAGCAGGTGTTTATTTATCCCGTTTTTTACTCAAAAAAAAGTATGTTGTAGTTGCCACTAGCAGAGTTATTTCACACAATAAACTTTGGAGATTTAGAAAATTAAATATTTTAAAAGATAAAAATTTAATTTTTGAAAAACTAGATATTACTAATTCAAAATCAATTAATAAAATTATTAAAAAATATAAATTCAATGAAATATATAATTTAGCTGCAAAATCATCTCCTAGATTATCTTTTAAATTTCCTATTAGCACATCAGAAGTTAATGCAATTGCAGTATTAAAAATTTTAGAGTCTATAAGAGAATATTCACCAAGTTCTAAGTTTTATCAGGCTTCAACAGCTGGTATATTTGGTCAACCTTTAATTAGTCCCCAAACAGAAGACACACCTTTGAAACCAACAAATCCTTATGCTGCTTCAAAAGCCTATGCTCATAATTTAATTGAAAATTATAGAGACTCCTATGGGTTATTTGCCTCTTCTGGAATTATGTATAGTCTCGAATCTCCTCTAAGAAGTAATGAATTTGTAACAAAAAAAATAATTAATAATTTAGTACTAATAAAAAAAAATAAAAAAATTCTTTTTGAATTAGGAAATCTGAATGCGGTTAGAGATTTTGGTTATGTTGATGACTTTGTCAGAGCCATGTGGCTTATGTTGCAAAAAAAAAAGCCAGGTGATTACATAATATCTACAAATAAAACATGTAGTGTTAAAAAGTTTATTGAGATAACTTGTAAAGAACTTAAGATAAAATTAAGATGGGTAGGAAAAGGTCTTAATATTTGTGGTTTAAATCAAAAAACAAACAAAATAATAATTAGAATAAATAAAAATTATTTTAGACCAATAGACGTTAATTATTTACAAGGTAATTACAATAAAGCTAAAAAACATTTAAAATGGAAACCAAAGTTTTCATTAAAAGATTTAATTAGAATTATGATAAAATTTGAAATACAAAATACCTAATGTTAGAATTTAAATTATGTATAAAAACTTGTGAACCTATAATAAAAATTTTTATTTGATCAATCTATTTATTATAATATCTTAATGAACAAAGAAATTCCAAAAAAAACAAAAGTTGCTGTAATTGGAGGAGGTGTAGCTGGCTGCTCTGTTGCTTATCATTTAGCTAAATCTGGATGGAAAGATACAATTTTATTAGAAAGAGATCAGCTTACTTCAGGTACTACTTGGCATGCGGCGGGACTTGTTAGTCAATTAGGTCCTTCAGCGGGAGTAACTAAGATTAGAAAATATTCTCTAGAACTTTATAAAAAATTAGAAAAAGAATTAGATTTTTCAAGCGGACTAAAATTAAATGGAGCACTTTCCATAGCAACCACAAATGGCAGATGGCAAGAACTAAAAAGACAAGCAACAACAGCACAGTTATATGATGTAAATGTTGAAATATTAAACATTGATCAAATAAAAAAAATATATCCAATTATTAATGAAGAAGATGTTTTAGGTGGAATTTTTATGCCTGGAGATGGTCAGGCTGATCCAATAGGCGTAACACAATTATTAGCAAAAGCTGCAAGAAAAGAAGGTGCTAAAATATTTGAAAAATCACCAGTTGAAAAAATAGTGAAAAAAAATGGATATATATCCGGAGTTATTGTTAATGGTCAAACAATTGAATGCGAATATATTGTACTTGCAACTGGAATGTGGTCTAGACAAATAGGTGAAGACTCAGGTTTTAGTATACCATTATATCCAGCGGAGCATTTTTATGTAATTACCGAAGGAATTAATGAGTTGCCAAAAAACATTCCTGTATTAAGAGACTTTGATGACAGTTTGTATTTAAAAGAAGATGCAGGAAAAATGTTAATAGGAATATTTGAAGGGAGATCAATCCCAGCATTTAATAAAACTAATAGAGTTCCTGAAGATTTTTCATATGGAGAATTTCCTGAAAACTTTGAACATTTTGAGCCATATTTAGAAGCAGCTTTAAAAAGGGTTCCACTTTTAGAAAAAGCCGGTATTAGAAAATTTTTTGC
>MDTG01108405.1_pt1 | contig 12215 bp, 11 predicted proteins | sample 811421 | NCBI WGS metagenome assembly MDTG01 (sample SAMN05326645, study PRJNA326480) | marine metagenome | isolation source: seawater | place: Pacific Ocean: South East | collected 2011
ATAACTCAAAGAGCAGCAATCAGTGCTCTATCTCAAGACCCATCCTGTACATACGAAATGAAACAAGAGTTTAAATTACGGAGAAATCTACTAGTAGATCTACTATCCAATAACCATAGAATGAGATTAAATAAACCAGAAGGAGCATTTTACTTATTTCCAGATGTATCAGGCTATTTCGAGACAAAGTACAAAAAGTATAAAATTAAAAATTCAACTGACCTGGCAATGTTTTTATTGGAAGACGCAGGGGTATCAACTGTAGCGGGGAGTGCATTTGGAAATGATAAATGTATAAGAATTTCATATGCTGCTTCAAGAGATCAACTAAAAAAAGCAAGTGAGAAATTGAATGAATCTCTAAACAAACTACACTAAATACAATGAAAAATATTCTTATAATTTGTTTATACCTAATTATTTCTATGACTAAAGGATTTAGCCAGGAGGATAGACCGATAAATAATCCTCTTTATGACAATCAACAGTATCACTTTGGATTTACTTTGGGTCTAAGCCATAATAAACTGGATATTAAGTACAGTGAATTATTTACCCTAAGTAGTCAAACTGAATTTGATCAAATATTATCAAAATATCAAGCTGGATTCCATGTAGGCATAATAATAGATTTTAAAATAATGGAAAATACTAATATTAGGCTTAACCCTTCATTTAATTTCACTGATCAAAAAATATATTTTAATAACCCATCTGAACAACAAATTATACTACCAAAAAACAACAGTGGAGTATCAAATTTTGAACTTCCAATTCATATAAAATATCGATCTGACAGAGTTCATAATGGTAGAACATATTTACTTTTTGGTGGAAAATATATGTTGGATATGGCAAGTATTGAACAGTTAACTCAAAATCAAATTATTAAATTTGCAAAGAATAATTATTCTATAGAAATAGGCTTAGGTATTGATCTGTACTTTTCTTATTTTAAGTTTTCACCTGAAATAAAATATTCTTATGGATTAAATAACATTCTAATTAATCAAGATAACATCTACAACAACATGATTAATAAATTAACCACACAATCTTTACTCTTATCACTAACCTTTGAATAAATGATAGTATTTAAAAAGCAAATCCTAAAGAAAAATGAGCAAATATTGAAAAAACTGGATATGTTAACCACTGAGTATTATCTTCCTTATAATCAGTTCCATTTGAAGCATTAGATCCAGCAAAAAAACCTATATCAGGTTGATCAAATTGATCAAGATTATAAAACACTCCTAAATCAAGCTTAAGTCGAAGTCTTCTGGCAGTACGCTGATCAAAAGAACGCCACATCACTTTATCTACTAGTCTTGTTCCGTCTAATGTATAAGATAAATTACATGTTACTCCACCATAATTTTCATTGGTAAAATTAACTTCTTCCTCTGAGTCTAAAAATTGTCCTTTATATCCAATTTCAAGCGCATGTCTACTGTGAACATACCTCCAACCAGGAAAAAGGTCTCTAAACCAAGAAAAACCAGCACGTTCACCATCTAACCAACCAAATGGAGAATTTCTATTTCTTTGTGTAGGGTTTAAGTTAATACCAAACTTTGCATGTATATCAGTATCAAAGTCCATACCTAGCATCACATAAAATGCTTCAGTCATAAGTCCCTCTTGAGAAAAAAAGTTTAGTTTCAAAGCTAAAGACGGATTTGTTACACCCAAGTATAATTCAATAGGATTTTGGTCTTTTTGTCTTTTTTGGTTATGTCCAGGATCTAAAGAAGTAGTTAATATAGTATTTTTTTTAGAACTAGATGAAGAAATAGTTTCAAGACTGCCGTCATTGGCAAAAATAAAAGAAGTGAAACAAAATGCTGTAAAAAATATAAAATGCTTCATACTATTTGTTAATTGATTATGATAAAATAAAAGCTAATGTACTTAAAAAAATAGAAAAGAAAAAAATTATCTAATTAGAGATATTATAATTCCAAATGAAATAGATACATTTAAAGAGTCAGCTAAAGAATTTTTAGAGGGAATTGAAATCATTTCATCTAAAGACAGTTGATTTTGAGAACTTATTCCATGTGACTCATTCCCAAATACAATAACACATTGTTTTGGAAAATCCATCTCATAAACGTTTTTGCCAGATAAAGATGTGCCATATGAATTGATTCCTAATCTCTTAATATCATATAAAAATGAATCATACTCAACTTGTGCAATTTGAACTCTAAAAATAGACCCCATACTTGACTGTATTACTTTCGGATTATATATATCTACGCAATTGTTTGTAATATATATTTTTTTAATACCGAACCAATCAGCAGTGCGAATAATAGTACCCATATTTCCAGGGTCTGAAATATTATCTAAAAGTATTATTTTATCTATATTTTTTAATTCTTGCTTAGAATATAATGTGTCGTGAATTTCTACAATTGAAATTACTTGATTTGGGGTCTTAAATGTGCTGATTTTTTCTAATTGCTGCTTACTTATAATTTGACAATCTATCCCAGGATTCTTTTTGCACCAGTCTTCTGTTGCATATATTGAAACAATACTCCAATTTGATTCTAATAAATCTCTAACCATAGTAGCTCCTTCTACAATAAAACAATTGGACTTCCATCTATTTTTAACCCTTTTTAAAGAGTTAACAAACTTAATTTGTTGCTTAGATATCATTAAAATTATATTTTTACTCTATAAACTTTACTTTACTTTGATTAAAAATACTACATTAATTATAATTTGCTTCATCCTATCATCTTGTTACAGTACAAAACACCTAAAAAAAGATGATGTTATTTTGAAGAAAAACAATATTATTGTTAATAATCAACTCAATAATAGGATCAAAGGAATATCAAAAAAGGAGATAAGAGAAATAATTAAACAAAAACCAAACAAAAAAATATTTAATATTATTCCTTTTCACGTATTCATTTATAGTCTAAGTAATCCAACAAAAAATAACTGGATTAATACATATTTAAGAAAAATTGGTGAACAACCAGTTAATATAAATAATGCACTTATTAAAGAAAGCGCATTACAAATATCTTCTCACTTAGAAAATAACGGTTATTTTACCTCGACTGTGTCTAGTAAAATAGAATATAAAAAACGAAAAGCAATAGTTAATTATAATATATCAACTGGTGATTCATATTTAATAAATAAGATAGATTACAGTTTAATTAAAAATATTAGTCAACACATATATCAATCCCTAATATTGGACGCTAAGCACATAAAAAAAGGAGATATATTTACATATAAAGAAGTTAATAATGAACGTATTAGAATTACAGAATTATTTAAAGAAAATGGTTATTATAAATTCACAAAAGAAAACATATTCATAGAAGCTGATAGTGTTGAAAATAAATTAATTAATCTTGAATTCAAACTTGAAGATAGTCTTTTGGTACAACCTAACACATATACGAAATTTATAATTGAAAATATATATATTCAATTAAATGAAGACACAAATTCAAAAAAAGATACAACATTTTATAAGGGTATTTATTTTATTACATCAAATAACAATAAACATGTTTTTAAAAAAAACAATCTAATTGAACTGATTAAGATCATTCCACACTCACTTTACTCTAAAAAGAAAGTAAATAATACATATGAAAACATATCTAACATTGATTACTTTAAAAGAGTAACCATAGAGTTTGTTGAGACTGCAAAAAATAAACTTAAATGCAATATTAATCTGACATACCCAACAAAAATGTACTATTCTGTTGAAGCCGAAGCAAAGCGGTCTTCTGATGAGGGTAATTTTGGCTTATCTAGCTATTTACAATTTGGTAATAATAATCTGTTAAATAGCGGGGAAAAATTAAATAGTACTGTGCGATTATCTTTAGAAAATAGACAAACAAGTATTGAGAATAGTGACCAATTGTTTAATACAAGGGAGATAAACTACGAGATTGGTTTGAAATTTCCCAAACTAATTATTCCTCACTTCATTAAAAGTACGATAGCAAAATCATACGATATGCACACAAATTTTAAAATTACCATATCAAAAAAAAACAGTCCTGATTTTACAAGCCAAAATATTAGTCAAAATATAAGTTATAATTGGCGTACACAAAAAAACACCCAACATAAATTAAATTTAATTGAATTAAGCTTTTCTAAAATTGAAAATATTAATTCTTATATACAAGATCAAATTAACTCAAATCCATTTTTAAACGAACAATTTGAAGACAAATTTATTCCCTCTACAAATTACACTTTAGTGTATAACAATCAAGAACTGTATCGAAATTCTAATTACTCGCACATTATATTGAAATTAGAAACTAGTGGAAATTTTTTCAAATCCATTAGCTCAATAATGAACTTAAATCAAAATGAAAATGGGAATTATATGATTTTTAACAATCCTTTTTCACAATATGTAAAGTTAAATGTAGATCTAAGAAGATTTTTAATGTTTAAAAAAGATAATGTTTTTGCATTCCGTATGTTCTATGGTATAGGATATGCATATGGCAATTCCGATGTACTACCCATTCAAAAACAATTTTTTTCTGGTGGTGTAAACAGTATAAGAGCATGGGAGGCTTTTAGTTTGGGTCCAGGATCCATATTAAATAATAATGATATATACTACTCAACAGGAGATATTAAATTTGAATTCAATATGGAATATCGATTCGCATTTATTAATGCCCTTAAGTCAGCCTTATTTATTGACGGAGGAAATATTTGGTCTATACAAAATGATATTAGAGAAGGAAGTATGTTTAAAATTAATAATTTTATGAATCAACTTGCGATTGGATTTGGGTATGGTTTAAGATATGACTTTAATTTTTTTGTCATTCGTTTAGATATTGCTACTAAATTAAAAGACCCTACATTAGAAACTAATAATAGCTGGGTCAAAAGACCTCTAAATCAAAAATTTAGATATAATTTAGCTATAGGTTATCCTTTTTAAATTAACTTTGACTCATTATGGGAAAATTAAGAAAAATTGCTCAAACATTAGTTCAGTCCGGAAAAGGAATTTTAGCAGCAGATGAAAGTACACCTACATGCACTAATAGATTTCATGGAGTAGGTATTGAAAGTACAGAAAACACACGAAATACATATAGGAGTTTATTATTTACTTCTCCTAATTTATCTAAATATATTAGCGGAGTAATTTTGTTTGATGAGACTTTCAATCAAACAATAAAAGATACAAATGAAACTATTCCACACTTTTTGAAAAAAAATAATATTTTGGCTGGAATTAAAGTTGATACTGGAGCGAAGAACTTCGCAAATCATGGGGGTGAAAAAATAACTGAGGGGCTAGATGGTCTCAGGGAAAGACTACAAATATACAAACAAAAAGGTGCCGATTTTGCAAAATGGAGAGCAGTTATATCTATAAGCAACGATAATCCAAGTGAGGCATGTTTGCATTCCAATGCTAATTCCTTAGCTAGATATGCTTCTCTTTGCCAAGAAAATGATATTGTCCCAATTGTTGAACCAGAAGTTTTAATGGATGGAAATCACAGTATAGAGCATTGTTTTAAAACCACTGACTCAGCACTACATATTGTTTTTCAAAACTTAAAACTTCTTAATGTTGATTTAAACAGTATCATTTTAAAACCCAATATGATTCTACCAGGAAAATTTTCAAATGAAAATATATCAAATAAACAAATAGCTAAAATGACTCTTGATGTATTGCGAAAAAATGTACCAGACACTGTTCCCGGAGTTGCATTTTTATCTGGTGGGCAAAGTTGTGATTTAGCTGCAAAAAGATTAAATACTATAAATAAATTAAATCAAACAAATAAATGGCACTTAACGTTTTCTTACGGCAGAGCACTACAAAAAGATGCCTTAAGTCAATTTGCCAAAGGATCACAAACTAAGTGCCAAGATGCACTAATTGAAAGATCAAAATTAAATCACCTAGCTTGCTTAGGTAAATTATAAATGATATGAATTGGTTTAAAAGAAAAAGTCAAGGTATTTTTACAAAAAGTGAGGATAAAAAAGATATTCCTAAGGGCCTTTGGCATAAGTGCCCACAATGTAAAAAATTAGACCCGATTGAAGATCAAGAAAAAAATTTATGGACATGCACAAACTGCGATTTTCATAATCGTATAAATAGTAAACAATACTTTTCTATACTATTTGACAACAATAAATTCACAGAAATTAATGAGGATATTATTGCTCTTGACCCACTAAAATTTAAGGATAAAAAAGATTATAAATCTAGATTAGATGATGCAAAAAAAAATAGCTCATTTAATGAGGCAATTAGTACAGCACATGGAAATATACATGGAAAGAAAATTGCTATTGCTGCTATGAATTTTAATTTCATTGGAGGGTCAATTAGTTCAGCAGTTGGAGAAAAAATATGTAGAATTATTCAATTTTCAATTAAGAAAAAAATACCCTTACTAATAATATCAAAATCTGGAGGTGCTAGAATGATGGAAGCTGCATTTTCTCTAATGCAGCTAGCAAAAACATCCGGATATTTAACATTACTTGCTGAAAAAAAAATACCTTATATATCATTGTTGACAGACCCAACCTTTGGAGGAGCTACCGCATCTTTTTCTATGCTTGGTGATTTAAATATAGCAGAACCCAATGCATTAATAGGTTTTGCAGGCCCTAGAGTAGTTAAAGAAACAATTGGTAAGGATTTGCCAGAGGGTTTTCAAAAATCGGAATTTCTACTTGAAAAAGGGTTTCTTGACTGTATTGTTCATAGAAAAAAACTTAAAGAAACAATTTCAAGATTTATAAATATGATGTATTATTCTACCAACCATTAAGATAATGTAAAAATAAATACTATATTTGCCCCTCTGAAATTAAAATAAAAAAAAAACACGTATGTATTTAGATTCTGAAAAAAAGAAAAATCTATTCAAAAAGTTTGGCCAATCAGAGTTAGACACCGGATCTTCAGAGGGTCAAATTGCTATTTTTACAGAAAGAATAAATCATTTAACTGAATATCTTAAAACTAGTAAAAAAGACAATAACACGAAAAGATCACTAGTTTTACTAGTAGGTAAAAGAAGAAGAATGCTGGAATACCTTAAGAAAAAAAATATTGATAGATACAGATCTATTATAAAAGATTTAAAGTTAAGAAAGTAAGCAAAACATTACTGACATTAGTTATATAATTTATTCTAAAACAATTTAATGAAACCAAAATTAGAGAATGTAAGTATCCTTCTAGAAGATAATAGAGAGATTACAATAGAAACTGGCCTTTTAGCAAAACAAGCACATGGTTCTTGTGTTGTAAGAATGGGCGACACCATGATATTAGCGACTGTTGTGTCTGACAGAAACGCAAAAGAAGGAATTGATTTTCTTCCACTAACAGTGGACTACAGAGAAAAGTTTGCTGCAGATGGGCGTTTTCCTGGTGGATTTCTTAAAAGAGAAGGAAGACCATCTGATCAAGAAATACTTGGAATGAGACTAGTAGATAGAGTACTAAGACCTCTATTCCCAAAAGATTATCATTCAGAAACTCAAATCATGATGCAACTTATGTCACATGATCAAAATATTTGTCCTGATTCATTAATAGGACTGGCTGCATCTACCGCACTAACACTATCTGACATTCCATTTGAAGGTCCTATTTCTGAAGTAAGAGTTGGAAGAATCGACAATAATTTTCTAATTAACCCATCACCGGATCAGATGATCAAGTCTGATATTGACTTAATGATTGGGGGATCAAAGGATTCTGTTGTGATGGTAGAGGGAGAAATGAATGAAATTTCAGAAGAGGAAATGATTGAAGCTATTAAATTTGGTCATGAAGCTATTAAAATACAATGTGATGCACAATTAGAACTAGCTAATAAGTGTAATAAAAATGGCATAAGAGAATATGAGAAACCTCTTGAAGAAACTGAAATACTAGACAAAGTAAATTCACTGGTATACGATAAAATATATGAAATTGCTGGTAATAAAACCTCTAAACAAGAAAGAAACAATCTGCTTTCTGATTTAAAAGAAAATTTAATGAATCAATTTTCCGAAGAAGAAGTTGAACATAAAAGTGATGCTATAAATCAGTCGTTTTATAAAATTGAAAAAGAAGCTATTCGTAATTTTATTTTAGATACTCAAAGCAGAATAGATGGCAGAAAAACCGATGAAGTTAGATCAATATGGTGTGAGGTAGACTACTTGCCAAAAACTCATGGTTCTGCTGTTTTTTCTAGAGGAGAAACACAATCACTAACAACTGTAACCCTTGGCACATCAATGGATGAAAACAGATTGGACACGGTGACCAAAGTTGGTTCTGAACGATTTTACTTACATTATAATTTTCCTCCATTTTCTACAGGTGAAGCTAGAATGAAGTTCAGCGTCAGCAGAAGAGAAATTGGTCACGGAAATCTAGCGCAAAGAGCTTTAAAAATGGTAATATCTGAAGACAACCCATACACAATAAGAGTCGTTTCAGAAATACTAGAATCAAATGGTTCATCATCTATGGCCACTGTTTGCGCAGGAACACTAGCTCTTATGGATGCCGGTATTAAACTAGAAAGACCTGTTTCTGGAATTGCTATGGGTCTTATAACTGATCCGAAAACAAAAAAATATGCTGTCCTTTCTGATATTCTTGGAGATGAAGATCACTTAGGAGATATGGATTTTAAAGTCACTGGTACCACAAAGGGTATTACCGCTTGTCAAATGGATATAAAAATCAAAGGACTTCCTTATGACATCTTAACAGAAGCTTTACAACAATCTAAAGCAGGAAGGTTACACATCTTAGATGAAATGCTTAAAACTCTTTCTGAGACAAGAGAAAATCCAAAACCACATTCACCTAAGATGATAACTATTTCCGTTCCAAAAGATAAAATTGGAGAAATCATAGGACCTGGAGGAAAGCATATAAAAGAAATGCAGGAAAAAACTAAAACTACTGTTACCATTTCTGAGGAAGAAAACGCAGGATTAGTAGAAATTCTTGGAACAGATTCCGAAGGAATTCAGCAAGCACAAGAAATTATAAAAAATATTTGCTTTATTCCAGAAGTGGGCACAATATATGATGGTATAGTGAAATCTATTCAACCCTATGGGGCATTTGTTGAAATTAAGAAAGGCACTGATGGTCTTCTCCACATCTCAGAAATTGAGTGGAAAAGATTAGAAAAGGTTGAAGATGTGTTAAAAGAGGGTGATAAAATTCAGGTAAAACTAGTGAGTATAGATCCTAAAACTAAAAAAATGAAATTATCTAGAAAAGTACTTTTACCAAAACCTGAATAATTAACTATAAAGTAAACTAAACATGAGGCAACTAAAAATAACGAAACAAGTTACCAATAGGGAGACTGCTTCTTTAGATAAATATTTACAAGAAATTGGAAAAGTTGATTTAATCTCAGCTGATGAAGAAGTACAATTAGCTCAAAAAATAAGAGAAGGAGATGAAATTGCTTTAGAAAAACTCACCAAAGCCAATCTACGTTTTGTTGTCTCTGTTGCAAAACAATACCAAAATCAAGGCTTATCCTTACCTGATTTAATAAATGAAGGAAATTTAGGGCTAATTAAAGCTGCCAAAAGATTTGATGAGACTCGTGGATTTAAATTTATATCTTATGCCGTTTGGTGGATTCGACAATCTATTCTTCAAGCACTAGCTGAACAATCTAGAATCGTAAGACTTCCACTTAATAAAATTGGATCAATTAATAAGATAAATAAAACTTATGCTGCATTAGAACAAAAATATGAGAGAGAACCATCAGCTGATGAAATTGCCAACGTATTAGAAATGAGCTCTAATGATGTTAGAGAATCTCAAAGAAATTCAGGAAGACATATTTCAATGGATGCCCCATTAGTTGATGGAGAAGATAGTAATTTATATGATGTTATCATGAGTGGCGAAAGTCCAAATCCCGATGACAGCTTGATAAATGACTCATTGCGTACAGAAATTGAAAGATCTCTAACAACATTGACTGATAGAGAAGCTGACGTTATTAGATTATATTTTGGATTAGGAAGTAAACATGCAATGACTCTTGAAGAAATTGGTGAAAAATTTGATTTAACTAGAGAAAGGGTAAGGCAAATTAAAGAGAAAGGCATAAGACGACTAAAACATACATCAAGAAGTAAAATATTAAAAACTTATCTTGGATAAAACGCCACAAAACTTAGTAGCACCTTCTATTTTATCATCTAACTTCGGAAAACTAGATGAGGAGATTTCTATGATTAATAATAGTCTGGCTGATTGGATACATATTGATGTAATGGATGGGGTATTTGTACCAAATATTTCATTTGGAATACCTATTGTTAGGTCTATCTCTAAACACTCTAAAAAACCACTTGATGTTCACTTAATGATTAAAAATCCTGATTTATTTATAAAAAATTTTAATGAAGCTGGGGCCGATATTCTAACAGTACATTATGAAGCATGTAAACATTTACACAGAACAATTGAGTTAATTAAAAGTTTTAATATGCAAGCAGGAGTAGCCATAAATCCTCATTCTCCAATAAATTTTATTGAAAATATTATTCATGATATTGATTTGATATGTTTAATGAGTGTGAATCCCGGATTTGGTGGTCAAAAATTCATCAACAACACTTTTGAAAAAGTCAAGCAAACTGCAACTCTAAGAAAAAAGCATAAAGCTAATTTTTTAATTCAAGTAGATGGCGGAATAAATTTAGAAAATGGTAGTAAATTAGTAAAAAATGGTGCTGACATACTGGTAGCAGGAAATGCTATATTTAAATCTAAAAACCCTACCCACACAATAAATAGTCTAAAGTTTAATTAACGTAATCCGCTAAATATCTAAATCTTTCTGTTAGATGGCCATTTAATGTTATAGAGGCCTTAGAGACAATGGGTCCATTATTAATTAAATCATCAAGAACCTGCTTAATAAATACATTACCAAAATCAATTGAAGCATCCTTAGGCAAGGAACATGGTAAATTATCTACCGCCATAACTGCAATGCAATCATCCTTAAAATAGTCATCCTCAACTCCTTTTGAAATATTATAACCATAAATAGGTTTTGATATAGTAGAAGGTCTAATAGTAGATACAATAGGGCCACCAATATCACAACTAATATCCCCCACTACTTTAAGCTTAGATGTATTAGATAAATGATTTTTAGTTAAAATATATGGACTATGTTCTGCATAAAAATGACCTGTAATAAGCATATCTGCATGATCAATATAATTACCCATACATGATGTATATTTATCTGGATTAATGTAAAAGTCCTTTTTAGATGATTTAGAACCATCTACCCTTTGATTATAATCAAGGGTAGATAATTGAACGTAAACAGGTTGAGTAAATTTTTTAGATACAAATTCATCCTTAGAAACATTTAAAATATTAAGACAACATAGTATTTCTTTAACTCCATTTGCAACACGACCTGAACCAGTTAATATAATTTTTAAATTATTAGGTAATTTAATTTTTAATAACTCTTTTTTCATATTTACCATGTCACCTAAAAGGTGTGCATAAGCTAATTCAAATGTCTTAGTCTTCATTCCATAAGTCAGAAAACTATTGTAACATCCTACAATACCAGCATATCTTCCAAAACCAATTAACCTTTTCCCTTTACGATCAACCAGTGTTTCATAATCAACCAATTGAATATTCTTATTTAAAATAGTTTTCAAGAGATTTTGATTATATGACTGTTTTTTTATAGTATGAGAAAAAAAACAAAACACTTTTTTATCAATTAACATATCTATTGGTACTTCTTTAACACCCATAATTATATCGCAATGTGATAAGTCATTAGATAATAGCACTCCACTTTTTGTATAATTAGAATCAGAAAAACATCTGATGCTAGATGGTTGTACATATATAGTAATATTATTAAAATTAGACATTATATACGAACATTGCTCAGGTGAGAAAACTACTCTTTTATCTGGCGGGTTTTTTCCCTCTCTAATTAAACCTATGTTCATTTTAAATATATTGAGGTTACTAAAATATGAAATATTGTATGTAAATTTGCATTATATAAAACATGTTCTTTGAATTATTGGGGATGACAGGATTTGACAGCAAGCTAAATGAAATAGTAAGCATGTCGAGTATTATATATTATCTCGTTAAAAAT
>MDTG01353981.1_pt1 | contig 12215 bp, 12 predicted proteins | sample 811421 | NCBI WGS metagenome assembly MDTG01 (sample SAMN05326645, study PRJNA326480) | marine metagenome | isolation source: seawater | place: Pacific Ocean: South East | collected 2011
AAAATATATTTCATGCTAGGTGATTACCCCTTTGTATATGATATTTTCAAACATTTGAATCATACAACCATCATTGCAACAAATAATGAAGTAATAAGTGAAAATGTTTACTCTGTACCTATTGGGGTTACAAATACAAGTCATTGTAGTATAATAGGAAATTTAGATGTTATTGTTGAACAATTCAAGGAACCAAAATATCACTCTGACCAATTGTTATACATGAACTTTAATATTCGAAATGATAATTCATTCTCCGAAAGGAATAGTGCAATCTTGCATTTTGAAAACAAAGATTGGGTTACACGAGGCAAATTTGAAAGAACACACGAAGGTCATAAACGGTTTATATCGGAAATATATAATCACAAATTTATTCTTTGTCCATGGGGAGCAGGTATTGATACTCATAGATTGTGGATGTCTTTGTATTTAGGAAGCATTCCGATAACTAAGTATCATAAAACTTATTATCATTTCCGTCATCTACCAATCGTGTTTGTAAATGACTGGAAAGAGGTAACCGAAGAGTTTTTAATTCATAAATATGATGAAATTATGAAGAACGATTATGATTTATCAGTATTAGGGATGGACTTTTGGCGTAAACAATTCGAATAGTTCATCGTTACTTTTCCACGATAATTTAGAATTAATAGCTCTATCGTCAATTATTACATCAAAGTTTGGTTTTTTTAATGTTTCAATACGATGAAATTTGCATTTCCAATCTGATAATTGCTGCTTTGTTAATTCACTCCAATCAATTCCAGACGTTGTACCGCGGGCTGTCCAGTATACTATTTCGTGCCCGTCATCATATAATTGGTTGACTTTCGCTATATTATCATAGTAAGGTACACAACCGTTATAATTTCTGTAAGGCGTGTAACATATAGTCTCATCAATATCAACGTAAATGATCATTTATATAAATAATTTAATACTTTTAAATTGTTCAACAAAATTTGTTTTACATAATCTACCTAAATATTTAGAATAATTTTTCATATCTTCATCTATACATTGATATTTTTTATATTGACTTTTATGACATTTCCATGAGTTGATTTTTTCATTGATATTATTTTCGTTTAATTTAATAAAAAAATTCGGATTAAATGTATCTTTTAATAAACCACCTACCATATTATTTTCCCACATGAACAAAGATACAGACTTGTTTCGGCATGATGAATATACTACGTTGAAGACATCGCGATGATCTTGATGTACATCATTTTCGTAATGTGTAAACACAGCATCTGGTGATATACTAGATATTATATTATCCATATCATAGATTTTTTCCCTCATAGATTTATCTCGGAAGTTATTTATGATTAAATTTTCTTTGGGTATTCCAAAAACATTTAATGAATCATGAACTTCGTTTATACGCTCTTTATAACTTGCTGTTGTAAAATCACAAGGTATATAATTGATAACGAAGTATACATCAATGTTCATTTCCTTGAAACGAGATACTGAACCACCCATACTCAATTCTATATCATCTGGATGTGCTGATATACACATAACTTTATTGAATTCAATCATCATTCAATAAGTAATACAATAATATAAATATTATTTAAATACAAATAACTAGTGAAGTATTATGAGTCAAGCTAATTTACTCGTACCGGGAGCAGGTGGACCTGCTGGAATTAACATAATAAAAATGTTCAAAAATGAAGAATCGTATAAAGGTAAAATTATTGCGATAGATTGTGATCCTTACGCTTCGGGATTCTTTCTTGCTGATAAATATTTTGTCATTCCGAAAACGTCGGAATCTGCATTTGAGAATTCAATTATAAAAATAATTGAAGATAATGATATAGGTTTAATTTTGCCAACAAATGAATCTACGTTGAATTTTTTTTCTGGGAAAAAAACTTTTTTTCAAGACAAAGGTATTCACTGCCTATTCAACGATCCTTCTGTAATGGAAATATGTGAAGATAAATGGAAATTTTTCGAGACATTACAAAATAATATTCAACCTCCAGAAACCTCACTCGTCTTGTTGTCTAGTTTTCCGCAAATAGTGAAACCTCGCAAGGGTTCAGGTAGTCGTGGATTTAATGTTATTAATGAAAGTATCAATTATATTCATAATAACAATCAAAGTATGATATATCAAGAATATTTACCAGGAAAAGAGGTTACAGTAGACATTTTGTATGATATGTGTGGAAATTATCTTTATAGTGTATGTCGTGAAAGAATGGCAGTAAAAGCAGGAATATCGACTAAAGGAAGAGTATTTCATGACGAGATTATAGAAAACGAATCGAAGAAAATTTGTGATTTGATAAATATAAAAGGTCCCATAAATATTCAGTTCAAACAAAATACAAAAGGTAAATGGAAGATTTTGGAAATTAATCCTAGATTTGGTGGAGGTACAATCTTCACACATTTAGCTGGTATCAATATTGTCAAGTTTATAATGTATATAATCAACAGTTCTGTATCAGTTTTTCCTGAAAATAAAATTAAAAAAAATGCAATAGTCGTGAGATACTTTGAAGAAATCCTACTTACGGAGTAAGTTTCTCTCTTTTATAGTCGCTGTTAGCACATTACACATTGAATCTTGTTCCTTCATAAAAGAGCAAAGAGCATTTGTATCCTTAGGAAAACAATCCCCGCCATAAGAAAGCTTTCCGTCGTGACCTGGAACACAGGTATGATTTTGATGAATCCACCCATTTTTTAACATCATATTACGAATATTGTTAAAATTTGCATCCAATTTACCGGACAGAAGGTAAAGTTCATTGAAATATTGTATTTTAACAGCATAGAAACTGTTACAAAATAACTTCATACACTCTGATTCAATACTTGTACAAGTCGAAATTTCGGCATTTTTGAAATGTGTTCGATAAAAATCATGAAGTTTGGTATTTTCAGAAATTGTATCTGTCAATCCTATAACAATATGATTTTGATTTTTAAAATCTTCAAATGCTGTTTTTGCTGATAAAAATTCTGGATTGTGTACAATATTTAATTGATACTTATCTTTCAGTTTGTTGCAAGTGAGAGGTTCAACTGTTGATTTTATCACAACAATACCAGAAAAATTATTGTCTTTAAAATATTTTAACGTTTCGTGAATAGGTGTCAAGTCGTATCCGTTAATACTTTCATCGTAAAGTGTAGGCAAACATAATAAGCATATGTCACTATTAAGAGTTTGTTCGATCGAACCTACATCTTTGAATTTGTCATAATTTCGCATAGGTATATCCTTTTCTTCAAAACATTTTTCCATAGCAGAACCAACAAATCCCAATCCAATTATTGAAATAGTCATTTAATTAACGAATGTCTTTGTTTTAAATATGTTTCGATGAAAATTAATAAAATTCAGGTCAACGCATTACAACACCCATTTTTTTTACAATGTTCATGATTGTAATCGCAATTACGTACCGGAAAACAATGATGACAATCTTGCTTGTAGCAATCACCATTAATACAAAATACCAATTTTTTTTGATGCTTCTTTAAAAACATCATGGTTCTTGTTAGACCCTCTTCTAAGGAAATCTTGGGATTGTATCCTAACACTTGTTTAGCTTTATTAATATCAGCACACGTATGAGGTACGTCTCCTATTTGTAAAGGTAATTGTTGGTATAGTGCCTTCTTTCCGGTAACCTTTTCGCATGTTTCTATAAACTGGTTGAGTGTTTTCGGTTTTGAATTTCCTATGTTGAAGACATCATATTTAATCTTATTATTATTATTATTATTATTATCAATTGCAGCAATAATACCATCTACAACATCATCTATGTATGTATAGTCACGTGATGTTGTTCCGTCACCGTATTTTTCAAATTGATTGCATTCTAATATGGAGTTCAAGAATTTGTATGGAGCCATATCCGGACGTCCGCGTGGACCATAGACAGTGAAAAAACGCAATCCAAACACTGATATTTGGTACAGTTGACAATAAGTCTGTGCCATTAATTCCATACATCGCTTGCTACAAGCATATGGACTGTTACAACTATCGATCGTTTGAGATTCTGAAAATATATGATGTTTGTTTATTCCGTAAACGCTGCTACTGCTTGCAAACACAATGTGTTTGACATCATTTTCTACTGATTCTTTCAATAGGTGGGTAAAAGTCTCTATATTTTCTCTCACATATAAACAAGGTTGCTCAATACTGAAACGCACGCCTGCCATGGAAGCTAAATGACATATTCTTTCAGGTTTCCATAATGATATCAATCTAGTGTTAAGAACATTCTCTTTATGAAATGTAAAATTTTTATATTTTTTCAATATAAGTAAGTTGCGTTTTTTTATTTCAACATCATAATAGTCGCTCAAATTATCAATTCCTTTAACAATGTCCCCTCTTTTCAACAAGAATTCAGCAACATGCGAACCAATAAATCCAGCACACCCTGTTACTATAATCTTCATTCTCACTTTATGTATCCTCTTAAATTTATATCTATATTAAATTCTTGTAAAAGATTTTGTATCAAAGCGGCTTTATTTTGTCTTAGATCCCATTTTCCCTTTCTAACTGCTGTACTTATGTATGGATACACTCTTGAGTCTCAAGCCAATCCCCTCAGTTTTGCACGAGTGTCATAGTGAAACAATCCCCTGATTCCATTATTTACCATCCAAGTATGAGTTTTAGGATTCTCCATGTCTATTATTTCTATGTTTTTATCAACTTGTGTTGAATTACCATATACATTGTTTTTGTAAACCTCAATTAATTTTTTTTTATTCCAAAGCGTAGTTTGTCCATTGTACTGTTTACAATTATCTGGTAAAACAAACAAATCAGGGTAGTCTTTATATGGTTCCAATCTTTGAAAATGAAAGCCAGGTTTGTTGAATGAAGGCATACCACATCGTATTAGTTGTATTTGGCAAATATTATCCGTATTATTTTCGATAATATTTTTGTATTCTACTATTTTCCTGAAATTCACACTATCGTACAAAATAAAATCTTCATGAGTATAAACTACATACGTCTCGTTAATTTTAATGCCTTAAAATAAAAATACTTAAATATTCGACGTTTGAATATTACAATGAAGATTGCCTTTATTATCACTTATCATCATTCTGAACAACGTCAAACTGGAAATGTAAATGTAATGAATCTATTGAAGAGTTTATGCGAAAGTATCAATAACACTTACGAAAATGTAATTTATATAATGGATAACTCTAGTTCAACTAAACTTGATATTAGTAAATGTCCTCAGATAAACAATGTTGAATACAGGTATCATTATATTGCTGATCAGTTGATTGGGGGATTAACCTGGGCATGGAACTATGGTATAAAATTAGCAATTAATGAAAAATCAGATATATTAATAAATTTGAATGATGATTTATCAGTTGACAATTCCATCAACAGTTTCGTTGAATGTATTAAAAACCACCCTAATAATGGGCATAGTTTATTTGGACCTGTCACCAATTCTGGTGGAGCACCAGAACATCAAGTGATTATTTCCTCATGTGAAACTTTAGAAACAACAGGGTTGTCTTATGGTGATGAAGAAAGACAAAAATTGTTTCAAGGATATCCATTGAACGGTTTTGCAATGGGGTTTACAAAAGAAATGTATGCAAAATTCCACGTAGATGGATGGTTATTTTCGCGTGATATAAGAGACGCTTGGGGATGCCAAGAAGATGAATTTTATCTTAGAAATAAACCATTAGGTTTGAAAAATTATATTGTGAATTCGTGCTATATAAAGCATGCAAAAGAGCACTCATGGAAAAAGGCTCGAAAATGTTATAACCATCCGAGGCGTTTAACGTTAAATTATGATACAGAGTTAGAAAAAGCTCCTTGTTATTGAAACTAGATTTAACGATAAATTCATCATAGTATTTCTATAATGTTTTTAACATAATTATATCTTTTATAGTGTCATTTTTATTATACATATTTAACATTGCGTTTTTAATTATGAATAAAAGATATATCTTGATTATATAATATGCCCCCAAAAAAATGCGTCGTCCTAGGTGCTGGAGGTTTTATAGGTGGTCATCTAGTGTCAAAACTCAAATCAAATGGACATTGGGTTAGGGGCGTAGATTTAAAACGTCATGAATACAGAGAAACAGAAGCAGATGAATTTATTATTGCTGATTTGAGACATCACAATTCTGTAAGTATAGTAATAGATGAAACAATAGACGAGGTATATCAGTTAGCCGCTGATATGGGTGGTGCTGAGTATATTTTTACAGGGGAAAATGATGCTGATATATTACACAACTCCGCCATGATAAACCTCAATGTTTGTCATGTTTGTTTCCAAAAAAATGTTGAAAAAGTATTTTACTCATCATCGGCATGTATATACCCAGAAAGAAACCAATTAGATCCAAATAATCCTATTTGCAAGGAATCAAGTGCATATCCTGCCGATCCGGACTCAGAATATGGATGGGAAAAATTATTTAGTGAAAGATTATTTTTATCCTATGCACGAAATAAAAACTTAAAAGTAAGAATAGCTAGATTTCATAACATTTTTGGACCTTATGGTACTTGGTGTGGAGGAAAGGAAAAAGCACCTGCAGCAATTTGTAGAAAAGTCGCAGAAAGTGATATACAAGGCACAATTAACATATTTGGTTCTGGAGAACAAACCAGATCATTTCTATATATTGACGAGTGTATTGATGGAATTATAAGATTGATGGAGTCTGAATTCACAGGACCTGTAAACATCGGATCAGAAGAAATGGTAACAATTAATGAATTGGTAAAAGTTGTATCTGATATCGCAAATAAAAAAATTTCAATTAAGCATATTGATGGTCCGTTAGGTGTTGCTGGGAGAAATTCGGATAATACAATGATATTCCAAGAACTTGGATGGAAACCTACATCAAAACTTGAAAAGGGAATCAAAGAATTATATGCTTGGATTGAAAATCAGGTCAATGCCAGTCAAGATTAATTTTATTCGATAAATTATATTCTTTTATTTTTCTTCTTAATCGATTAGTTTTTTCTTTTAAAAATGTGTATTTTTTGTCGTGCACTTCACAAATCACTTTGTGAACTTTATCGATAATCCCGCTGTCAATAATGTGGTTCAATATTTCAATTTCAGCACCTTCAATATCGATTTTTATTAAATCCACTTCTTGTTCAAGAGATTCGATAAATTTAACAATGTCAATAGCTTCTACGAGTTCATAATCCATCTCATTCACATTTTTTTTCTCCTTCAGTAAAGAGTTCCCATTTGACCAATGTATTTGATTTAAATTACTCCACTCATGATGATAAAATTTAAGAATTTCATCATTTATCCACACGGCATTTTTATAGCAGTGAACGTTTTTATGCATAGAAAATCTATTTTGTAGTAAATCAAAAGTTGCTTTTGTTGGTTCGAAAGCGTGTACAGTTGCACCGTATCTAGCAAATACGGATGATATTTCACCGATGTTTGCGCCACAGTCTATAATCAAAGATTTATCATTTAATATAATATCCTCTTGCAAGAAAGTAATATATTGTTTAAGATTACCGTGTAGTTTTGATTTTGTTAATTCATTTTCTGGTGTAATATGTTCGAATGTGGTGTTTTTTGACTCTTCTATATTTTTCATAGGAATGATACTCATTACTTTATAAAACTATTAATATTTAAATATTAATAGTTGTAATTTAAATATGAAGTTCTTGCTTCCCGACAGAGATGATTGGTTGGGCGCAAATTTTGTAACTAAAATGGGTGCGTTTATCTATGCAACCATTAACAATTACAAAGTATATCATTTTCGTAATTTTCCTTATTCAACTAGCATTTATATGTTGCCTTTTATTATTAATAGTGACGAATTAAACAACGACAAAGATATCGATAATACAGATAACGATCACAGAAGAAATCAGGCAATTCCTGTAATTCAATTAAAACAAGATCTGATAACATATTTCAACCATAATCTCAAATCTGAGTTTTATGACATTATAAAGGAGAAATCTAAAGAAAGAAATTACAGTATTCCGTGGAGTGACAATTCAAATATAATTTGCATTCATTTGAGATTAAATGATGATCACCAACACGAAGGAGCCAATTATGCAGATTATGATGGTAGTGGTTCATCTGACTACGTTCGAGAACTCATAGAAAATGAATGTTTTGATAAATTCAATAAGAATGACATGATGGAATATTGTAAAAGAAAAGGAGTAAACTGGGGTAAATTAAGTCATCCAGACAAACAATGTACTATAGACATTGAAAAATTTGGTTTAGTAATAACCCAGTTGACAACCAAATATCCTAATAAAAAAATACATGTCGTAACAAAATTGTCAAATAATCCTAATAACAAAAAATATATCGATTTATGTCAGAAACACGATATAACTATTCATTCTAACAGTGATTACGACTATGATTTATGGTTATTAATACATTCCGATATTTTGGTTCTATCAAAAAGTACATACTCTTTGATCGCAGGATATTACCATCAAGGTTCTAGAGTTATATATCCATTGTGGGGTACATTTGCTAGTTGCGGATTATCTACAAAATATGATAAAACCGGTTGGGAATCATATATTTAATTCACATAAACATGCATACCTTTATTTCCTGTAATTTCAAATAGATTGTGATCCATTTTCTTCGTACATATTTCTTCAGGGATTATGCCTGTCTGGAAACTGGCCAAAGAATAAAGGGGTTGGTCACGATGTGTGTAGTCGTTATTCTCATAGATTTGCCAAAAGGCATCGAATAAGTTCTTGGCGTTTTTATTTTTCATATTTACACATAGGAAAGTGTTTCGCCATAATCCCCACTTCTTCGGAAGCATATTTTTTTGTAAATACTTTTTTGTTTTCATCATTCGATCCTTTGAATCTTTTCGCTCTGTTACTAATTCATCACATTCTTCGTAGGCACAATCGCGGTATGGATTTTTGGATTGAACTATTCCAACTTCCGAATTAATTACTTGCTTTATAACTTTATCCCATGTAATCACATCATATTTTGGACTCCAATAAGCGTCACAGTATATAATTATATCATAATTCTTCAAATCCTCTATTTTCCACGGTTGAAACTTAGGAATTCTGGATTTCACAATTGAATTAGTTGTCTCATTAAACTCAATATCTCTTATATCCCAACTTGTACTTGTATGAAAGTTATCTTTTGAAATGTTTGTAAACAACAAATAGTCAAAACCCTTCATTTTCGAAAAATTTGCGGGGATATCTGGTTGTTTGAATGTATCGCTGACAAATAATGAAGATATGAATGCAATTCTTTTATTTTGTGAAGGCGACAAATTTATTTTTTCCCAATTGAATCGTAACACATTATCAGACCAACTATTATTTTCTATTTTTGTATTTAATAAATTTGTATTGTGTGTCATATTTTTTCTATCTATTCCGGGTGCATCACCATCATTATCCATACAGAGAAATACATTTTCCAAATAACTTGTTGCAAATTTTCCTTTTCCTCTATTGAAAAATGCTGTATCAGTTCTACCATAATGTCCACAAAAGTCTTCATCAAATCCACCGATATTCCAATAACACTCTCTTGTAATTAAACACAACTTTGGATGAAACTTGAACCCTGAAGGATTTTTGCGAAGCATCTGGATGTCTCCTCTGATGTCTCTGTTAAACTTGAATATGCGATCAACATTTTGTTCAACCATACACAAGTTGATAATTTTTTCCATATTTTCCTCGTCAAAATAGTGATCCATGTCCATATGTAACAACCATTTCGAAGTTGCCACTTTTGCACCCAAGTTCATAGCACCCGGTATATTACAATAAATATCTTGTTTTATTTCGTATAATGAAACATTCAAACTTTCAAAAAAGTAATTATTTGTCTGTCTCGCTTCGTTTATTACATGAATAGCCTTTTTGATAGAACAATCGTCGACGATAATGAAGTGAAAATGTCTTTTAACTTCGTTTGAATATGATTGCCATAGACTCAAATGTTTTTGCAGCATTTTATCCTGATTATAATATGTTAAAATCAATGATATCATACGATGTATATACAATATGTATTATGTATTTAATTACATTACTTCCAAAAACTATATATTCCCTTGTCCAATTCATATTCTCTCCATTTGATTCTCTCGCGTGCTGGTTGTGTCTGAACCCATTTCCACATACAACGTAGCCCTTCTTCTAGTTGAATATTCATTTCGAAACCTAGTAAATCGACAGATTTATCGTAAGAACAATATGCATTTTTAACCTCATGCTTTTTTTCGAGATGTATAATTTCACCTTTTCCTGTGATATTGATAAGCATATTAGCCGCATTGTTCAGTTCAATTTCGTAAAATCCACCTAGATTTATTTCCTGATTTCTGGATTTATCCGAAACAGCGGCCTGCCATATTGGCTCAAGCATGTCATCGATATATGAGAATGCGCGGGTTTGTTCACCAGAACCATAAATTGTAATCTTTTCATTATTCATAATTTGATACATCCATATTCCGAGAACATTGCGATATCTATCCCAAATATTTTGGTTTTTGCCGTACACATTGTGTGGTCTCAAAATACAATATTCTAAGTTATGTTGTTCTGAAGCTACTTTAATATCCATCTCACAGGCTAACTTTGCAATTCCATATGGATCTATCGGTCTTTGAGATGTTGCTTCTGTAAACGCAGCATCATCATTGTTTCCGTTTCCATATGTTGCCATCGAAGATGTGAATATGAAACGTTTAATATTGAACTCAATTGACAAGTTAACCAAATTTGTTGTAACCAGTAAGTTATTTTTATAGTTAAACTTTCTTATGAATGGACTCAACCCTTCCGCAGCATAGGCTGCAAAATGAAATATATAATCAAATTTATGCTCTTTGAAAATATCTCGAATTTTCGAAAAATTCAATAAATCCTCTTCATAAAAAATTACATTTTCATTGATGTTTTCTTTATAACCGCCCGTCAAATTATCTATGCCAACCACAATTACACCTTCTTTGGTGTTCAAAATATAATCTGCTATATTGGATCCTATAAGTCCAGCTACTCCCGTGATCAGTATCTTCATATCTATATACTAATTATATAAACTATTTTAAGTTAATAATATACTGATATGTTTAATCGAATTGTAACGTACTTTTTCTTTTTAATTTGTGCACAAATGGTGGCATACTCCAATATACATTACAATCAAATTCTCTAAATTTGTCATTATAAAAAAAATCAACTATATTGTGGAAAGGCAAAAAGTTGTTAAATAATAACTTGGCAGTTTTAAGATTGATTAAATAATAGTTTGCGCCACGTGTTGAACCTGCTAATCCACCATGTTGTGATAAATCAGCATTATTTTTAGGATATATGAAATATTTGGAAACAATATTACTTTCTCTATACTCTCCAACACTTCCATAGTAAGTATTAATGTCACCATCAAATAAGACATTCCATTCAGGAAACCGAACATTAAGTTCATATAAATACTTATTTACACGCTCTTGAATGTTGTCTTTAAAATTGACATCGTCTTCCATTATAACCGCATATTCACGTTGTTTTTCAATCATATCTTTTAAGCACAAATAATGTTTGTAAGTACACGAAATTTGACCTCTTTTTAAATTTTGAGAATTATTACATATTACCTGAACAAAATCGTCAGATAGATCATCTTTATTGTTACTTTTCATCCATGTTATATTGTCATCATTCAAACCCCACTTTTCAAATTCTTTTTTTAGATAAGGTTCTCTTTCAGGGTCAACGCCACTTATGATATAATGGTGAATATTTTGTTGTTTCGAATATTGTTCTTTTTCACGATTTGACTTGAAACGTTCAATAAGTAATTTGTGTTTTGTAGCCAAGTTAGCAGCGTTCTCTCTCAAGTTGCGCGTCTTGTTTACAGCGTCGTGATTGTAAAATTTGTCATTATTTATCACGTAGCGAGGTTGTCCCCCTTCATTGCTACAAAAATGTTGATGTAAAGGATAAAAATGATTCGGTCGATATACATGGTTATACCAATCGTCACAACACCAGTTAATGATTTCCTCGGGGAAAAACCAACCGAATATATCCATATGTTTTCGTGATACAAACGCTTGTGTCAAAATGGCAGAATTGTTGTTGATTGGTCCGGCCA
>MDTG01261824.1_pt1 | contig 12214 bp, 10 predicted proteins | sample 811421 | NCBI WGS metagenome assembly MDTG01 (sample SAMN05326645, study PRJNA326480) | marine metagenome | isolation source: seawater | place: Pacific Ocean: South East | collected 2011
GGGGGCTCGCTGTCAATAATAGCTACTGCATTAGTAGAAACAGGATCAAGAATGGACGAAGTAATATTTGAAGAGTTTAAAGGCACAGGAAACAGCGAAGTTATTTTAGAAAGAAAATTATCTGATAAAAGGGTTTTTCCATCAATTGATGTAACGAAATCAGGCACAAGAAAAGAAGAACTTTTAGTTAGCAAAGATATTTTAGCAAAAATGTGGGTTTTAAGAAGAATATTAATGCAGATGGGCGCCGTAGATGCCATGGAATTTTTGATCGAAAAACTAAAACAAAGCAAAACTAACGAAGAATTTTTTAGAGCAATGAATAAGTGATAAGATGTTTCATGTGAAACATTTTTGATTTTTTAAAAATGGAAACAATTTTTGCATCATCTAACCAATATGTTTCAGCAATAAAAATTATTAGGATTTCAGGTCCAAAGGCCAAAAAAATTCCTAAAATTTTTAGTTTTAGTAAAAGTAAACCAAAAATGTTTCAGGTTAGGAAACTTAAATATAAACATAAAACAATTGACACTATCCCTGTTGTTTGGCTTCCTGGTCCAAACACATATACTGGGGAAGATATTTATGAATTACACATCCATGGAGCTGCTTCAGTTGAAGAAAAGATTTATAATGTATTATTAAATGAAAAAAATTTTAAAATTGCTGATAAAGGAGAGTTTACTAGAAGAGCTGTCTTAAATGGAAAAATGGATTTAACTCAAGCAGAGGCTGTCAATGATTTAATTAACTCTGATACAGAAAAACAATTAGAATTAGCAAATTCAATCATAGATGGAAATTTAAAACAAATTTTATTCCAATGGAGAGAACAAATCATTAAATTATCCTCTAATATAGAAGTATTAATTGATTTTTCTGATGAGGATATTCCTTTTGGTGTAGAAAATCAGTTCAAAAAATCACTTAAATATTTAATAAATGAAATTGAAGAATCGCTTAGATTTAGTAGTTTTTCACGCTCTATTAGGAATGGTTTTATCGTTTCAATAATAGGTAAGCCAAATGTTGGGAAAAGCTCTCTAATGAATTGCATAATTGATAAAGAAGTATCTATTGTAACTAATATTGAGGGTACAACTAGAGACTTAATAGAACATAAAAAAAATCTTAATGGCTTTCCCGTATATTTTAACGATACAGCAGGCATAAGAGAAACTGATTCTATAATTGAAGAAGAAGGAATAAAAAAAACGAAAGAAATAATTTTTAATTCGGATATTATATTAAATTTATCAGACAAAGGTCAATTTTCTTTACCTTTTGAGTTAAAAAAATTAAATATAATTAATGTTAGTACAAAAAATGATATAAATAATAAAAATTTTAAAAATGAAAGAATATCTATTTCTGTGAAAACAAACAAAGGAATAACAAATCTATTAAAAATGATATTTAAAGAACTTAAAGAACTTGAACCAACTAAACCTACTATGTTGTCAAATTTAAGACAAATTAATGGAGTTAAAAAGGCTTTAAAAGCCTTAAAAAGAATAAAAAATTTGTCTCTCAAAAAAGAAACAGAATTAGTTGCGGAAGAGCTAAGGTTATCATCTTCTGCAATAAGTAATATTACATCTGTAGTTGATATTGATGAAGTATTGGATCAAATTTTTAATAAATTCTGTATTGGAAAATAAAAAATGAATACTAAATATGATGTAATAGTTGTTGGAGGAGGTCATGCAGGTGTTGAAGCCTGCGCCGCAGCCTCAAGAATGGGCTGTAAAACTTTATTAATAACTATAGATATTAATAAAATAGGAGAAATGTCTTGTAATCCTGCCATTGGAGGACTAGGGAAAGGTCATTTAGTAAGAGAAATTGATGCGTTGGACGGTCTTATGGCTAAAGCTATAGATCTATCTGGTATTCAATTTAGAATGTTAAACTTATCAAAAGGCCCTGCAGTTCAGGGGCCAAGGTCACAAGCAGATCGAGAGTTATATAAATCTGCTATAAAATCTTTAATAAATAAAGAAAAGAATTTGACTGTGCTTTCAGGAATTGTTGGGGATTTGCAGATAAAAAATAATAAAATTTCAGGCGTAATTCTTGAAGATGGTACAAAAATATATTGTAATGCTTTGATAATTACGACTGGAACTTTTTTAGGAGGTAAAATCTTTATTGGGAAAGAAAGTTTTTCTTCAGGAAGAATTGGCGAAAAAGCTTCCATAACCTTATCAAAGAAAATAAGGGGGTTAAAATTTCCTGTTAATCGATTAAAAACAGGCACGCCTCCAAGAATACAAATGGATTCTATCAATTGGAAAATCCTAGAAATGCAAGAAGCTGACAAATTACCAGTCCCTTTTTCGTATTTGACTGACAAAATTACCGTGCCTCAAATTAAATGTGGATTAACAAAAACATCACATTTAACTCACAAAATTATCGAAGAAAATATTAATTTATCAGCAGTATATTCAGGATCAATTTCAGGACTTGGTCCAAGATATTGTCCAAGTATAGAAGATAAAGTTATGCGGTTTAAGGATAAGGAATCTCACCAAATTTTTCTAGAACCAGAGGGGTTAAATAGTAATGTCGTTTATCCTAATGGTATTTCAACAAGTTTGCCCAAAAGAGTACAAGAAATGTACATTAAAAGCATTACAGGGCTTGAGAAGGCAAAAATCTTGCAGTATGGTTATGCGGTTGAATATGACTATATAGATCCAAAGTCGTTACAGTATTCTCTTGAAACTAAAGATGTTAAAAACCTATTTCTAGCTGGTCAAATTAATGGCACAACTGGATATGAAGAAGCTGCTGGACAGGGGTTAATAGCAGGAATAAATGCTGCTTTAAAATGTAATCAGGTTCATAATGAGTTTGTATTATCAAGATCTGAGGCGTATATAGGTGTAATGATAGATGACCTTGTTACTAAAGGGGCTCCAGAACCATATAGGATGTTTACATCTAGAGCTGAATATAGATTGTTACTTAGATCTGATAATGCTGATCAAAGGTTAACTAATAAAGGAATAAAATTTGGTGTTGTTAGTAAGTTAAGAAAGAAAGCCTGGATAGAAAAAAGTAAAAATATACAAATCGCTCACAAATTGTTAAATAAATTTGAGTTGAATACTCAGTTACTTAAATCAAACAATATTCCATATAAAAAAAATGGGAAAAGTTTGTCAATTAAAAAAATACTCTCTGACGGTAAAGCCAGCATATCACAATTAACAAAAATTTTTCCTGAGTTAAAAATAATTAATAAAAAAATATACAAACAGATTGAAATAGATTCCAAATACGAAGTTTATGTAAAAAGACAAAAAATGGATATTAAAAACTATCTTATCGAGCAGAACACAAAAATTCCGTCTGACATTAACTTTAACTATGTAACAGGTCTATCTAATGAATCGATAGAAATCTTAGAAAAAACAAGGCCAATAACATTAAGTCAGGCTGCAAGATTACCTGGATTTACTCCATCTGCAGTGTTTCTTTTGCAAAATTATCTTAAAAAGAACCTCAAAAAAATATCTGCATGCAAATAGTTTCCTATAAAGATTTTAGTAAATTTATAAAAGTTTCACGTGAAACTTACGAAAAATTTTTAATATACTATAAGACATTGTTTGTTTGGCAACAAAAGATGAATTTAGTAAGTAGTTTTTCTTTAGAAAACTCATTGTATAGGCATTTTTTAGATTCAGCTCAGATTTATAAATTTTGTTATCAATCAAAAGGAAATGTTTTAGATTTTGGTACTGGGGCTGGCTTTCCTGGATTAGTTTTAGCAATAATGGGCGTTAAAGATATTCATCTTGTTGAGTCAAATAAAAAAAAATGTGATTTTTTGGCAGAGGTATTAATAAAAACGCAAACGAAAGCATTTATTCATAATTGTAGAATTGAATGTTTGCCATACTTATCTCCTTCTTTTATAATATCACGTGCATTAGCGCCTACTCAAAAATTATTAAATTTATGTATCAATTATATGCTTAAAGAAAATATAAATACATCAAAAGAAGTTGCAATGCATAATCTTCCTAACCTATTGTTTTTAAAAGGTAAAAGCTATAAAAGTGAATTAGAAGACCTTCCATTTTCTTCTAAAATAAATTTTGAAATTAAAAATTCTATTACAAGTGATAAAGGAAAAATTCTTTTTTATAAAACTAAGAGAATATTATTATGATTTCAGAAAAATCAAATATTATAGCAGTTGCAAATCAAAAAGGTGGGGTTGGTAAAACAACGACAGTTGTTAATTTAGCAACAGCAATGGCAGCTTGTGATCGTTCTGTTTTAATTGTTGACTGTGATCCTCAGGGGAATGCAAGTACTGGACTAGGGCTTGATGAAAAAAAACAAGGTACAGATCTTTATGAGGTTATATCTGAAAAAATCTCTGTTAATAATTCAATAATTAAAACAAAAATACCAAATTTATCAATAATACCAACCTCTGTGGATTTAACTGTTGTTGAGCAGGAATTTGCGAATATAAATGACCGAGAGAAAAAATTAAAAAAAATTTTGAATAATATTAAACAAAAATTTGATTATATCTTAATTGATTGTCCACCCTCTTTAGGTTTGTTAACTATAAATGCATTAACAGCAGCAAATAATTTATTAGTTCCTTTACAAGTGGAGTTTTATGCATTGGAGGGTTTGACTCAATTGATTAAAACATTGGAGTTAGTAAAATTAAATTTTAATAATTTGCTTAACCTTCAAGGAATTGTTTTAACAATGTATGATAAAAGAAATAAAATATCTGAAATGGTTGCTAAAGACGTTAGGGATCATTTTAAAGATAAAGTTTACAAAACAATTATCCCTAGAAATGTTAAAATATCTGAAGCACCAAGTCATGGAATTCCAATTTTAATGTATGACATTTCATGTGCTGGATCTCAAGCATACGCAGCCTTAGCTGCAGAACTTATAAATCAGGAGAAAAAGAATAGTGAGTAAAAACAAAATTCAAAAAAAACCATTGGGTCGGGGATTATCAAGTTTATTAGGTGAAAAAAAAGATATCAATCACCTATTATTATCTGAAAGTAAAAGCAAATTAAAAACATTATCTATTGATTTAATTTCTCCTGGACCATGGCAAGCAAGAACTAATTTCGATAAAAGTGATTTAATAAGCTTATCAAAATCTATTAGAAACAATGGTTTAATACAACCAATTGTAGTAACAGAAGATAAAAAAAATAAAGGAAAATTTTTAATTATTGCTGGAGAAAGAAGATGGAGAGCAACTCAGTTAGCAAAAGTTCACGAAATACCTGTAATTATTAAAGATGATCTGAAAGATAATAAAATTTTAGAAATTTCATTATTAGAAAACCTTCAAAGATTGGATTTAAACCCAATAGAAGAGGCTCAAGGTTATAGAAATTTGATTGAAAGTTTTAATTATTCTCAAGATAAAGTATCATCAGTTGTTGGTAAATCAAGACCACATGTAACTAATATATTAAGATTATTAACTTTACCTGTTAAAATTCAAGAATATTTAATAAAAGAAAAATTAACAATAGGTCATGCAAGAGCTTTAGTAGGAAGAGATGATTCTATTGAAATTGCTAGTGAAATTTTGAAGAAAAAATTAACAGTTAGAGATGTTGAAAGATTAATAAAGTATAAAGGAAAAAAAACAACTCCTATCTCAAATCATAATTTTGATATAGAAAAAGAATTGTCAGAAAAAACGGGATTAAATGTTAAAATAAAATTTAATAATCAGACTAAAAAAGGAGCCATCACCTTCTACTATAAAAATTTAGATCAACTCGATCATTTTATTAGTAAAATAAAATAATTTTAAGTTTTTTGCGATTGTATTTTCATAAATAAAACAACATTTTCGATAAAAGAATAATCCATTTCATGTAATCTTTTACATTTAATCTCAGTATCTAAAAGTTTATTAATGCTTGTATTTATTTTTTTTAAATTCCAAAGTTTAATTTGAGAGAGAATAAAATTTCTTTCTTGAAAAAAAATGTTTAATTCAGACTTTTGTAAAATTTTATCAATGGAAATACCTTGTTCTATTAGAAGAAAAATTTTTTCAAGTAATTTAAATTTATATATATACTGCCTACATATCAATATGGATGAAACTTTACTTAATTTAAATTTATTCAAAATATGCAAAGATTCCTTATATTTTCCACATAAAGAAAGATTAATAAGCTCATTTATTTCAATTTCAAAACTTTCGTTAACTGAATCATTTATCTTCGTTATATTTATATTTTTAGATAATCCTATCAAGTTTAATTTTTCATAAATATTTTCATTAATTTCTGAATTTTTTGAAAATTTTGTTAATAACTTCTCATACTCGTTAGTATTTAATTTTATATTTTTTTCTTTTAAATATGAATTAAGTTTAGAATTAATCATATTTTTTTGTTCTTCATAACAAGCAACACTAACACCATTTTCTAAATTATTAAAAAGTTTTACTATTTGATCATTAGATTTTAAATGATTAGCCTTAATAATTATTCTGTGCTTTGTAACATTCAAATCTGATATTTTTAAAAAAATGTTGTATAATTTTTTTAAATTAGATGCATTCCTAATATCAATTAAAATATTTTTAAAATTCTCAAATACAGGATATGTATCAATTTCATCTAACAAAATTGTTTGATCATCAAGTAATTGATCTTGATTTATGTAAACTGTTGAAAATGGATTCTCTTTGTCAACTTCTAAAGCATTTAATATTTTTTCAAAAGATTGATTTATTAAACCAAAATTAGATCCAAATATTAAAAAAAAACTTTTAAATTTAATTTTTGCTAAATAATCAGTTATTTGGTTAGGATTTATTTTCAATTTTGTTTAATACTAATTTAATCTTATTCAATAATTTTAATGAAAGACGTTTGACTATTCTTTCTTTAACGAATTTTTTATTTTGCTCTTTTCCATATAAGGAGGAAACGCTACCATAATTAATTTTAGAAAATAACTTACCTTTATCTAAAACTTTATTATTTTCATCAACTAATTTGTATGAAACTAATCCCTTCATTTCGTACAAAGGTTTTAAGCCATTTAAAGAGAGAGTACTTGTAGTTGAGAAGTTCAAATCGGTCTGTAAGCTTATGATTTTTTTATTATTCTGGATATCTTTATTTATTTTATTTAACTCATATTTCAAGAGAGCATTATATTTATTATTATTAGGTAAATTTATACTAATAAAATAATTATTTAATAGATTTTGTTTTTGATCAAACTTCGATGCGCAAGCTGAAATCAAAAAAAATAAAATAAATAAATTTATTATTCTAATCATAATTTTTATTATATAACTATATTGATAATTCGTTTAGGAATAAATATTATTTTTTTTGGATCTGATAAAATGAATTTCTTAACATTTTCCTGAGCCAAGGTTAATTTCGTAATTTCAATTTCATCAATATTTTCATCAACAAGAATTTCAGCTCTTTTTTTACCATTTATTTGTATTGGAATGATAATTTTATCTCGTTTTAAATATTTTTTTTCAATTGCAGGCCATTTTTGTTCAGATAATCTTTTCTTGTTACCTATAATCTCCCATACTTCTTCACAAAAATGAGGACAAATTGGATACATTATTATAATAAGTTGTGTTATAGCAAACTTTTTAAAAATTAAACACTCTGATGATAATGTTTCATAAACATTAATTTCATTAAATAATGATCTAATGGATGCAATAGCAATGTTAAAGTGAAAGTTATTAATAGACTTTGAGACTTCATTAATATATTTATATGTGCTTTTAATAAGATATATATCTTTATTTTTTATAGGGTTTATCTCAAGAACCTCTACCTCTAAAAAGTTATCTTTGTTTATCATATTCCAAAACTTGTTCAGAAATTTCCATGCTCCTTCAACACCTGATTCTGTCCATTCCATATCTCTTTCTGGAGGTGAATCTGATAATATGAAAAATCTAGCAGTGTCAGCTCCAAAATTACTTATGATAGTATTTGGATCAATAACATTTTTTTTTGATTTGCTCATCTTTTCTATTCTTCCAGGGATGACTTTTTCATTGGTTTTAATATCAAAAAAATCTTCACCTTTTTTAATAACATTTTTAGGAAATAACCATTGATTATCTTTGTTTTTAAAAGTTCTATGACAAACCATGCCTTGTGTCTTTAAGGCTTTAAAAGGTTCTTGGATATTTATTTGACCTATTTTATTAAGAGCTTTGATAAAAAAACGTGAATACAATAGATGTAAAACGGCGTGTTCAACACCCCCAATGTATTGGTCCACAGGAAGCCAATATTTAGCAATATTTTTATCGAATGCACTATTTTTGTTAAGATCAGTAAATCTTGCAAAGTACCAGCTAGACTCAAAAAAAGTATCAAAAGTGTCGGTTTCTCTTTCAGATAACATATTACATTTTGGACATTTTACATTTTTCCAATTTGGATGTTTTGAAAGTGGGTTTCCTGATTTGTCAAATGAAATATCTTCAGGCAATACAACAGGTAGATCTTCATCTGGAACAGGCACTACACCACAATTTTTACAATGTATTATCGGAATTGGGCAACCCCAATATCTTTGTCTTGAAACACCCCAATCTCTTAATCTATAATTAATTGATTTTGATCCAATTTCTAGTTTTTCCATAACATCGATGCATTTTTGTTTAGCTTCATTTGTCTTTAAACCGTTCAAAAAATCAGAATTAATAACATATCCATCATCAACATACGCTTCATCTAAGATTTTATTAAAACTATTTTTTATTTTTGAAACTACGGGGATGACTTCAAGATTATATTTTTTTGCAAAATCTAAATCTCTTTGATCATGAGCAGGACAACCAAAAACTGCTCCTGTACCGTAATCTATTAACACAAAGTTTGCGATATAAATTGGTATGTTTTTATTTTTTAAAAATGGATGCTGTACAGTATATTTAGTTTTAATTCCTATTTTTTCTGCTTTTTCCATCTCAGCTTCTGATGATTTTGTAAATGCAAAATCATTTAATTTTTTTTTAATTATGTCATTTTCATTTTTTATTTTTTCTGCAAATGGATGTTGTGGAGATAAGGCTATAAAACTTGCTCCGAAAATAGTATCAGGTCTTGTTGTAAAAACTTTAATTTTTTCTTTTGTCTGAGTCACATTAAAATTAATATGAGCACCAATGCTCTTACCGATCCAGTTCTTTTGCATTAGCTTAACTTTTTCTGGCCATTCTAGTAAATCGTCGATAGCTTTTAGAAGAACCTCTGAAAAATCGGAGATTTTCAGAAACCATCCTTTCATTTTCCTTTTTTCTATTTCTGCACCAGAACGCCATCCTTTACCATCTATAACCTGTTCATTAGCTAAAACAGTTTGTTCCACAGGATCCCAATTAATCCAAGTTTCTTTTCTATAAGCCAAGTTATTTTTATACAAATCTAAGAATATTTTTTGTTCATGCTTATAATAATCTGGATCACAAGTAGATAATTCTCTATCCCAATCATAAGACAAGCCCATTTTTTTAAGTTGAGATTTCATTTTGGATATGTTGCTTATAGTCCAATTTTTTGGATGTATATTATTTTCAATTGCAGCATTTTCTGCTGGAAGACCAAACGAGTCCCAGCCCATTGGGTGTAAAACATTGAATCCCTGTGCTCTTTTAAACCGAGCAACTAAATCTCCCAATGTATAATTTCTTACATGTCCCATATGAATGTCACCTGATGGATAAGGAAACATTTCTAACACATAATATTTTTGTTTTTGTTTATCTATTTTGGACAAGTAGGTTTTTTCATTTTCCCAAACTTTTTGCCACTTATCTTCTATAATCTGTGGATTATATTTTTTCATTAAATTAATTTTCTAGATGATTTTTATTTTTGTTTGTTTTTTAATCTCAGTTCTCTCGCCTTGCTCAATATTACTTCTTCAATTTTAGTTGCAAGTTTTTTGTCGTGAGTGATCTTTGACCATTTGTTATTATTGATATTTTGGATATAAACCTTTACCTTTACACCGTCAGATCTAAGCTCTCTAGATTTAACAAAAACAGCAAGTTTGATCCTTTTATTTTTTATTTTAGGATCTTCATACCATCCAGTTAAGATAGTACCACCAAAGGCATCAGTTGATGTTAATGGTGCAATAGATGCAATTTCTAAGCTTGCTCTCCATAAATAGCTATTTACATAAAAGCTACCCCCGCTGTTTTCATCTCTATTGAGTAGTTTACTTATATTAATTCCTTTTGATGAGTCTTTACTAAATAATCCTGGCCCATCGCCATCAGAAACATCATTGCTTTGATAATCAGAAATGTTATCGCTAGGAGAAGATGAACATGATGTGAAAACTAAAAACAAAAATAATTTAAAAAATTTATTCATATAATAAATAAATATAATATTAATTTTATAATTGTAAAATAAAAAAAAGGGGCAATTTAATTACCCCTTTTATAGTCTTTTGTAATCAGCTAAATTTAGAATGAAGCTGTAAGAGTGAACCTTGTAGCAGAACCATTATCATTTGTTGATGCTGTGTTATTCCCTCTTTGATAGTCGTAGTCAATATGAGTAACTTTAGCTGTTAAGCCTGGAGCTACTGTATAACCAACTTCGGCTACAGCTGATGAATACTTTTCTGATCCATTCGCTGCATTAGATTGCTTGTCATCTTCTGAGTCAACAACCATTCCAGCAACATACATTCCATTGCCCATGTCATACTTAACGGCCATACCGTTTGCTTCACTATCACTAGTATTGTCTTCATTTGCTCCGTGAGAAACAAGAACAGACAATGCACCCTGTGTTACAGTCACACCATAGTTGGAATGAGTAGTTGCAAGTTGTCCAGCAGTCGCATTGTTAGCAGAACCGGAGTTATACTCAGCAACTACGCTAGCTCCACCCATTGACATAGTATATGATGCGCCATACTCAGTTCTGTCAGTATTAGCAGCTGCGTTAGCACCTGAGTCTTCAAATGATATACCAGCTTTTAATCCACCCATTGCTGGAGTGAAATAAGCGATTTTGTTATTATCATTGTTACCACTACCAGAAGCATTGGCTAAAATAGATGATGATCCAGCAGCATAAGATGCATCTTCAGCAACTAAGTCACCTTCATCAACACCAAAAGCATCTGCAGCACCATCGTCTTGTCCAAGACGAATAGTTCCAAAACCACCAGCAATAGTTATAGATGATTCATCTACTGATGCAGCATCACCATCCACATCATATCTACCTGTGATAGTTAGACCTGTGTCTGTTTTGTTTGTAAAAGATATTACAACTTCGTTGTCTACTCTATATGCATCACCATTGCTTGCAGCAATTTCAGAACTTTGACTAGTGTATCCCCACTCAAATCCACCTGAAACTGAAACGTCAGCAGAAGCATAGTTAATCATGCTTGTAGCAGCAACTAAAGCTGTAGAGGTTAAAAGTAATTTACGCATTGCGTTTCCCCTTCAATTAAAGTTAAGTTAATTGCGATTTTCCCCTTGAAAATCACATAATTTTATATACTAATCTTTTTTAGGTATATCTACAGAAAACTTGCAATAAAGTCACATTTTATTTTTAATGTTGCAAAAATACCACATAAAGAGCTTTTTGTTATGGATAAAATAAGAGAAAACAAAGAAAGATTATTATCTAAAATTAGAAAAATTCATCAATCAAGTTTTCATAAATCTAGAGAAAAACCAAAACTTATAGCTGTTTCAAAACAACAAGAAAGTGAAAAAATTTTAGAAGCTTTGAAGAGTAATCAAAAAATATTCGGAGAAAACAGAGTACAGGAAGCAGAAAAAAGATGGACATATTACCTTAATACTTACAGAGACATTGAGCTACATCTAATTGGACCGCTGCAGACAAACAAAGTAAAAAAAGCATTAAATTTATTTGATGTAATTCATACTTTGGATAGAGAAAGTTTGGCATTAGAGATTTCTAAACATTTAAAAAAATCTGTTAAAACTAAATCGTTTTTTATACAGGTAAATACAGGAGAAGAGAAACAAAAATCTGGAATTTTACCAAAAGAGCTTGGAGAATTTTTCGAGTTATGTACTAAAAAGCTTAAACTTCCTGTTATAGGTTTAATGTGCATACCTCCTTTAAAAGATTCAGCAAGTATCCATTTTTGTTATCTTAACAAGTTATCA
>MDTG01090578.1_pt1 | contig 12213 bp, 9 predicted proteins | sample 811421 | NCBI WGS metagenome assembly MDTG01 (sample SAMN05326645, study PRJNA326480) | marine metagenome | isolation source: seawater | place: Pacific Ocean: South East | collected 2011
TATAAATCATGACAACGTATATTCTACCGTGTATGCACATCTGGAATCATTTAATGACACAATTGACAATTATGTTTTAACAAAACAATATGCATCCGAAAGCTTTGAAGTAGATTTCAAGATAGAAAAAAATCAATTTAAAATAAAAAAGGGAGATTTGATAGGCTATAGTGGGAATACTGGCAGCTCAACAGCGCCTCACCTACATTTTGAAATAAGAGAAACAAAAACACAAAAAGTAATCAATCCAATGTTATTTAATTTTCCAATATTAGATACACAAAGTCCAATTATTGATGCCATATTAATCTACCATTCAGACAAAAAAAAAGAAATAATTAAGACCAATCAGATTAAAAGAGATATATATGAAATTGATAAAAATATTAATATTTCAAACTCGTTTGACATTGCTATTAAGACATATGACCTATTAGACGCCGCACCTAACAAAAACGGAATTTATAATATAAAATTATTCATAAATGACTCATTATATTTCCACAATGAAATGGAAACATTTTCATTTAAAGAAACAAGATTTATTAATTCTCATATTGATTATGCATATTTCACCGAAAATGGTCATAGATTTCAAAAATTATTCAGAGACAAGAATAATAAATTAAGTACAAACAAAAAATATACAGCCCTGAGCATTGGCAATAATTTAAATGCTGGAGAACATAATTTAAAGATAATTGTTTCAGATTCATATAACAACACCTCTGAACTATCACTTAAATTTATATTAGATAAAACAAAGAAAATAACAAAAGAAAACAAGCATCAAATTATTAATTCTGAAAGAATCTTCAACTTCAATAATAGTGAATTCGAGATATATATTCCATCATTCAGTCTTTATGATGATACTGATTTTATATATAAATCTTACACTGATAGTAGATATGAATATCCAATTATTGAAATTCTAAGTCATACTATACCAACTCAAAAAACATGTTTATTATCAATTATAACGGGAGATATAAAAAAAAATATGAGAGCTAAAACGGTAATAACAAAAATAAACAAAGATAGCACACTAAAATATATAAATAGCGAGTGGCAAGACGGTAAAATAATTGGTAAAATAAAAGAATTTGGAAAATTCACCGTTTCAATTGATACAATTAAACCGCAAATTAAAATAAATAATCCCTATGACAAAGAATGTGATTGTATGTCATTAGAAATTTCTGATGAATTGTCCGGAATAAAATCTTATCGAGGAGAAATAAATAATGAGTGGGTATTAATGGAATATGACTATAAAACAAAATTACTTACACATACGTTCAAAAAAATGAAGCAAAATAAAAAACAAAATTTCAAGTTGTTAGTAATAGACAAATCTGGTAATAGTCAAGAAATAGTATATGATTTTATAAGATAATGCATATAAGATACTTCATATTAATTATTCTAACAATACAATTTTCTTTTAGTCAAAGTGTAATTTTAGAAGGGACTATATACAATTCTAGCAAACAACCTATAGAAAATGTAAGTATAAAGTATAATCAAAAAGGTACTATTTCAAATAAAGAAGGTAATTACCAACTCACTGTACTTAAAAAAGATACAATTGAAATAACCGTTTCCCATGTTAATTTTATTTCAAAGAATATACAGATTATTCCTAAACAGGATTCAAGAATAACATATGACATATTACTTGAAAAACAGGAAAATATATTATCGAGTGTCAAATTACAATCAGATAAATATAGATTTAAAGGCATAACCAAAATTAAGCCCAAATTCTTAGCAAATTTACCCACTGTATCAAGTGGAGTAGAAAATATTATCAAATTGCTTCCTGGTATATCATCAAATAATGAATTAAGTAGCCAATACTCTGTTAGAGGAGGAAGCTTTGATGAAAATTTAATATATGTAAATAATATTGAAATATATAAACCTTTTTTGGTAAGAACGGGTGAACAAGAAGGTTTAAGCTTTATCAATCCTAACATGGTAGATTATATAGAATTTTCTGCAGGGGGATTTGAAGCAAAATATGGTGACAAATTATCTTCCGTTTTAAATGTATATTACAAAAAACCTAAATCAAAAAACAACTTCTTATCTATCAGCGCATTAGGAACAGAAATAAATACTGAGGGGACAAATTCAAATTATCGATTTTCATATCTATTGGGTGTAAGACTGAAGTCTAATGAATTTTTGTTAAATTCATTGGATACAGATGCAAATTACAAACCCATTTTTAAAGATTTTCAAACATATCTAACATACCAAATCAGTCCTGAATTAGAAATAAGTTTATTAAACTACTACTCACAAAATAAATATCAAATGATTCCAATGTCTAGAGAAGCTAAATTTGGAACAATAACTGAAGCTCTTCAATTAACAATTTATTTTGAAGGCCAAGAAATAGATAATTATGAAACTAACCTAACTGCACTCACCTCTATTTATAAACTAAATGAATTAGTACAACTAAAATTAACATCATCATTTTTTAGCACAAAAGAACAGGAGTTTTATGACATTTTGGGAGAATATTGGCTAGCTGAATTAGATAATAACATTGGTTCGGATCAACTAGGTCAAGTAGCATTTAATAGGGGAATAGGAACATACATGAATCATGCAAGAAATACATTTAAAGCACATGTATTTAATATCTATCATGATGGTAACTATATAAGTGAAAACCACAACAATTTTCTAATTAATTGGGGTTTAAAATATCAAATTGAAAATATAGCAGATGAAATTAGAGAATGGGAAATGGTAGATTCAGCTGGATATTCAATATCAAATACTAATAATCAAGACTTAAATTTATATAGTTTTAATTCTGGAAACGCATCACTAACGTCCAATCGACTATCGTCATTTTTTCAAATTTCTGGTGGTTTTAATTCAAAAAGTATAGAATTCCAATATACGATGGGTGGTAGATTGAATTATTGGGATTTTAATAAAGAGTTATTTTTTAGCCCAAGAGGATTACTGAGTATTAAACCTAAATGGCAAAAGGATTATATTTTTAACTTATCTATTGGTTCATATAACCAATCACCTTTTTTCAAAGAATACAGATATCAAAATGGTGATTTAAATCAAAATATTAAATCACAAAAATCTATTCATTATTTAATTAATTCAGATTACCAATTCTCATATTGGGGAAGACCATTTAAATTAACTAGTTCAATATTTTATAAAAGACTTTGGGACATTATACCATTTGAAATAAATAACTTAAGAATCATTTATTTAAATGAAAATAATGCATATGGGTATTCTACTGGAATAGACTTTAAATTATTTGGTGAATTTGTTCCTAATATCGATTCCTGGATTAGTATATCTCTATTAAAAACACAAGAGAACATCGAAGGTGATGGGCATGGTTATATTGATAGACCAACTGACAGAAGGCTTAATGCATCGATATTTTTTCAAGATTATTTACCTAACAATCCAAAATATAAAATGCAATTAACATTAGTATATGGTAGTGGATTACCTTTTGGTCCTCCAAATTCAGACAGACACGAACAAATCCTAAGGACTCCTTCTTACAGAAGATTAGACATTGGCTTTTCAAAATCAATAAAGGTAGAAGGCCAAAACTCAAAAATTGCATTTGTAAATAAATTTAAAACCATTTGGGTTGGTCTAGAAGTCTTTAATCTTATTGGCATTCAAAATACCACATCATATATTTGGGTAAGTGACTCTGCTAATAGAAATTATGCAGTACCAAATTACTTGACCTCAAGACTACTTAATATAAAATTAAATATGAAATTTTAATGTTTAATAAATTCTTCATATGACTGTATTTCAGGAAAGTACACTACATAATATCCAGAATCTAAAAAAGTTAAATCAAACTCAGTAGGATAATCTACATAAAGATTGAGAATAACTCTACCATATAAATCAAAAAAGATAACACTTGAATTGTATAAATTTATTTTAACATAATCCTTAATAAGATTAGGATATATTAAATTAGATGTACTTAATTCATTATTAGAAGAAGTCGTACATTGATTACTATTTGATAAAAGACCTGATCTTTGATTTAATAGTGTATTAACCATTATAGTTGTTTGACAAGATGTAAACATATTCATACAAGCATCGTCTGTATAATCCATGAAATTCATAGTCATTGAAGTTACGCCCCCACAACTTTCTTGGGGAAAAGAAGGGCAGCCAAAAGTGGCAGATGCAATTGGTGGAGTATCATCACAACTATCCCAATCTGAACAACCAGCAAAAAAAGTATGCTCTAAATTAAAATAATGTCCTACCTCATGCGTACCTGTTCTACCTAAATTATATGGACTAGATGAATCTAAATTAATACCAAAATACTCATAGTCAATTACAATTCCATCATAAATATAATCAACATCTCCTGGCATAGTAGCAAATCCCAATGAATTACCTGATAAATTACAAACCCAGATATTTAAGTAACTATTTGTATCCCAAGCATCAACACCACCAGAATTTGATTCCTTCATATCATTATTAAAACCTTGAAACGATACCACGTCAGTATAAACTCTATTAATTCCATTAAAACCCTGTCCATTTAAATCATATTGAGTTAAACAAAAATTAAAACCTGTAGAACCCACAATATCACTAAATTGCTCTGGTAATAAATTTAAATCTTGATTTAAATTATTGTAATCTTCATTTAGAACATCTATTTGAGAAAACACACGGTTATCAGAAATATTTTGTTCATCATTATTATATAAAACATGAATAACCACTGGAATATTATAGACTAGCCTTTGGCTATTAAATGAATTATCTGGACTATACGTAGAACCTCTATATAAATTATGATTCTTTAGGTATTTTCTATATTCATCTATTTGGCATCTTTCATTTTGGGTAAAAGCAAATATAGAAGTTGAAAAAAGAAATATTAAAATACTTTTCTTCATAATAAAAGTAATTAAAAATCATTCAATGTTATACGGATTATTTGTATACATTCCATTAACTGTTCTTGATTAATTACTAATGGAGGAGCAAGTCGAATAATATTTCCATGAGTAGGCTTAGCTAACAAACCATTTTCTTTTAAGGCCAAACAAATATTCCAAGCAGTATTACTTTCGGGTGAATCATTGATTATAATTGCATTTAAAAGCCCCTTTCCTCTCACATTTTTAACAATAGGGTTATTATTTGCAATCATATTAACTTCTTTTCTAAAAATCTTACCAAGATTATAAGCATTTTTTGACAAATCTTCATCAATAACAACCTTTAGCGCTGCCAAAGCTACCTTGCAAGCTAAAGGATTACCACCAAAAGTTGATCCATGTTCACCAGGACGAATACATAACATCACATCATTGTCTGCTAGCACTGCAGATACTGGGAAGACGCCCCCTGAAAGAGCTTTACCTAAAACTAATATATCAGGTCTTGCATCCTCATAATCACAAGCAAGCATCCTACCTGTCCTGCCAATACCTGTCTGAACTTCATCTGCAATAAACAGAACATTATATTTACTACACAAAGTCCTGACTCCGGCTAAATAACCAGATTCTGGAACGACTACACCAGCTTCTCCTTGAATAGGCTCAACCATAAATGCACAAACATTAGGATCTTTTAACTCTTCTTCTAAAGCACTTAAGTCATTATAGGGAATCAATTGATATCCTGGCATATATGGACCAAAACCATTGTATGATGAAGGGTCATCTGAACTAGATATTGCCGCTAAAGTACGTCCCCAAAAATTACCTTTTGCAAAAATAATTCTAGCTTTATTTTCAGGAATATTCTTCTTTAAATACCCCCACTTCCTTGCCAATTTATTAGCTGTCTCTCCACCCTCAACTCCTGTGTTCATTGGTAACACTTTATCATAACCAAATAGTGAGGTTATAAATTTTTCATATTCACCTAAAACATCATTGTGAAAAGCTCTAGATGTAAGCGTTAATTTATTGGATTGACTATTTAATGCAGATATAATTTTCTGATGACAATGTCCTTGATTCACTGCTGAATATGCAGATAAAAAATCATAGTATTTTTTTCCTTCAACATCCCAAACAAAGACACCTTCTCCCCTGCTTAAGACTACTGGAAGAGGATGATAATTATGAGCACCATACTTAAGTTCAAGATCTATAATATTTTTTGATTTCATATATTGTTAAAGATAATTATTTTTACACTATGCCAATAATTAAAAGAAAAGAAATCATTGAAGTTATAGTTGACGACATTGTATATGGTGGAAACGGAATCGTAAAATATAAAAATAACACAATTGAAAATTTCATCATATTTGTTAAAAATGGAATAGAAGGCCAGAAATTAAGAGTAGAAATAACCAAAGTAAAACCAAACTATGCAGAATCTAAAATTATTGAAGTTATAAAAAAAAGTAAATATCAAAACAAGATAAATTATCAGAAAATATCAGGCGCACCTTATATTGAATTAAGTACTAGTTATCAAATAAATAAGAAAAAATCTATTGTGATTGATACATTTAATAAAATTCCTGAAATTAAAAAAGTTGAAAATTATTTAGATGAATTTATTGAATCTCCATCCCAATGGCATTATAGGAATAAAATGGAATATGCTTTTTCTTCAATAACTTACGATCAAAAAAGAAAAAAAGATATTGATGGATTTGGACTAGGTTTCAAAAAAGAAAATACTTGGTGGATGGTAGAAAATTTAGATAAAGATTCCGGACTTTTTGATGAAAAGTGGGAAAATTCACTTTATAAAATTAGAGATTATTGCGTACAAACTGAATTACCAGCATGGAATATACCTCAAAAAAAAGGATTTTATAGAAACTTAAATGTTAGAAAAAGCTTTAAGGATAATAAACTACTTGTTGAACTTGTGACAAGTTCACTATATTCTCAAAATTTTAATATGCAAAATTTTTGCGAATATGTAATTTCAATACATAAAGATCGAATTGGCGGCATCATACATACAATCAATGATAATATCTCTGACAAGATAGATTACAACAAGGTTCAATCAAAACTATACTACGGTGAAAGTGTAATTAATGAAAATATTCTAGGATTAAATTTTGAAATCAGCATGAGTAGTTTCTTCCAAACCAACCCAAAGTGTGCCGAAAAACTATATAACAAGGTAGTAGAATACACTCTAGACAAATACACGATACAAGAACAAAATAGTATTATATTAGATTTATTCTGTGGGACAGGAACTATAGCTCAACTACTTGCTTCAAGAATTGATACTGCGAAAGTAATTGGTGTTGACATAGTACAAAGTTCGATTAAAAATGCTAAAAATAATGCAATAAAAAACAACATTGATAATGTTGAATTCCAAGCATTAGATATTAAAGACTTTTTAATAAAAAACCCTCTTTTAAAAGATAAAATAAATATTATAATTATTGACCCCCCCAGATCTGGAGTGAGCAAAAAAAGTATTAAAAGAATTATATCATTAAACGCAAAAACAATTATTTATGTTTCCTGTAATCCTTCAACACAATCAAGAGATATAAGTTTGTTTATAAATGCTGGATATACATTGAATCAATTTAGTATTGTTGATCAATTTCCGCACACACATCACATAGAAACAATATTTGTTTTGATAAAACAAGACATATCGTATCTTTAACACAAATGATAAAAAGTAAACAAACCATACTAAATAGTAGTGAAATAAAAAGTAAAATTAACAGAATTTCCATTTCTATAATTGAAGACTTCTATAACAAAAAAAATATTACAATTGTTGGGTTCAAAAAAAATGGATATATAATTGGAAAACTTATTAAAGAGAATATTGAAAGTAATCATCCAATGAATGTAAGGTTACATAAAATTGAAGTACAAAAAAATAAATATATCATATATCCTGAGCTTAAAAAAAGTCATAAACAAAATATTTTTTTAGTTGATGATGTCCTAAAATCAGGAAAAACAATTATTTATGGAGTAGGAGAAATTTTAAAATACAATATAGAAAGTCTAAAGACAATTATTCTTGTAAACAGAAATCACCATAAGTTCCCAATCAAGGCTGATTATGTAGGTTTAAATTTATCTACAACACTTAAAGAACATATTGAAGTAAAGTTAACTAAAGGGAAAGAAACAGCTTATTTAATTTGATGTCTTAATACATTTATTAGACTGTCCATATGTTCGTCTAAAAACTGCATGTGAGTTACAAATCTTACCGTCTTTTCTCCCATGAAGGACGCCTTAATATTATGTTCTGATAAGAATCTATTAAAAGTAGGTAAATCAATATTGCAAATATCAAATAATATAATATTAGTATTAACAGGTCGTACATTTTGCACATATGACATTTTAGATAAAATTTCTGCAATTTGTTTAGCTCGCATATGATCTTCCCTCAGTCTATTAATATTATTCTCAATAGCATATTGTCCTGCAGCCGCTAAATAACCCACTTGTCTCATTCCCCCACCAAATGATTTTCTAACTCTAATAGCTTCCTTAATAAACTCTTTACTTCCAATTAATACCGATCCAATTGGTGCTCCTAAACCTTTAGACAAACATACAGAGATACTGTCAAAAAGCACTCCATATTCTTTAGAAGAATGTGATTGCTCAACCAAAGCATTAAATATTCTAGCACCATCTAAATGAAATAAAAGTTTATTTTTTTTACAAAAATTTGAAATACTTCTCAAATCAGTATAATTATAACAAGCCCCCCCACCTTTATTAACTGTGTTTTCTACGCAAATTAGTTTTGTTTTTGCAAAATGTGGATCATCAGGATTAATATTTCTCTGAATTTGATCAACTGATATTCTACCATGATCTCCATTAATTAATTTAACTGACACACCAGAATTTGAAGATATACCTCCACCTTCATAATTGTATATATGTGCAAGTTTATCACATATAATTTCATCCCCTAATCTAGTATGTACCCTTATTGCAATTTGATTAGTCATGGTTCCAGAGGGACAAAATAATGCAGCTTCCTTTGAAAACATATTAGCTAATTTACTTTCTAGTGATTTAACTGTCGGATCTTCGCCCCATACATCATCACCTACCTCTGCAGAAAACATAGCATCAAGCATACCTTTATCTGGTTTAGTTATTGTATCGCTTCTTAAATCAATTTCTTTTAAATTCAAAATAATGTCTTTAATAAATTAAATAATTTATTTTCATGGTCAGTATTCATGTCAATTACATAATCACTATGCAAATATATTGGTTCACGCAATACCAATTGACTTTTAACAAATTTATATAAATCTTTTTGTTTAGATATCAAAGGTCTATGATCACCTGTACTCAAGTTATTTACTAATTGACTTACAGATAATTGTAAATATATAGTTGTACCAATTGAATTCATAAATTCCATATTATTATAAAAACAAGGTGTTCCTCCACCAGTAGATACAATTGCATTATTATGAAATTGTGTATTTAATAGAACATCTCTCTCTATTTCTCTAAAATAATTTTCACCATATTTTTGAAAAATCTGTTTTATACTATCGTTAAATTGTAATTCTATTAAACTATCTAAATCATAGTAAGCTACACCTAATTTCTTACTATTTTTCAAACCATGAAATGATTTTCCACTGGACATATATCCTAATAAAAAAACTAACATTATAGAGGAGAATCTTTCTCTTTGTTAAACACCCTATAGACCAACATATCAACTAAACTAGGGAAGAACTTATTTAGAAATACTAGGAGTTTGCCTTGAGATGTTAACACAATACTTTTTTTACGTTTAAGAATAGCATTCGCAATGCTATATGCTACTTCAGCAGAAGTCATCATTTTTTTCTCATTTCTAGGACTGTTTTTTTGAGATTCACCTTTAAAATCAAGAGCCTGATTTCTAATATTTGATTCAGTAAATCCTGGAGAAGCGATTAAAACATGTAAGCCATTATATAAATTTTCAATTCTTAAAGCTTCCAAAAATCCCGTCAGTGCAAATTTTGATGCAGAGTATGCAGTTCTTCCAGGTAAACCTTTGTGTCCAGCAATAGAAGAAACTCCAATTATAGAGCCGTGATTTTTTAATATATGCTCTAACGCATATTTAGTACAAAAAACGCTTCCATAAAAATTAATTTTCATGACTTGATTAAAAACATCTAAGCTAACATTTGAAAATAATGCTCTCATTGAGATACCAGCATTATTTAATAAAATATGAATTGTACCATACTTTCTAATAGTTTCATTTACAATCTTAACACAATCTTCTTCAATACTGACATCAGCAACAATATAGATACATTGCCCACCTAGAGATTGAACATGTTTACATAAGTCTTGTAATTTTGACTCTGTACGAGCAACTAATACTAGTTTTGCTCCCCTTTTATTAAACTCAAGAGCACAAGCTTTTCCAATCCCTGATGACGCACCTGTAATAATGGCAACTTTATTTTTCATTAAAATTGGTATTTGTTATATTTTATATATCCATTCAATTTAATAATTATTAAATTCACTAAGAATTATTATATCAAAAAAAGACAAATTAAATGAATATAATCACGGTAGAAAACAATTATCAAATAAACGAGTTCCATAACCTTATATATAATATATATAGAGACAATAATCAATATGTACCTCATATTAAACAAGAAATAGAAAGTGTTTTTGACCCATTAAAAAACCCATTACATAAACATGGACAAATCCAAAGATATATTCTACAAAATAATCATGAGACTGTTGGACGTATTGCAGTCTTTGTGAATGAAAAGAATAAAAATAAATCTAGTATACCAACTGGTGGAATTGGTTTTTTTGAGTGTATTAATAATCAAAAGTTTGCAAATATATTGTTCGACACATGTGTTAAATGGCTAAAAGACAGACAAATTGAAGCTATGGATGGACCCATTAATTTTGGAGAAAAAAACAAATACTGGGGACTTATGACTGAGGGGTTTGAAAATCATACCGTATATGGACAAAACCATCATTTGCCATATTATAAACATTTATTTGAAAATTATGGATTCGAAATCTACTATAATCAACATGTATACTGTAAAGATCTTTATGTTTCATATCCGGACAAGTTCTATGAAAGAGCAGAAAGAATTAAAAGTAGAAAAAATATATATTTTGATCATCTAAAAGGAAATGATTATAAAAAATATGCCAATTACTTTATTTCTGTTTATAATGATGCGTGGGGCAGCCACCATAATTTCAAACCAATGCAACTAGAACAAGCAGAAAAAATGTTTACCAAAATGAAAATGGTCATAGATAAAAAACTCATATGGTTTGCATTTTATAAAGATCAGCCAATTGCATTTTTTATTGGAATACCTGACCCAAATCAATATTTAAAATATATAAATGGGAATCTTAATTTTATTGGAAAATTAAAATTATTGTTCTATAAATTATTTAAAAAACCAAACATAGTATCTGCTATGGTATTTGGGGTTATACCTAAATTTCAAAAATTAGGAATGGAATCAGCATTAGCAAATCATACATCCAATATTATGAAAGAAAATGGATATAAATATGTAGTGCAAACATGGATTGGGGATTTTAACCCAAAAATGATCAAAGTATGTGAAAGTTTTCTTGGAAGTGACATTTATCAAAAATTAGCTACATACAGATATATATTTAATAGAAATTTTAAATTTGAAAAGCATCCGGTAATTAAATAAAATTATATATTTGCAAAGTCTTATAGACCTGGTAGCTCAGTTGGTAGAGCATCTCCCTTTTAAGGAGAGGGTCCTGGGTTCGAGCCCCAGCCAGGTCACTCAATGCCCAGGTGCTGAAATTGGTAGACAGGCATGGTTGAGGGCCATGTGCTCTTATGGGCGTGCGGGTTCAAGTCCCGCTCTGGGCACCAATTAAGCTTGTAAATTTAATTATTTGGTATCAGAATATATTGTATAGCTAATTTATCATTTCCACCATCCATTAAAATATCAATTTTAGTACCCTCAGAAAATATTTTAGGCAGAATTGTATTATTAGCTCCATATTCCCAATATAATTCGTCATCTATATATATATCATTAGATCCATTTTGATCATATTCAACATATTGTAGTATATATAATATTTTTCCATCAGGCACAGTATATGTGAAGCCATCGGGGTATGAAGCCGTCATATATTGAATACTATCTGA
>MDTG01319128.1_pt1 | contig 12213 bp, 7 predicted proteins | sample 811421 | NCBI WGS metagenome assembly MDTG01 (sample SAMN05326645, study PRJNA326480) | marine metagenome | isolation source: seawater | place: Pacific Ocean: South East | collected 2011
ATAATAATAAACTGATTAGAATAAAAGATGAAGCCTTTCCAGTGATAAAAAGAATATATGAATCCAAAGAAAATAACTATAAAAGTATTTTAATACCATTTAGTGATGGAATTACTACTATTAATATTGTGTGTGATTTAGATAAAGCAATTGAAACAAATGGTGAATCCATTGTATCATCATTTGAAAAAGGAGTTATGCTAGGATCAATTGATAAGGCATGGAAGGAACATCTAAAGTCGATGGATGATTTAAAGCAGTCTGTTCAAGGGGCTGTATATGAGCAAAAAGACCCATTATTAATATATAAATTTGAATCGTTTAGCTTATTTAGCAATATGTTAGATGATGTTAATAAAAGTATTTTGTCATTTTTATTTAAATCAAATTTGCCTCAACGTGATCCGGACCAATTAAAAAATAGACCTATAGAAACCAAATTCAGAGGTCAAACATCTAGAGGTCAAGAAGAGCGATTACCTAATAATGGAACTAACACATCTAAACAAGGGAATCAACCTAAAATTAGTAGAAGACAAAGAAGGGCTCAAGAAAGAAAGATGAGAAGATAGTTTTATAGAATATTAATTAATTTCTCTAGTTGCATTTTCCGAGAGCCTTTAATTAATATATAGTGATTTTTAATAGGTTCTTTTCTTAGAAAATCGATATACTTTTTAAGTGATGTAAATTTTTTATATTCTTTAAACGTTTTTGTGAGCATGAAATTTTCACCTATTAAAATACATTTTTTGAACCCTAGAGAACCTATTAGTTTAACAATATCTTGGTGATATTGATTTGACTTTTGACCTAATTCTAGCATATCACCTATAATAATAGTATTATTATTTTTAGCTTGTTGTATTTGAATAATTTCTTTAAAATTTTCAATAGCTAATTTCACGCTAGTTGGGTTTGCATTATACGCATCTAATATAATTTCATTATTATTAGTTTTTATAAATTGGGATCGGTTATTTTTTAATTCAATTTTCTCTAAAACTTGAATAGTATTTTTTAAATTGACATTAAATGTTTCTGAAATTTTAATACTTGCAGCTAAATTTTGAGCATTATATTGTCCAATGATTTTTGTGTTTATAATATGTCCCTGATAGTATAATGTTAATAATGGTTTAGCCAAAAAATAAAATAAATTGTTATTTTTTTTATTTTGTTCATTTTTTTTCTCACAACTATAAAAAACAACTTTATCATATTTATTTATAAGATTTACTAATCTAGAATCTAATTTATTTACAAATATAGTGCCCCCATTTTTCTTTATATAATCATATAATTCATTTTTTGTTTTTATGATTGTATTAACATCTTTAAAGCCCTCCAAATGAGCTTCTCCGATATTAGTAATTATGCCATGTGTTGGATTTGCAATTTTACACAATTCTTTAATTTCTCCTTGGTGATTTGCTCCTAATTCTACAATACATCCAGTATGATTATTATTTAATGCTAGTATTGTTAAAGGAACTCCAATATGATTATTAAAATTACCCTTTGTAGAGTTAATATTTAAACTACTAGATAGAATTTGATTGAGTATTTCTTTTGTTGTTGTTTTACCGTTTGTACCAGTAATTCCAATAACAAATTTGTTTTTCCCCCAATTAGACCGATGTATAATGGCTAATTTTTGTAAGGTTTTTAGAGTATTTTTAACTTTAATGATACGTTTGTCATTCGCTTCAAAAGGTTCATCAACAATAACGTACTTAGCTCCTTTTTTAATTGCTTCTTGTGCAAATAAATTCCCGTTATATTTAGTTCCTTTTAGTGCAAAGAAAATAGAATTTTTAATTTTTTTAGATCTGGTGTCAATACAAACATTTTGTTTAGATTCTATATATAATTCATATATTTTTTTCAGGTCATGCATTTTTCAATACTATGTATAAAAAAACCCAAGTGATGAGCTTGGGTTTTTTTATGTAATTCAAACTGTACTAATCAAAGTTTTTATTATCGTTATCGTGATATTTATATTTCCAAAGATGACGATTTGTTTTATCTTTATCATCAATATCATATTGTCCACCTGAAACGTAACCTAAATGGTCAATCACGCATCTAAAACCAATATCACTTTTTGCTAAATCTTCATTTAAAAATCTTTTTGAACCTGGACTTAGCCAATATGCATTATCTTGCCATGAACCTCCTTTGTAGATTCGTGTATAATTATTGACCAATGTGGTTCTTCCATAGTCATATTGACCCCATCCGCTATATTCAGACTCTAATCCAACTCTTCCTTCACCATCTCTATAATCTATATTATTTGCTCTGTTATATTGTCTTTTTGGACTGTGTCTTGGGTTAGATGATTTTGCACCTAGGAAATTATATGCATCTCTACCATCATAATCTTCTGAAGAATGAGTAGAATTAGGGTTTTCATAGTTATATTCACCTTCCATGTTATTATCTCGTCCTTTGTAAATATTATATGGAGACTCATCATTCCAATTATATCGTTCAGTGTCCATTCGGTCCCCTTCATTATCATCTATTGGGTCATCACTTCCATCAAGTTGTTCATTAATTTTGACTAAGGTTCCAGGGTTTGCAGGAAAAATATATTCACCATTTTCTGCCATTAAACCAAGAGCTTTTGCTTGATCATCATCCAAATCTTCTAGTGTTCTTATGTAACCATCATCTCCACGAGCAACTTGCTTAAACAAATTACCTCTAAAAGGATTTAAATCATCAGAAACTAATGGTGTTAGTGGTCGATAAACATCCATAACCCATTCATTAACATTTCCAGCCATGTCATATAATCCCCAGTCATTTGGAGGAAATGAACCTACAGGCATTGTCATTGTGCCTAAGTCGTTATTAAACGGTGATACACCAGCATAGTCACCTCTTCCGTGTCTAAAGTTAGCTAAAAACTGACCTGATCTCATTTCTTCAAAACTAATATCTCTGTAAGTTGGTGTCATTGTAAAATTATCATATTCAATGTATGAACGAGAACCATATTGTCCATCGTTGTCATCACCTGCAGCATTGTCAGTTATTGATTGGATAAATGCATTTTGTTTATTGTCACCTCTTAAAAGCCCGTATTGCTGTCTTTTTATATGGTGTGTAGCACTAGGATAGGGCTGTCTTAAAGAATTTCTTCCAGATTTTGATCCATCATCTTTATGGTAGTCAGCATGCAAACTTCTCCATGGGTAAAATTTTCCATGTTGGGAACCATCGGAATTCACAGCTGTATTGTATCCTGCAACTGCTGCATATTCCCATTCAGCTTCTGTAGGAAGTCTATATGGCGTTGTGAAAATACCGTCCTCAATTCGTATTTTTCTTGTCTTTTTCCTTGCGTTTGGCTCATCATCATCTCTACCGCTTAAATCCGGAAGGCCTTTTTTTGTTTCTATTGGCTTTTCCCAATTGTCTAGGTTATATTCGGAATATTTTAGATATTTTGAGGTATTAAAATAACCCACGATATCAGCAGCATCAATATATCCTTCTTTGTACTTTTTCCATGCTTTTTCTGGATCTTTCCCTAGAGCTCCTGATTCAATTAACCTTCTTTCGTTGACTCTATCGGTTCGCCAGTCACAATAATCCACAGCTTGTTGCCAACTTACGCCAACAACTGGATAATCCTGATATGCAGGATGTCTAAAGTACTGTGTAACCATAGGTTCGTTGTAACTTAATTCAGATCTCCATACTGTGCTATCAGGTAGACAATGTGTATAAAGGAATGAAAATTCCCCCTCTCCTTCTTCCCAAAAGATTCTCCTCATCCAGTCAGTGTATTCTCTGTATTGTAGATTGGTTATTTCTGTTTGATCCATCCAGAAGGAAGATACTGTTGCTTCTTTTTGAAAGTTGTTACCATCTTGCATTACGTCTTCTTGGGTTCGCCCCATTATAAAAGTACCACCCTGAACAAACACCATATTAGAAGGAACTTGAGTTCCTTTCCATGCAGTTTCCTCACCGGATCCATTTTTTAATTTTGCCTCAAATCCGCCATTTGGTTGCCAATTGATTGCCCATCCAGTTGTGACTGAAAAATCTTCTGCATCCGGCATACTTTGACATGCATTAATAAAAATTAATATCAAAGAGATGTAAAAAATGTACTTTAATTTTGCTATTATATTCATAGTATGATGATATTTTGTTTTAACTCTAATAATAATTACCTCGAGAGGTGTAACGTATTATAATAATTTATCTAATATATTAAAATTTTGGACAAGGAATAGTATTTTGAGAAGGATTTTTTACAAAGCAACCAAGTTGAATTTGTAAAGATATTTCATGTGATCCACCTGACGGCAGTCCAAGCTTTGATAATGTTAAGTCGTAACTATATCCAATTTTGTATTTTTCTAACTCATAACCTAATAAAATAATGAGAGCATCTGAATTAACAAAATTTCTCCTATATGATAATCCTAGTCCTAAATGATCACTAGATAATGTTCCTCCAATATTTATTTGTTCTGATTCTGCTTGTTTATGAAATAAAAAATGAGGAGTAAGAACACTAAATTTTGACAAAAATGTACTGTTAAACCATCCTAAATCCTCAACCACAATTCTTGAGCCTCCATGTACAGTAATTTTCATGGGTAGTTTCCCAGGGTTACTGTCATCAAAGAATGAATATGTAGGTTCGCTAAAGTGATGTAAAGCCGCTCCAAAAAAATAGTTATTTGTGTTTAATAATACACCTAGTCCTAAGTCCGTATAGCTAGCTTTGGCATTAAAGGCATAAGGATCATTACTATCAAATATAAAACCATGAATTGGGTGAATCTCATCACCAAAGTCTTGGTCACTATCTAATTGTCTTTCAAAATAACCAAACTGAAAACCCGCAGATAAAGTAGTAGTTCCAGTTAACTTTGCGTGATAAGAATAAAGAAGAGCAATATTTGTTGTGTTAAGTACACCCCATCCTTGTCGGTCATGAGAAGTAATTAAGCCAAGACCACCATGGATTTCATTGAGACCAAAATCAAAGGAACTATTATATGTTAGATAATCAGCTGCTTGTCCAGACCACTGGTTACGATAATTCATAATAACTCTTGGACAGAAATTAGCACCTGTGTAAGCAGGATTTAAGTACATTGGGTTTGCATGAAATTGAGAAAAGTGTGGATCTTGTGCAACACAATCAACACTAATTAGAACAAAAAATAAGCTTAATAATAATTTTGCTAATAACTTCATTACTTTAATAAAATCGACAAGTAACAATTATACAATAATTTTTTAAGAAAGACATAAGAAATATTGCATTATGTTATTATTTTTCGATTGTGTTAATTGCAATTTTTAATTTTAATTATCGTTGTTATTTATAAATAGTAATTTGTCAACATTATTTATTTCATAAATTTGTAGTTATGAAAGTTCAGTATCTTTTTTTTGTAGTTTTATTTAGCACAACTCTCTTTGCTCAAAACCATCGAAGCATAACCTGGAGTAATGAAATTGATATTGTTCAAGCAGACTCTTTAACGAAAGTATTAAATTTTACAAATGCTATTTATAAACCTGAAATGAGTGATAATTTAGTGTTTTTTGAAAAAATTCCAATAGAAGATGACCAAATAGATTTAGATTTGTTAAATGTGAAATATCTTAATGTGGAACAATCAGAATCATTAAAGATTTCACATAGTAAATTGGACCATAGTATTAATTATGATTATTTCATAGGTACAGAAAAAAAACAATCTTTTTTGTTTTTTTATTTGGAACCATTTAGGAAGGTAAATAATTCTATTCAGAAGGTTTCAGAATTTACAATTAATATTTTACCGCAGAAAAAAAAATCAACCAGTAAAAACAATAGTTATGTTTCAAATTCTATTTTAAATTCCGGAGATTGGTATAAGATAAGTGTTAATGAAAGTGGGCTTCATAAAATAGATTATAATTTTTTAAATGAAATGGGAGTGGATCCGGGTAGTATAAATCCAAAAAATATTAGAATTTATGGAAATAAATCAGGTGTTTTGAAGGAGGGTGATTTTGAAATTGATGATCTATCCGAGCTATCTATTTTGGTTATTGGAGAAAATGATGGAGTTTTTGATGAAGATGATTTGATTTTATTTTATGGACAAAGTCCAGACACTTGGTCTTATGATGGCAATAAGTTTATTCACCAAAAAAACATCTATAGTGATGAGACATGTTATTTTGTATGTTTTGATATCGGAGAAGGTAAACGTATTCCAACCATTGAAAATAATAACGTTTTAGAAAATTTAATAATGCATTATGATGCATATTTGTTTCATGAAGAAGATCTTTATAATTTAGTTAATACTGGGAGACAGTGGTTTGGTGAATCTTATAGCTTTAACTATTTACAGTCTTTTAATACTCCAATCAGTAATTGGAATATGGATACATTATTATTTAGTGCTAGATTAATAGCTCGATCTTCTAATTCTACGTCATTTAATATTAGTTTTGGTAATAGTAGTATTGGAAATTTTCCAATTGCACCAATTCAAAATAATGGTAGTAATTACTCTTCAGTTTTTTTAGAAGAGACTTTTTATCCTAATGTATTTAATTCAAGTGTTAGTTTTAATTATAATAATAATGGCAATAATTCAGCTGAAGCATGGTTAGATTATTTTACGTTACAAGGGCGTGCTAATCTTGTATCTAATAGTAGTTCATCTCAATTTTTATTTAGGGATGTACGATCAGTGGGTTCTAAGTTTTCTTCGTTTGGTATTCAGTCTGACATGCCAAGTATTTCTGTATGGGATGTGACAAATCCTATTAACGTGAATAGTATTTCACTTAATAAAACAAATCAAGTTTTTTATTTTACCACACCACATGAGTCTCTTAGAGAATTTTTGGTTTTTCAAGACCCTGTTCAAGATGCTTTTTTCCCTCAATTTATTGAATTTGTGCCTCCTCAAAATATCCATGCTTTTTCTAATCCGACATATATTATTGTCACTCACCCTGACTTTCTTAATGCTGCTAATCGTTTAGCCAATTATCATATAAATAAAAATAATGATAATGTGTTAGTAGCGACTACCAAAGAGGTTTATAATGAGTTTAGTACTGGTTCTCAAGATATAAGTGCAATAAGAAATATGGTAAAAATGTTTTACGATAGAGCTGAAGATACTAGTCAAATGCCCAAAAACCTACTATTGTTTGGGGACGCTTCTTTTGATTATAAAAATAAATTATATGGTGTTAGTAATTATGTGCCAACATATCAGTCGTATAATTCTAATAATATAGAGTCATCTTTTTGTACCGATGATTTTTTTGGTGTACTCGATGATGGTGAAGCTTATTGGAATGGTGGATCAAATTATACAGATTTAATAGATATAGGAATCGGTAGAATTCCGGTCACTAATATCGCTGATGCAGAAGCTTATGTTGATAAAGTTATTTCTTATACTTCCTCAAGTTCAAGAGGTTACTGGAAAAATAAAATGTGCTTTGTTGCAGATGATGTAGATGATGGATGGGAAATTAGTTTAGTGAATCAAGCAGATGATTTAGCATCAAAAATATCTAATATGTATCCACAATTTAATTTAAGTAAGATATATATAGATTCATATCAACAATCTTTGTCATCGGGATCACAGAGATATCCTGAAGCACAAACTGATTTGCGTAACATTATTGATGAAGGTGTTTTATTAGTTAATTATGTAGGGCATGGAGGAGAAGTAGGGTGGGCATCCGAAAGAATTTTAGAATTATCAGATATTAATGGGTTTACAAACTTTAATAAACTTCCTGTTTTTATTACTGCTACTTGTGAATTTACAAGATATGATGATGCAACACGCGTTTCTGCTGGTGAGTATTTATTATTAAATCCAAATGGTGGAGCAATTGGGTTATACAGTACTTCTCGAACAGTAACTGCATCTGAAACTTATAATTTAGTTAATTCTCTATACGAATTTCTGCCAGATAAAAATTCAAATTATACATTTGGAGAGTCTATGTGTTTAGCAAAAAACAATTTAGGTAATACAAATTATGTTGTTAGAAAATTTTCTTTTTTTGGTGACCCCAATTTAAAATTATCTCATCCAAAATTCAATATTCAAACTACTTCGATTGAATTATTAGATTCTCTTAACCAGGTAATACCAATCAGTAATAATGAATTTGAAAATGATACTATAAGTTCTTTAAGTCATGTGCGAGTTTTTGGACAGGTATTAGACAATAGTTCTTTATTAAATTCTTTTAATGGGCAACTAAATGTTAGTGTATATGGAAAGTCAGATAGTTTAATTACACTTAATAATGATGAAGTTGTTAATAATGCTGGTATTCCTATTGAACCATTTAAATATGAGCTACAAAGTAATATTATATATAATGGTTTGGCTACTGTCGAAGATGGCAATTTTTCTTTTGAATTTATTGTTCCAAAAGATATTAATTATCAATATGGTACAGGTAAATTAAGTTATTATGCATCAGATCCTGTCTTAGGGGAGGCAAATGGATTCGATAAAAACTTTTATGTTGGTGGTGTAAGTAACTATGCCTCTATAGATTTTGAAGGTCCTCATATTGAATTATTTATGAATGATACAAATTTTGTTTCTGGAGGTTACACAAATAGTGAGCCACAATTACTAGCCTTATTATTCGATCAGTCAGGGATTAACACAGTTGGTACGGGAATTGGACATGATTTAACAGCTATAATAGATGAAAATATAGTTGGACAATTCATTTTAAATGATTATTATGAGTCTGATTTAGATAGCTTTCAGTCAGGGAGGGTTCGCTATCAGTTAAGTGAACTAAGTGAAGGAGAACATACTTTAAGATTTAAAGCTTGGGATGTTCATAATAATTCAAGTATTGCTGAACTTAGTTTTTTTGTAACATCAAATCCTGGCTTAGCAATTTCACATTTATTTAATTATCCAAATCCTTCTTCTGAATTTACGCGTTTTGTTTTTGAGCATAATAGAGCTTATGAAGATCTAGATGTGAAAATTGATATTTTTTCTATAAATGGCAAATTAGTAAAAAGCTTATCAAGTACTATTTTTGCTACTGGATTCCGAGAAGAATCAATTTCTTGGAATATAGATAGCAATATTGATAAAGGTATTTATATTTATAGATTAACTGTTCAATCTCAAAATGATGAATCAATTTCACAAAAAACAGAGAAACTTATAATAGTACGATAGTTTTTTCGTTAGATTTGTGAACAAATTTTTTTTATGATGAATTATAATAGATTAATTTTCTTATTTATTTCTGGTATATTTTTTAGTACATATAATGTATTTGGTCAAGATGAGCCTCCATCAATAGATTCTCCTTTTGGCCAAAATTTCTTAAATACAGTCACTACAGCTGTACCCTTTCTAACCATTACACCTGATTCTAGGGCAGGTTCTATGGGAGAAGTAGGTGCTGCTTCAACACCTGATATACATTCTTTGCATTGGAATTCAGCTAAATTAGCATTTTTAGAACCTAATTTTGGAGCAGCGATTTCATATACCCCATGGTTGCGTAAATTAATTCCAGATATTGCGATGTCATATTTAACTTTATATAATAAAATTGGTCAAAATGGAACTTTTGCTGGGGCTCTAAGGTATTTTTCTCTAGGTGAAATAACTTTTACAGATTCTAATGGACAAGATATTAAAAATGAAAATCCAAATGAGTTAAGTGTTGACTTAGGTTATGCAATGAAATTTAGCAATAACTTATCAGGTGGTATAGCCATGAGATATATATATTCAAATTTAACTGGTGGTGTAGACGTAGGTTCATTTGAAACACAAGCTGGACAGGCATTTGCTATTGATCTTGGCACATATTACGAAACAAATATTGACGAAAATAATCAATGGGCTTTGGGTTTAAATATATCTAATATTGGAACAAAAATATCATATACTCAAGATGACGAGGATTTTTTGCCAACCAATTTAAAATTAGGTGGTAGATATTCTATGAACATAGATGAATATAATCGTTTTTCGTTTATGATGGATATTAATAAATTATTAGTGCCTACTCCTGCATTATATAATGAAACGGGCGAAATTGAATGGGGTATGTCTGACGATGTTTCAGTTATTCAGGGAATATTTCAGTCCTTTAGTGATGCCCCAGGTGGGCTTCAGGAAGAGTGGCGTGAATTGATGTACTCAGTTGGTTTAGAGTATTGGTATAATAATCAATTTGCTTTTAGGGGGGGCTATTTTCATGAGCATGCAACAAAAGGAAATAGAAAATACTTTAATACTGGTGTAGGTCTTAAAATGTCAGCTTTAACTATTGATTTTTCTTATTTAATTAGTGCTACTCCAGGTCAGCAAAGTCCTTTGGAAAGTACGATAAGATTCAGTTTAATTTTTAATATGGGGAGTCTAAGTAGCATAATAAATGATCAAAATACTCAGTAAGTCTACGTTTAAAATTTTTTAAATTATAATTTATGGGTAAATTTCGAGTAGGTATGGGATATGATGTGCATCAGTTGCAGCCAAATTTACCTTTCATATTGGGTGGAGTATTGTTAGAGTCAAAAAAAGGTATTGTAGCTCATTCAGATGGTGATATTTTAATTCATGCAATTGCAGATGCTTTATTAGGAGCTTCTGGATTAGGAGATATAGGTCATTTTTTTCCTGACACTGACCCGAAAAACAAGGATATAGACAGTTCTATTATTTTATTAAAAGTTTTGAAAGAAATAACAAATTCATCTTTTCAGATTGAAAATATTGATGTCACTGTTGTTTTAGAAAAACCAAAATTACAGAGATATATCAAGCCAATTAAACAATCGTTGTCAATGATGTTAGGCATTGATTTAAATCAAGTAAATATTAAGGCCACCACTAGCGAGCGTATGGGTTTTGTTGGCTTAGAGCAAGGTGTTGCGTGTTATGCTGTTGTGTTAATTTCAAAAAATTAAACTTAAATCTTGTAATTATTTGAGTCGATTTGCTTAAATTGTACGCTACTTTTATAGGTTTTTTAGATGGAAAAAAAATTTAATAAGCAGGCTTATCTTAAAAGTTACTATGACATGTTGTTATGGAGAAAGTTCGAAGAAAAGTGTGCGGCTTTATATATACAACAAAAAATTCGGGGATTTTTGCATCTTTACAATGGTCAGGAAGCAATACTTTCTGGTTTAATTAATTCAATTGATGTCAAGAAAGATAAAGTAATTACCGCATATCGATGTCATGTTTTGCCTATAGCAATGGGACTTCACCCTAAATATGTAATGGCAGAATTATTGGGTAAATCCACTGGTTCTTCTAAAGGTAAGGGCGGTTCTATGCATATGTTTTCTAAAGAATTCAATTGTTATGGTGGACACGGCATAGTTGGAGGTCAAATTCCATTAGGTGCAGGTATAGCTTTTGCTGATCAATACAATAATTCGGATGCTGTAACCATTTGTTTTATGGGTGATGGTGCTGTAAGACAAGGTGTTCTGCATGAAACATTTAATATGGCAATGAATTGGAAGTTACCTGTAATTTTTGTGTGTGAAAATAATGGATATGCGATGGGCACATCTGTTGATAGAACTGCAAATCACACGGAAATTTGGAAATTAGGTCTTGGATATGAAATGCCATGTGCCCCAGTTGATGGCATGAAACCAGAAACTGTTGCATATGCCATGGATACAGCAATTAAAAGAGCCAGAAAAGGTGAGGGCCCTACCTTCTTAGAAATAAAGACTTATAGATATAAAGGACACTCTATGTCGGATGCTCAGCACTATAGAACTAAGGATGAAATTGAAGATTATAAAAAAATAGATCCCATTGATTATGTTTTAAGTATTCTAACTAAGAAAAAATATGCTTCAAAATCAGATATAGAAAATACACAAAAACAAGTAAAAGCATTAGTCCAAGAGTGTGTTGATTTTGCTGAATCATCTCCCTTTCCAAGTCCTGAAGAATTATATCAGGATGTTTATGATGGACCATATAATTTTATAAAAGATTAATAATGGCTGAGATAATTAAAATGCCGAGATTAAGTGATACTATGACAGATGGCGTTGTAGCTAAATGGCATAAAAAAGTCGGTGATAGTATAAGCGAAGGTGATCTTCTTGCAGATATAGAAACTGACAAAGCAACTATGGAATTTGAATCATTTCAAGAGGGG
>MDTG01398297.1_pt1 | contig 12213 bp, 11 predicted proteins | sample 811421 | NCBI WGS metagenome assembly MDTG01 (sample SAMN05326645, study PRJNA326480) | marine metagenome | isolation source: seawater | place: Pacific Ocean: South East | collected 2011
CACAGATGCTTTATTAATAAGTCTTATGTCTCTAGGAATAAAGCCGGGTGATGAAATAATTACTACTCCATTTTCATTCATATCAACAGCAGAGGTTATCGTAATGTTGAAAGCTAAGCCTGTATTTGTTGATATAGAGCTAGATACTTGTAATATTAACGCTGATCTTATTGAAAAAAAAATATCAAAAAAAACAAAAGCCATAATTCCAGTAAGCTTGTTTGGTCAAACTAGTGATATGGATAAAATAAATTATATTGCTAAACGTAATGGAAATATACCTGTGATAGAAGATGCAGCACAAAGTTTTGGTGCTACTTATAAAGGACAAAAAAGTTGTAATTTATCTACGATTGGATGTACAAGTTTTTTTCCTAGTAAGCCTTTAGGATGTTATGGAGATGGTGGTGCTATATTTACTAATCAATCAAGATTAGCAAAGTTATTTAGATCAATTAGATTACATGGTCAAAACAAACGCAATGTTTATTCTAGAATTGGTGTAGGAGGGAGAATGGCTACAATTCAATGTGCAGTAGTATTAGCCAAACTCAAACAATTTAAATGGGAGTTAAAAAAAAGAAAAGCTATAGGAAATAGATATAACTTCTTACTAGATAAAATTGGTATTAGTAGGGTAAATCAAATTAAAAATAGAACAAGCATATTTTCACAATATACTATTTTAACAAGCAAAAGAAATAAAATTAGAGAGAAATTTAATCAAAACAAAATTCCAACATCAATATATTATCCAAAAACAATAAATTCTCAAACTCCATATAAAAAATTTTGCTCCGCAAGTAAGACGCCAAATGCAATAAGAGCGTCCAAACAAGTTTTGAGTTTACCAATGAGTCCTTTTTTAAAAAATACTCACCAAAAACAAATAATAAATTTATTAAAAAAATTCTCTTAAAAGTGTGATAAACAATCTAAAGGAATTTTATATAAAAATTGAGATATGAGTAATAGCTTAAAGAACGCTAAAGTTTTAATCACAGGTGCCTCAGGTTTTATAGGAAGTTTTTTAGTTAAGGAACTTTTAAAAGAACCTGTAAAAGAAATTCTTATTTATGATAATTTTACTCGAGGCAATATTGAAAATATAAAAGAATGTTTAAAAGACAAAAGATGTAAAATTTTTCCTTATGGTGGAGATATAAGAGAAATTGATATTCTCGATAAAGCTATGAATGGAGTTGATTATGTATTTCATCTTGCTGCTATGTGGCTTCTGCATTCTAAAGATTTTCCTAGAACAGCATTTGATGTAAATATAGCTGGAACTTTTAATGTATTGGAGGCTTGTGTAAAGCATAATGTCAAAAAATTAATTTATAGTTCATCAGCATCAGTATATGGTGACGCCGAGACTATACCTATGGATGAAGACCACCCTTTTAAAAATAAAAATTTTTATGGTGCTACAAAAATATCAGGTGAAGCTATGTGTACAGCATACAATGATAGATATGGATTAGAAATCATAGGTCTAAGATATATGAATGTCTATGGTCCAGGTCAAGATCAACACGCTGCTTACAGTGGAGTTGTTCCAATTGTGTTAAATAAAATAGATAATAATGAATCGCCCACAGTTAATGGGGATGGAAGTCAAGCGTATGATTTTATTTATGTAGAAGATGTTGCTAGATGTAACATTGATGCTCTAAAGTCAAAAATCAAATTCGGATATTACAATGTTGGAACTGAGGTTCAAACTACAATAAAGAACCTGTGTAACACCATTCTTAGAATTAAAAAATCAAATTTAAAAATAAATTATGTTCCTTACAATGATGATGATGCAAGACAATTAGTTCAACACAGAATTGGCTCAAGACAAAAAGCAGAAAGAGATCTTGGCTTCAAATACAAATACTCTTTAGAGGAAGGTCTAAAAGCATTAATTGATTGGAGAAAAAAAATAACTTCAAATTAGATAGATGCAAAACAATAAGGAACAAATAGTAAAGGATTTATTTTATAATAATTTAAAAATTAGAGACAACGTATTTATTATCTCAGAAAATTCAAATTTTCTTAATCAAAAGCAAACAAATAATGCGTTTAGTGAAAAGTGGATTGAATATAATAAACAAGAAATTGATCAACAAAAAAAATTATTTAAATTTCAAAAAGAATGGTATTTAAAATTATATGGTTTCTCCAATGAGAAAAATTTACAAGAATATCTATCTAATAAAAAAATTATTTTAGATGCTGGCTGTGGACTGGGATATAAAGCAAAATGGTTTGCAGATCTTAGTCCTGAAAGTTTCATAGTTGCAATGGATTATTCTGACTCTATATTTTTGGCAGCAAAAAATTATGCCAATAAAAATAATTTAATATTTGTAAAAAATGATATTTCAAACACACAGATTAAAAGTAACTCAATTGATTATGTTAGTTGTGACCAAGTACTACATCATACTGAAGATCCTCAAATGACAGCTATTGAATTTTCAAGAATTTTGAAAATTGGAGCCGAGTTAGCAGTTTATGTATATGCAAAAAAGGCATTACCACGTGAGTTAATTGATGATTATTTTAGGGAAAAATGTAAATCTATTTCAAAAGATGAAATGTGGAAATTTAGTCAGCAACTAACCGAACTTGGAAAACGTTTAAGTAAACTTAAAGTTAATATTGATGTACCTGAAATACCTTTATTAAATATTAAATCAGGTAAAATAGATATACAAAGATTTATTTATTGGAATTTTTTAAAATGTTATTGGAATGATGAACTTGGTGAGGAAATTTCAAAATCTACAAATTATGATTGGTATAGTCCCTCAAATGCATATAGATATTCTAAAGATGAATTTAAACAATTACTAAAAAAAGCTAACTTTATGACAAGGCCTCATCATTCGGAAGAGGCGTGTCATGCAGGAAGATTTACTAGGATTTAATATTAAAAATGAAAATTAATATTCCTATAACAAAAGCAATTTTTGGAAATGAAGAGAAAGAAGCGATCGTAAAACCTCTAGAAACTGGTTGGGTAGTTCAAGGTCCAATGGTAAAAAAATTTGAGGATATGTTTTCTAAGTTTACTAAAAGCAAATATTCATTAGCCACAACTAGCTGCACTTCAGCACTTCATCTTGGGCTAGAAGCAATGGGAATTAACTCTAATGACAAAGTTATAGTGCCATCTTTTACATGGATATCTAGTGCTAACGCCGTTGAATATACAGGCGCTGAAGTTGTATTTTGTGATATTAACTTGAAAACATTTAATATTGACGAGACAAAACTTAGAGATTTAATTGAAAATGATAAATCAATTACTTGCATAATGCCTGTTAATTTATTTGGTCTTTGTGCAAACTTGCCCTTTATTATGGATTTAGCTAATAAATATAATCTAAAGATTATAGAGGACTCAGCTTGTGGTTTTGATAGCTGGATTGGAGATAAACATTCAGGAACTTTTGGAGATTGTGGTTGTTTTTCATTTCATCCAAGAAAATCTATAACTACTGGTGAAGGTGGAATGCTAGTTACCAACAATAATGATATTGCAAATATTGCTTCTCAACTAAAGGATCATGGAGCAGACAAATCAGATCTACAGCGTCACAATAAAAAAGGCAGTTCTTTCCTTCCAAATTTTACTTTGAAAGGTTTTAATTATCGTATGACAGATATTCAAGGAGCTCTAGGAGTAAGTCAAATGAACAAAAGTGATTACATTATGAGCGGAAGAAGAAAAATAGCACATAAATATAATGAAGCTTTATCAAATATACCACAACTAATAATACCATATGTTCCTGAAGGTTATACACATGGTTACCAGAACTATACTTGTATTTTCTCAGATGGTGAAGATATATCAAGTATGAATAAAAATTTAATTGATAAATTAAATTATAAAAGAAATATTTTTATGAATAAACTAGAAGTTATGACAATAGCAACTCGGCAAGGAACCCATGCAATTCATACTCTTGGTTATTACAAAGATAAATATAAGTTTAAAGATGAAGATTTTTTAATGAGTTATGCAGCTGACAAGCTTTCCATTGCTCTTCCACTTTATGCTGGTATGAGTAATGAGGAATTTGATTACATTATATCAAATATTAAAGACGCACTAAAGTAAATGTGTGGAATTACTGGAGCTTTATCATTAAATAAAGAATCTATTAATGTTATTAATTCAAAATCTATGTCAGACAAAATCGAACATAGAGGCCCAGATGATGCGGGATATTTGTTTTTTCACACTGGATCAAGGCAAAAAAAAAATGTTTCATTTTATCTAAATCTTACAGATAAAAGGTTTAAAAACTCAAATAACTCTTTGCCCAACATTGAGTCAAGTACAGCTCAAAGAGAATTAAGTCAGCAAAATTATGATCTATATATGGGACATAGGAGGTTATCAATTCTTGATGTTAGTTACGCAGGACATCAACCCATGTCGGATTTTTCAAAAAATATATGGATTTCATATAATGGTGAAGTTTACAATTTTAAGGAGTTAAGGTCAGAACTTAAAAAATTTGGACACAAGTTTATTAGTAATACAGATACAGAGGTCATACTTTATGCTTATAAACAGTGGGGAATTAATTGTGTTAAAAAATTTAACGGTATGTTTGCTTTTTCTCTTTACGATAATCTTAATAAAAAATTTTATTTATGTCGTGATAGATATGGCGTTAAACCACTCTATTTTCATTTTACAAAAGATAATACATTAGTTTACGGAAGTGAAATAAAATCTATATTAGAGTATCAGGATTATCAATTTGAAATTGATAAATTGTCCATAATCGAATATTTTACTTTTCAAAATTTTTTTACAAACAAAACACTTCATAAAAATATAAAAATATTAGAGGCAGGAAATTATCTTGAAGTTAACTTGATGTCAAAAAGTATCAAGCAAACTCAGTATTGGGATTTTGATTTCAATGAAGATGAAAGTATAAGAGACTATAGAGAATATCAAGAGGAGTTAGATAGGTTATTTTCAAAAGCAGTTGAAAGACAACTAGTATCGGATGTACCAGTTGGAAGTTATTTAAGTGGAGGAATGGATAGTGGTTCAATAACCACAATTGCATCCAATAAATTTAAAAAATTAAATAAAACTTTAAAGACCTTTACTATAGGATTTGATCTAACTAGCGCGAGTGGAATTGAGCTTAGTTTTGATGAGAGAGCAAAAGCAAAATATATGTCAGATAAATTTAAAACAAAACACCACGAAATGATTTTAAAAAGTGGAGATATGGAAAGATGTTTACCAAGATTGGCATATTATCTAGAGGAGCCTAGAGTTGGACAAAGCTATCCAAATTATTATGCTGCACAATTAGCATCTAAGTCAGTAAAAGTTGTTTTAAGTGGTGCGGGTGGAGATGAGCTTTTTGCAGGTTATCCTTGGCGATATTATAAAGCAACCAACAATGAAAATTTCAATGACTATATAGATAAATATTATAGCTTTTGGCAGAGATTAATACCTAGCAAAGAAATAGATAATATCTTTTCCAACATATCTAGTGAGACAAAGGAGTTATCGACCAAAGGTATATTTAAATCAGTTTTCAAGGATATTCCAATGGCCCAAACTCCAGAAGATTATATTAATCATTCTCTTTATTTTGAAGCAAAAACGTTTTTACATGGATTACTTGTAATAGAGGATAAATTGTCTATGGCTCATAGTTTAGAAACTAGAGTGCCTTTTCTTGATAATGATCTAGTAGATTTTTCTCAAAAAATTCCTGCAAAATATAAATTGGCCGATTTAAGTAAAGTGATCAATATGGATGAAAATGAAATAAGTAAAATCATAAAAACCAATGATGGTAAAATTATTTTAAGAAAAGCTATGAGCAAATATATACCTAAAGATATAAGCACTGCTACTAAACAGGGTTTTAGTGCACCAGATAAAAGTTGGTTTAAGGGAGAAAGTATAGAATTTGTTAAATCTAAACTTTTAAATAATAATGCAAAAATATATAAATATATGGACAAAACTACCACCCAAAAATTAATTAATGATCATTTGAGTGGAAATCAAAATAGACGATTGTTTATTTGGTCATTATTAAACTTCGAGGAGTGGATTAATATTTATGATAAATAAAATAAATAAATCTATTAAAAAATTTAATTTATCACTAAAAGATAAAAATGTTTTAACAGAAGCTGCGAGTGGTAATTATGTTGTTACACCTATAATTGCCGCTTTGACTGGTGCTAAAGTGACAGCTATTGTAAAAAATTCAAAATTTGGAACTATAAAGAAAATAAAATCTCAAATATTAAATTATACTCAGAAACTTAATCTTAAAAAAAAAATAAAAATAATTACGAAAAAAGATAAAATTGATTTTAGTAAATTTGATATAGTAACAAATACAGGTCATGTACGTCCAATAAATAAACAAATGATAAAAAAATTAAAAAAAAATTGTGTAATTCCATTAATGTGGGAAACGTGGGAATACCGAAAAAAAGACCTAGATTTAGATGCTTGTTTTAAAAGAGGTATAAAAGTTTATGGAACAAATGAAGCTGACAAAAGATTAAAAACATTTGAATATATTGGATTTATTGTTTTAAACTTTATTTTAAAAAATAAAAATTCACCTTTATCCTCAAGAGTTTTAATTTTAGGAAGTAATAATTTTTCTAAACCAATTCTTAAAATTTTAAGACAAAATAATTATTCATGTAAGCATTTATCAAATTATGAGAAAGCACCACCAAATCTAAATAAATTTGATGTAATTGTAATTTCTGAGCATTCTAAAAATGATTTAATAATTGGAAACTCAGGTTTCATTAAAACAAAAATGTTTAGACCAGAAAATTATATCATTCACATTTGTGGAAATGTGAATTTCAAAGGTCTCAAATGCAAAACAACTCCAAATCAGCCAGCTAAATTTAGTTATATGAGTTATACTGCTGACTATATAGACAGCCAGGCGGTTATAGATTTACATACCGCGGGATTAAAAGTAGCACAAGGAATGATGAAAGCAAATCAAATGAATTTAAATAAGAAAAAATTCAGAAATTATATGATAAAAAATTATCCAGCTATGTCATTTGAAAATAAAAAGTACTGGTAATTAAAAAAATTTAGATGATTTAATCATGCAAAAGTTCGAGCTAAGAAATTTAGATAGGAATAATAAAATAGATTACAAAAAATGGAAAAAATGCTTAAAACATTTTAAAGGCACAACAATATATCATGATCCAGATTTTTTAAGTTATCATAAAAAAAAATTTCAAGAATTTCATGTAGGAGTTTTTAAAGGCCAAGAGTTGTTTGGTATTCTACCTATGGCAATTTCAGGAAAAAAAAATGAGATGATTGCAAATTCACCTTATGGTGGATCATATGGTGGGTTTATATTTAATGAAGTTCTAAATTATTCTGACTCAATAGAAATTATTGATAAATTTATAGAATTTTTAAAAAAAATTAAAATAAAAAAAATAATTCTAACACCCCCTTTACCAGTTTATTACGATATATATAGCAATACATTTATATTTGCTTTAATTGAAAAAGGATTGGTATGTATAAACTCAGATATTTCAAGTTTGGTATATTTATCTAAAAATAATAAATTAAATTTCAATCTTAGAGCTAAAAGAATATTGAAAAAAATTGATGAAGAATCAGTTCATATAGATTTTGATTCAAATATGACTGACTTTATAATCTTACTAAAGAATACTTATAAAAAACATGGCGTAAGTCCAACACATACAAATGAGGAATTAAATTATTTAAAAAAAAAATTGCCAAAAAATATTAAATTTTCTGTAGCTTATTATAATAATGAACCTGTTTCGGGAATATGTGAATTTGAAATTAACAAAAAAATTTTACAATCTTTTTATATTTGTCAGGATTATGAATACAAAAAAAAAAAACATTCAAACCTATCATATAAAAAATTTATTAGATAAAGCCTATTTAAATGGATTTTCTTTATATGATTTAGGCACTTCTTCAGTCAATATGAAAGGAAGAAAAAATATTTTCTCTTTTAAAGAGGGTTTTGGGGCAGTCGGACACCTCAAAAATACTTATAAGTTAAAAATTTAATGAAAATTGGAATTCTTACTAATGATGATAATTTAGGGAATAAACTATCAAAATATTTTAAAGTAATTTTTAGCACTAACAACATAAAATCTTTTGATGTAATCGTGTTAATTTCTTATTCAAAAATTATCACAAAAAAATTACTAAATAAAAAAATTTTTCTAAATATACATAATTCATTACTTCCAAAATATAGAGGACTACATGCTTTTACCTGGGCAATTATAAATGGTGAGAAAACATTGGGATATACATTACATAGAGTTACTTCTCATATAGATTCAGGACCTATTATTTCTAAAGTAAAGTTTAAGATAAATAAAAATGAAAATATCAATAATGTATTTAGTAAAAGTGAAAAAGTACTTATTAAATGGGTTAAAAAAGAATTAAGGGATTTAAATTTAAAAAAAATTAAAACGGCAAAAAAACAAAATGAACATATATCTTCATATTTTAGAAAAAGAAATGAAGCTGATAATTTAATTTTATGGACTCAGAAATCTAGTCAGATCCATAATTTTGTGAGAGCTTTAAAGCCACCATATACCAAAGGTGCTTTTACATATTATAAAAGAAAAAAAATAAATGTCATTGGAACAAAAATTATGAATTCAACTTCTAAGGGTTTTAAAGCAGGTAAAATTATTGATGTTTCTAAAAAGTGGATAAAGGTTAAAACAAATACAAATGATTTACTATTGACACGAGTATCGGTAAAAGGAAAAGTGATTTTGAATTTTCAAACTAAATTTAAAATTGGAAGTTATTTTAACTAACTGTAGAAGATTTATAAAGTGAAAGTTGCAATAATAGGAAGGTCAGAGATTTTATTTAGTACAGTTGAATTGTTTTTAAAAAATAATTTTGAAGTACCAATTATTATTACATCTAAAGAAGCCCCAGAGTACAAAAAAACATCAAAAGATTTTAAAAATTTAGCAAAAAAAATAAAAGCTCGTTTTATATATACTAACAATATAGAAAAATATGTTAATGAAATAAAAAAAGCTAAGTGTGAAATAGGTATAAGTCTTAATTATACTAATAAAATTTCTCAAAATGTTATAGATAAATTTAAGTTAGGTATTTTAAATGCTCATGGCGGTGATTTACCAAAATATAGAGGAAATGCTTGTCAAGCATGGGCTATATTAAATGGTGAGAAAAAAATAGGTCTTTGTATTCACTCAATGTTAGGAAATCAATTAGATGCTGGAAACATTATATCTAGAGAATATATGGATTTAAATATTAATACTAAAATTTTAAATTGTATTGATTGGATGAGTGAACGTACTCCATACCTTTTCTTGAAATCAATAAAAAAGCTAAAAAAAAATAAAAAATTTTTTATCAAAAAAAATCCAAAAATATACAAAAGTGCTTTTAGATGTTATCCAAGAATTCCAGAAGATGGAAAAATTAATTGGAGTAAATCTAATAGAGAAATTTTGCGAATTATTAATGCCTCAAACAAACCTTACAGTGGAGCTTACTGTTTATATAAAAACAAAAAGTTAATTATTTGGGATGCTGAACTATTTAATGATAACGAAAAATACTTATCGAAATGTGGTCAGGTCTCTGCAATAGAAAAAAATAGCATTATAGTAATAACTGGAAAAGGTAAATTAAAAATAAAAACAATAGAGTATCAGGGGTATATTGGTAATGCTGCAAAAAAAATAAAAAGTATTAGATACAGGTTGCATTAAAAAATCTATAAATGAGAAAATTGTTATATCTTGGATTTAAACACGATTATATAAATCCTACTTCTAATTTAATGTTAAAAATTTATGAAAAATCAGCAGAGACTTTATTTATTGGTCCTGGTTTTAAAAATATAATTGATTTCAATAATAAAAATGAATTAGAAAATAAAATTAATAAATTTATTCCAGAGTTAATTGTAATTGATGCACGTTGTTTTGGCTCAGAATTTTTAAAATTAAATATTTCTGGTCAAGATTATTCAAAAAAGGAATTTGATGAGTTTATATTTTTTCTAAATAATTTTATAAAATATAACAAAATTCCTTTAATAGTAGATTTTACTTTTATGGATGTTTACAGATTACCTGTTTTACTAATTGAAAAATTAAACCAATTTAGTTGTTATATTATTGCATTAGATAAAAATTTTTTTTCTTCTAAAGAGAATTACAAATATTTATTTAAAGAAAATTTTGCCAACTCAGCAAATGACAATTGGTATAATTATATCAAAGAAAATTCACATTTAGCAATATCTTTACCACATCCAATTGATGAAAACGAATTTGCTTATAAAAAAATATATAATAGAAAAATAGATTTCAGTGTAATGGGTGTAAAATATTATTGTAGGAAAAGTGCCGGAAAAATTTTACAAAAGACAAATTATAAAATTTATAGTAGTGATTTTAAACGTAAATGTATTTCATTTATGATAACTTCTTTAAGAAAACTTTCAATAAAAGCCAATAAAATAAACAATTTTTATAATTCATATTTTTACTCTACATTAATTAATTCTAAAATTTCTTATACATGTGGGAGTGGTGTAGAGTTTCCTATTAGAAAATTTTTAGAAATACCTGCATCTGGTGCTTTACTAATGTGTCAAAAGTTTAAAAATTTTGAAAATTTTGGATTTATTAATAAAAAAAATGTAATCGCAGTAGAATTAAATGAATTAGAGGACGCTGTTCATTATTATTTAAGGGATTTAGATTTATCTCAAGAAATTATAAACAATTGTCAAAAATTTTTGTTACAAAATCATTCAACTAAATCAAGAGTAAAACAAATGAGAGATACCTTGGAATTAATTTCAAAAAATAATTTTAAGGGAAGTAGTTGGAAAAATGGATCTTTTTTTTTGAGTTAAGTTAGAATAATTTGTGATAATTTAAATATTACAATGAAACATAGTTTTTATAAAAATTATATTATACATTAACTTATGAGCATTTTAATTACAGGATCAGCTGGATTTATTGGTTCAGCGCTATGCTTGAAGTTATTAGATCGTGGAGATGAAGTTGTAGGTATTGATAATCATAATGATTATTACGACCCAACTATAAAAGAGTTGCGTCTTAAGAGACATCTTGAACATAAAAATTATATTCATCTTCGTATTGATTTGAAAGATCAAGAAGCTATTAAGAAAACTTTTTTAAATTATAAACCTCAAATAGTAGTTAATTTAGCAGCACAAGCAGGTGTTCGTTACTCTATTGAAAATCCTTTAGCATACATAAACAGCAATATTGTTGGCTTCACGCATATCTTAGAGGGTTGTAGAAATCATAATGTAAAGCATTTAGTTTATGCAAGTTCATCGAGTGTTTACGGTGCAAACACAAAGATGCCTTTTTCTGTCCACCATAATGTTGATCATCCATTAAGTCTTTATGCAGCAAGTAAAAAGTCAAATGAACTTATGGCTCATACATACAGTCATCTTTATAATTTACCAACAACAGGCCTTCGTTTTTTTACTGTCTATGGACCATGGGGCAGGCCTGATATGGCTTTATTTAAATTCACAGAAGCTATTATAGAAGGTAAGCCAATAGATGTTTTTAACCATGGAAAACATAAACGTGATTTTACTTATATTGACGATATAGTAGAAGGAATAATTCGAGTAATAGATAAACCATCATTTAGTAATGAAAATTGGGATAGTAATAATCCTGACCCTGGAACCAGTAAGGCTCCATGGAAATTATATAATATAGGAAGAAATCAACCTGTTGATTTGATGGACTATATTAGCGCTTTAGAAAAAGCGTTAGGCAAAAAAGCTAAAATGAATATGAAACCACTGCAACCAGGTGATGTACCAGATACATATGCGAATGTGGATGATTTAGTCAAAAACTTTGACTATAAGCCTACAACTGAAGTGGAAGCAGGTGTTGCAAATTTTGTTCAATGGTATCTTAAATACATAAAAATAAGCAAATAATAGATAAAACTTTACAATATAAATTTTTTTTAGTATTAAGCCTTGCCTGGTGATTATTGCGAAAGTGTAATACCCGATCCCATTCCGAACTCGGCAGTCAAGCCTTTCTGCGCCAATGGTACTTTGTCTTAAGACA
>MDTG01290432.1_pt1 | contig 12212 bp, 10 predicted proteins | sample 811421 | NCBI WGS metagenome assembly MDTG01 (sample SAMN05326645, study PRJNA326480) | marine metagenome | isolation source: seawater | place: Pacific Ocean: South East | collected 2011
GGGTCTGGGGCCTGCTTTAGCGTTTTTGGACTTATCGCGCGATAGGCAAATAGATTGGCCAGCACATAGCCGCCATAGCCCCAACTTTCGCTGAAGCCGGCAATCCTGCGGTTTGTGGGATCGTCGTTAATGTGGTCCGCGGTACTTGGATTCAGACCCACCCATAGCAGGATCGGCCGGCTGCTGTCCCAGGTTCGACGCAGTTCGTAACGATACGCCCCGCAGTCAGACATAATTGCCGACCTTTGCATTATTAGCCTTCTTGGGTGCCAAAGATGATCTGAGTCTGAGCAACCGTGCACAGTCTGGCAACCTTGCGCCGGTTGCGACTGTCGTTGAACACGAGGATGCGCAGGCGGCTGCTCTTCGTTAAGGTACAGTCAACTATGAATGGAGGCTAAGCGATGTCGACAAAAGCACTTCTGTGTTACTACGCTGTGGCTTACGTGTTGATTTTCACCGCGGCTTATTTTGTCGCGAACGCATAGTATTTGGCGGGCAAGCGCAGCTCCAAGGAGCGTGCGCGGGGCGTGTTACTGAACTTAGATCAACATTAGCCTTTATTATCTAACAAAAGGGTAGGCTTCGGAGGGATCAATGGCTGAAAAAACCGAGAGTGATAAAGGGATGCGAGAGATCCCGACAGTGGATTGGCTCGATTTGCAGCATGATCGCGAAAAGTTTTTGCGAGATCTGCGATTCGCGTTGTCTGAATGCGGTTTTCTGGTGCTGACCAATGCGCCAGGGCTAGATGATGAATTTCAGCAGCGGGCATTCCGCGAGGTGCGAGGTTTTTTCGACGCACCGATGGATTTAAAGAAAACAGCGCATATATCTAATACGCCATACTTTCGTGGTTATACACTGCCAACCCCAGCCGATCGCGGCCATGGTCAGGTAATTGAGAATTTTCAGTACGGTTTTGAGCAAGAACCTTTGTGTGCTCACGACGATACTTCACAGCCAATACATAAACGCCTATTTCGAGGCCCTAACACTTGGCCGACGACAGATTCTCTGCCTGGATTTCGCCCGCTTATTGAGGAGTTGAATCTCACCTACCATCGTCTCACCCATGAATTAGGCGAACTAATTGTTGAGTCATTGGGTGAGGATCCGGCTGAGTTCCGCAAGTACTTTGATATTGCTGATCCGGATCTTGCTGCAAGTTTGAATCACAATTTCAGTCTTGATGTATTTGCGGATGATGCTCAGCAAGAGGTGCGTAAAGCTTATGCGCAGTTCGATAGCAAAAATGTTGGTGCACACATCGATGGCCCACCCTTTATTGCGCTATTGATTAATGATCGTCCAGGTCTGCAGGTAGTGGCGGGTGAAGGCCAATGGATGGATGCGCCAGTGACCTGTCGTACTGCAGAGGGCGACTATCATGTGCCGGTAATACCGGGTTCGGTGATCGTTAATACGGGTGGCACGTTAATGCACTTGAGCGAGGGCCGCTACTCGGCGACTTTGCATCGAGTGAATACTACGTTGATTCCCAAGGGAGAGACGCGTGTGTCCATGCCGTATTTCCTGATTCCAAAAATGGAGGGTGATTTGATTCCCTTCGGCAAGACCGAAGCATCGGTGCAAGGTGCTGCAGGCTACAATGCGGGCCGTGATCGGGGCGCTAATGCCTGTGTTAACCGCATGGGCACGTTTCCTCAAGTCACCCGGCGATGGTGGGTAGAGGAGTTTAAAGAGCTGAGCGAAAAACAGCGTGCAGAAGTTGAAGCGGAAACGGCTGCGGCCTATAAATTGGCCGCAGAGCGCGGTAAACGTTATCGGGAATCACGTGATTAACAGGCGAATAACGGTTCGTTTCCCACACGGCCAATGGATTCGTCGCTGATATCAAACTGGCGTATCGCCTTCGACTGTGGCTCGTTCCATTAGCCGCTCATGTGGATAGTAGTCTGCCGTCGCGTAGTGCTGAGCCGCGCGGTTGTCCCAAAACGCGATTGAGTTTTCGCGCCATTGAAATCGACACTGGTACTCTGGTCGCGTCGCAGTAGCGAATAATTTCTCCAGTAATGGCTGTGCTTGTGTATCAGCCATCCCCTCAATACCCACGGTAAACAGGGCATTAACATAGATAGACTTGCGCCCGGCCACTGGGTGAGTACGTACAATGGGATGAGTCACCTCTGGATACTTCTTTTCGAATTTGGCCAGTTGCTTGGCGTCCGCGCCGCTCTGCACCAAGTACTGACGCATCGGCTCGAAGCGATGTATCGCGTTGCGCCCGTCGATCTGTGCCCGGATAGAGTCGTCTAAGCCAGCATAAGCGGCCTCCATATCGGCGAATAGAGTATCACCGCCGACTTCCGGAACCTTTCTCGCGATAAGTATCGATCCCAAAGAAGGCTGGGGACGCCAAGTAACATCTGAGTGCCATATCGCTGTGTCGGAAGGCGGTCGGTCTGAATCGTTGTGTAGAACCAACAACTCCGGGAAACCGTCTTTCGGATTCACAGGGTGAGTCTCTAATTGGCCGAATTGTCGGGCAAATTCCAAGTGTTGCTGGGCACTGATCTGTTGGTCGCGAAAGAAGATCACTTTGTGTTGCACCAGTTGTTCAGCGACCCACGCCCTAGTAGCAGCATCTTGCTGCTGCCGTAGGTCGAGGCCCTGTATCTCGGCTCCAATGGTCGGGGTAAGTGGCGTGGCGACGGCCATAGATTTCTCGTTCAGCAACCGGTTGGCCAGTTTAACCCTTGCCCTAACCGGGTGGCAAAGGCCAGATAGCGCGGTAGCGCAGGGGATTGATTGGCCATTTCAGAACATATATTCTGATAAAGCGTCAGTAGAGAAAAATTAGGAGTGTGTGTGGCCCGAAGCCGAGCATTCGATCCGCTGAGATTACTTGATACCGCTGTAGATCTATTTTGGATTAAGGGCTACGGCGACTGTTCGATGAGCGATTTGGTGGCTGCTTCAGGTGTTGCTCGATACGGCATATATCAGGAATTTGGGGACAAAGACGCGCTCTATCGAGCAGCATTGCAGCGTTATCGTCAGCAAGCGGTCGCGATGTTGAACGCCAAACTCAAAACGCCATATGGGGGTTTTGCCGAGATTTGTGAGTATTTCCAAAGCTTTTCCATATTACTCCAGCAGGGTGATCGACGTGGCTGCTTGGCCTGCCAGGCTGCTGTTGATCGGGCGCAACACGACCCGCTAGTAGCGGACATCGTGGCGGGAGTAATGGAGGATATGCGTGGGGCTTTTGGCCGTGCTGTAACGGTGGGGCTAGCCCGCGGTGAACTACGAGTGTTGTCAAAAGATGCGCTTGTAGAGTTTTTGGTGGGTCTACAGCGCGCGCTAGCCACTATGGTGCGAACGTCGATGCCAGCGGCGGAGATTAATCGCTATATCCAAGTGTCTTTGACAATGCTGAGTCGTTGAGCGGCATCAGATGCGCATTCTAGTTTTCGCAATATGGTTCGGAGAACGTTAGATGATGAACTTTTCGCTTCGTGTTTTTTACATGCTGGCTCTGGCGGCAGTGCCAGTGTGGGGCTTTGCCATAGACATACCCCCAGGTCAGGCGATTGCGCCGCCCCCGGGCAAAAGTGCAATACGCTTTGAAATAAACTCGGTTAAATTCGGAGACAAATACCTTAAGGGGGAGGCGTTGAGCACGGGGTCTGAACTGGAGCTCAACAGCCTTGGTGTCCAGTATTCGCGGAGTCTTATGATCAAGAATAGGTTAGCCGGATTTTACCTAAATTCGGCAGTAGGGTTGGCTCTGCCAGGCGGCTCTATTGCCGCCCAAAGCGATGTAACTGGCATGACCGATTCTGCCGCGGCACTAGTGACTTGGCTGCACGCGGATAGGGAGAAAGGTCGTTATGCAGTTCTTGGCACCTTTATCATTGCGCCCACCGGAGACTACGACAGTAATCGTGCGATAAATCTGAGTCAGAATAGGTTTGCGGGCGGGTTTCAACTAGGTTACCACACTAGACTGGCTAGTGACTGGGATGTAATGACGACAGCTAACGTCATGTTCTCTGGAAAAAACGACGATTTTGGTCTTATGCATCAAACCTATGAGCAAGATCCGCTCTACTCTATGCAATTCACCTTGATGCATCACATCGACCCATCGATCACCGCATCAGCCACGTACTATGTCTACCACGGTGGCGCGGGCCAGCTAGACGGTGTTGATATGGACAACGACATTAGCCGCAATCGATACGAAATGGTTTTGTCGAAAAGAGTTCGATCTGCCAAATACTTTTTATACCTTGGAAAAGATGCGAACACAGAAAATGGCTTTATCGAGGACCGCCGCTTGTCGTTTCGTTATCAGCACTATTTCTAGCCGCCCTGCGTTTTAAAGGGGGGGGTAATAGCCAACTGACCCAGCGAGGGTCGGGTTAGTTGGCGTCTTGCACCGCGCGCATTAGCGCGCCGATGGTTAAACCGGCGCGGCGTTAGCTGCCTGCGCTTTTTCTGCAATTTCTGCCTGAATTTGCGCGAGCCGCTCCTCCGTTAGCGAGTAGCTCCACAGCATGGGCACCGCGATAAACTTAAAGATCGCGGGCACGATGGAATACAAGCATGCAAGCCATAGCAGCGAGTAGGCGCTGTTCGGATCGTTGATTGGATCGGCTAAAGAATTAAACCCGACAATGGTTGCAGCAGTAGTGCCGACCACCAAGCCCATTGCGTATGCGAGCTTGCGTGTCATTGTCCAGATGCTGAAGTAGGCGCCGCCCTGACGCTTACCGGTTTGGGCACTGTCAAGATCGATGACGTCCGCCGCCATGGCATAGGGCAGGGCACTGAGTGCGCCGATTGCGCTGCCTTTTAGGCACATAACTCCGATAAACAGCGCAAATTTCCCTGTTGGAATACCTTCAAATTGGGCATTCAATCCCACCATCAAACTATCAGGGAGAAATGAAAGCAGCTTGCTTAACTCCATAGCGGTAAACCATTCTTGAGGAGCTATTGCGATCAAAGGAATAAAGCACGACCACAGCGCATACCAGAAAATTGCCACCATGGTGGCTCGGTGTTTGCCAACTCTGCTTGACAATTTGAACCACAATGGAATCGCTACGATCTGAGAAAGAAAGTAGGGCGCCAAATAGAAACCGTATAAATCGCCGGCCAGTAGTACATGTTTCACAAAAAAGAAACTCAACGAGTTCGTCATCGCTGAACCGATCGTCGAAAATAGAAAGATGATGACCAGCTTGCGATAAGGCTCGTTGGCCCAAACGTACTTAAAACTCTCGCGTATCGGCAGGCGGCTGTTGTTGTTTTCTTTGACCGGATGTTCTGGTACCACGGCCAACATATTGAAGATCAAAATCGGCATTATTATGACCAAGGCGATGGTCAAGAAATAAACGTTATCGGTGGGTTTGGTATAGCCCCAGAACACGATGATTGCTGGTGTCATTGCCCCAATTAGTGAACCAGATACCGTGAATGCCTCCTTCCAGCTCATGATCAATGTTCGTTCGTTATACCCCTGTGCCAGTTCAGCACCCCATGCAGAATAAGGAACGTCTTTAATGGTGGCGCCGATATACATAATGACTAGCACCCCGAGCAAATACGGGTAGCCGGTATTAAACGTCAGTCCCAGCAAGGTTACCTCTGAAAATTCAATGGGCGGAATCCACAGTAACCAAACCCCAAGCATAAATACCGGCATGCCGATCAATATGAAGGGCCTGCGGCGGCCCCATCGGGTGCGCATGCGATCAGATAGAAAACCGATCACCGGATCGGTGATGCCATCGAAGATTCGCGACAAAGCCAATACCAAACCGACAAATCCAAGACTAAGTCCAAAGCCTGCAGAGTCCGCGTAGACTGGGGTCAGGTAGACGGCTAGCGGCAGGCCAACCATCGATAAGGGTAATGACGGCGCACCGTAAGACGCCATCTGATAGATCCCTAAAGACTTCTTTTCTGACACATTATCCCCCTGCTGATTCACTTCTTAAAATGCGCTCGTGCTATTCTCTACGCGTCACTGGCAGTGGAATGAGCTGGGCGTTTTCGCCGATTAAAGCGTCTGGAAACTCTACGTCTGTGCTGCCAAAGGCAGCCCTTTGGTGCTCGACTTTGGTGCCATTTATATTCCCAAGCGTGCCATAGGTTCTGAGTCCTAGACGTGCGCGTAGCTGTGGGGTTGCTTGTTCTAAAATGTCCCGAGCTGTTGATACGCAAGCGTTTTCTTGTTGGCGTACCCAGGGCGCGCAGCAGAAGACAGAAATTGCGCGGCGCGGATGGCCCTCAAGGTTGGCGCCCGTGCCATGCCAAAGTCGACCGTCGAATACAAACAGGCTGCCGGCGGGAGCGTTGATTTGATGTCCAAGTTGCGGCTTTGGTGGATGCACCCGATAGTTCAGGGGCCAACGGTGACTGCCCGGAAAAATCACTGTGCTGCCCCTTTGTGGCGTGAAGTCGTCTAACAGATAAAATAAATTGCACAGTGCAGGGAATTCGATTGAGGCCGGTATCTGGCCCTGATCTCGGTGAATGAGTTCTGCTGTGTCAGTGGTGCCAACAAATAGATGGGCGGTAAGACTAGAGAGCAACCAATGTTTTCCAAGTAGATAGCTGGCTATGGCATTGGTAGTAGCGTCTTCCACCAGATCCAGATAGTGCTGACCTTTGTTCACCATATTCGGCAGCACTTGTTTATTACTGCCGCCGCGATCCGGGCAAAGTTCTCCGAGTGCTTGCTCGGCTGCGTATTGTTGGTCTAATTGCTGTTTTAATGCATCGACGATGTTGCTCTTCAATGCGTCGCGTAAAATGCAGCAGCCGTGACTATTAAGGTCGTAAAGGGCCTGCTTCAAATCTCCAGTGGGCGACGGAACATCGAGAATTACAGGACCGTTTAATTCTGGTGCCTGGATATACCCGCTTTGACCTTCTCTGTTTGATTCTGCAGTCATGGCTTACCCTTAGCGCGCTATGCCGAAACCTGTGGGTCTAGAGCATGTCCTACCACTCGTTAAATCTAACCATTTTATCCACCGGTCGACGGCGGATTTTGCCATGCCCGCCCAATACCGGGTAGCCGACTGGGATGTGGGCACAGGTATGCCAGTCCTCTGGGAGTTTGAATAGCGCTTTGACCGCATCTTCCTCGTAGCACAAGAGGGTTGTTATTACACATCCTAGGCCTTCATTGCGGCAGGCGAGTAAAAAATTCTGTACCGCTGGGTAGACCGATCCACCGCCAACCACACTCGGCCGCTCCAGCGCGCTGTCCGTAATCGTCATTAATTTGGGGTTAAAGCAAAATACGGCGATCAAAGGCGCCTCGAACATATGGCTTGCGAGGTAATTGCCCGCATCCAGAGCTTTGATGCTACTTGGTTTGGCGTCTTCTGGCATGGTGTCCAGACGCGCTTCATAGCCCGGCACATAGGCATCCCAATGCGGTTTGTACAGATCTTGCAGTGCTTGTTTTTTCGCCGGCTCTGTTACTGCGATGAGCCGCCATGGCTGGGTGTTGCCGCCAGTTGGCGCCCAAGTTGCTGCACTGAAAATGCGTTGCTGTATGTCCTCAGCAATGGGGTCTGGTCGTAGCCTGCGCACCGCACGCAGCGTACTCATTGCGTCGTATAGATCCATAACATCCTCCCTTCCTCGTAACATCCTCTATTTGCGAGCTAATTTCTAGTGTTTGTTCGGTCATATGGCGAATACGTGGTTTCCACGAATGATTGCTCACCTCTGTAAATTTGTTCATTTTTTCTGAAATTCTCAATTTTCATTAAATTCATGTAGTTAGGCTTAATTCAAACGGTTTACTCTGGTTTTTTTGGGTGAATTAGGCCCTAAAGAGCCTCTTTTAAGTGAACTCTTGACCACGCGACTTTCACCTATCCTTCATGCATCAAAATCTAACGTTGGGCTCATGGTCAGCGCGCATCTGCTCCATTACGGTGCAGGAAGTCGCCAATACAGCGCGTAGATGAATAGGGGACCACCGTCGGGAGGCGAGTGGTTTGAGGATGCACAAGTCGCGAGATGGAGTTTTTGGCGAAAAACAAACTCGCAGCTTTGCAATGGACTGGAGTACACCCCGCTGCCGTCTTAGGGGCGGCAAGAACCTAGGAAAAATTCAAACGACAGGTGCCTATGGATCGGCCATGGATCGCGATCTCTGCTCATCGGAGGGATGAGTGGGCACTGCTGAGCCAGGGTTAGGCATAGGACGCGGGGCACTCACCGTTTGAACAAATGAAGGGAGATCGAAATGGAAACGACGTTGAACCCAAACGATTACGTTGGCGTTACTTTCTGGATCATTTCTGCGGCCATGGTCGCAGCTACCTACTTTTTCACTGTTGAACGCGACCGCGCTGAAGGCAAGTGGAAAACCTCACTAACTGTTGCCGCTATGGTGACTGGTATTGCAGCTATTCATTACTTCTACATGAGAGGTGTATGGATAGAGACAAATGAAAGCCCCTTAGTATTTCGTTATGTCGACTGGCTGCTGACGGTGCCATTGCAAATCGTTGAGTTCTATCTGATCTTGGCGGCTATTGCTGTAGTTCGCGCAGCGCTATTCTGGAAGTTGTTGATCGCATCGTTAGTGATGCTGATATTCGGCTATCTTGGAGAGCTTGGCGCCATGAACTATTGGCTAGCATTTGCCATTGGGATGGCCGGATGGATATACATTATCTATGAGATCTTCGCTGGTGAAGCCAGTCAGATCAGCGCCAGTCAGGGGACTCAGGCGAGTCAGACAGCGTTCAACGCTTTGCGAATCATTGTGACTGTCGGTTGGGCGATATACCCCCTCGGTTACATTGCCGAGCCAGCGTTCGGCGCTGCGGCATTGAATGTCATTTACAACCTTGCGGACTTCGTTAACAAGATCGCATTTGGTGTAGTGATTTGGATAGCAGCTACGTCTTCTTCACAGTCGAAGGCGTAATGCGGTAACCCTTTCCGGTTGCGGGCGTCACAAAGTGGCGCCCGTCATCGGCCTACTTCTTCAAAGAGTAATAAGACAAGTTAACGAACAGTCACCAGGAGTCCTGATTATGAGCAACGACTTTAAGGCTCAGCTTGAGGCGACGATCCGTAAATTTGGTGATGATGCGGGCACAGTCCGAGGAGCAGCAGCTCACCACTTATCTCGCTGCGGTAAACGCACCCGCGCTAAGTTCACTTTTACCGCCGCTAAGAATTTTGAACATCCTGATGTGCTAATAAAGATCGCGGCAGCGTCTGAATTGATACATGAAGCCTCGATAGTGCACGACGACGTCCAAGACCGAACCCCCGTTCGTCGAGGCCAGCCTACCGTTTGGAAAAAATACGGCAGTAATACTGCGCTGTTGTTAGGCGACCATCTGATTGCTGCGGCCTTTCGTTGTTTGGCGGCAAGTGGCTGTCGCCATGAGGCGATCTCGGGTTTAGTGCAGGTCATGGCTGTGGCGGTGAGTCGTGCCAGCTCGGGACAACTGCAGCAACTTAAGTTACACAGCAGCGGTGCGGCGTTGTGCAATCAATACCAGGCCATCGCGCGGCACAAGACCGGTTCGCTGCTCGCATTGCCGTTGCAATTCGCCGCGGTGTTGGCTGCAGGCGACGAACGCATGATTAACGCCGCACAAAGGTGTGGAGAACAATTGGGTTTGGCGTATCAAATTTTAAATGACCTCGAGCCACTATTGCTTGGCGGGTCTTATGCCGAGCACGAGGACATCGTTGATCGTGTGGTTACAGCGCCTGTAGTGGCGGCGAAACAACTGAGTGGCGAGGAAAAAGATTTATTCTTAGCACTGGTTGAACGGCGCAAATTGCGCGAGTTGGCTCGTCAGCACTGCATTGCTTGGGCGGAAGATGCTGCTGATGCTGCGCGCAATTATGCCGCTTGGTTGCCGACACCGGTGGAGATGGTTGTACGGGATTTTATTGCTGACCATATAATCCAGCCCTTGCCCTGTGAGCCGTTGCCAAAGCGCTTGCCTACGGGCCTACGAACACCGCTACTCGCAACAGCAAACAACTGATGAGCAAGCACGCGGTAGTTATTGGCAGTGGCTTTGGCGGCATGGCGGCAGCGCTGCGAGCCCGCAAATTGGGTTTTGAAGTCACCCTGATAGAGCGTTTGGAGCAACTTGGTGGCCGTGCACGTACGTTCAAACGGGACGGGCATACCTTTGACGCTGGTCCAACGGTTATTACCGCACCGTTCCTGTTTGAAGAATTGTTTGAGCTGTTCGATCGCCAACTGCCTGAGTACGCAGAAATATTGCCGGTATCGCCGTGGTATCGATACGAATTTAGTGACGGCTCGCGCATGGATTACGGCGGCACGGTTGAAGACACCATAAGTGAAATCGAGCGGTTGAGTCCCCAAGACGTTGAAGGCTACAAAAGACTACTCTCGCACTCCAAGCGAATATTTGATGTTGGCTTTGGGGAGTTAGCACATGTGCCTTTTAACCGGCTCTGGTTCATGCTCAAGCAGGTTCCAGCGTTGGTGCGGTTGGGGTGTTATCGCACAGTTTGGCAGTTTACTAAGCGCTATCTAAAAGATGAGCGGCTGCGTCGCGCCTTTAGCATTCAGCCGCTGTTGGTGGGCGGTAACCCGTTTAACACCACAAGTATCTATTCTTTGATTCATTATCTCGAGCGGCGTTGGGGCGTGCATTTTCCGCGTGGCGGCACGGGCGCACTGGTCGCAGCCATGGGGCGCCTTATGCAAGAGGTTGGGGTCAATGTAAGGCTTAATCAAGAAGTGCAGAAGATCTGCACTGAAGATGGCCAAGTTACGGGTGTGCAATTCGCCAACGGCGAGTCGGTGGCTGCTGACCTAGTTATTTGTAATGGCGACCCAGCACAGATTTATCGATCGTTAGTGCCTCGCGCAGACCGTAAGCGATGGACTGATCGGCGCATTGATGCGCTGAAATACTCTATGGGCTTGTATGTTCTTTACTTTGGTACCACCTGCCAATATGAGGACGTAGAGCACCACACCATAGTTTTTGGTGAGCAGTATCAAGAATTATTGCAGCGGATTTTTGCGGGCGAACCGGCAGGTGACGATCTGAGTTTGTATCTGCACCGTCCAACCGCAACAGATCCAACACTGGCGCCTGACGGCAAAGATACGTTCTATGTATTAGCCCCGGTGCCGAACCTACAGCGCCATGACTGGCTGGCCGCACGAGACCAAGTGCGCGAGCGGGTCATTGATATATTAGAAGAACGAGTTTTGCCTAATTTGCGTCAACACATGGACGTTTGTTTTGATCTTGATCCGACCCAATTCGATGCAGACTATGGATCGCGCTGGGGTGCAGGTTTTTCCATAGCGCCGATCTTTACTCAGTCTGCGTACTTCCGGTTCCACAACCGCTCCGAAGACATTAAGAACCTCTACTTAGTTGGGGCGGGCACTCACCCTGGAGCGGGCGTGCCTGGGGTCCTTAGTTCAGCCAAAGTTGTTGAGCATTTGCTCAAAGAGGATTTTCCACAACCCACGGGGGCAATGTTATGAACCTCAAATCAAAAAATCCTGAAATGATATTCAAGGCCAATGCGAAAACGTTTTCGCTGGCCGCTCGCTTCCTGCCGAGGGCGCGCTACGATGCTGTGGCGCGTTTATATTACTTTTGCCGATACATGGACGATCTGGCGGATGCCGCACCGGCTGGCTGCAATCATGCAAAGCTCGTTGCTCTGCGTGATGACTTTATTCGTGGCGACAGCGCTGATCCGGTGATGGCGGATCTCCTAGAGCTGCAACATCACTTCGGTATTCCGGCGAACCTAGTTATAGATTTCGTCGATGCCCTCATCGCCGATCAATGGCCGCGGCATTTGCAAAGCCAAGATGAACTTGTGCGTTTTTGTTATGGAGTGGCCTCCACCGTAGGTTTGATGATGTGTCACTTATTCGGCGTAAAAAACCCACGGGCCTACCCATTTGCTGTGGATTTGGGTGTGGCAATGCAAATGACCAACATCTGTCGCGATATCCTCGAAGATGCAGAGCGCGAAAGGGTATATCTCCCTGCCGAGATGCTTGAAGGCCGGGTGTGCGCCGCTGGCCTTGTTGCGGGAGATCCAATGCAACGAGCTAATGCTTATACAGGGGCTGTGCGTTTATTGGGTATTGCGGATGAATACTATGCCAGTGCGGCCCAAGGTTATGGGTTCTTACCGGCTGCGGTCCGTCAGGCGATTAA
>MDTG01300554.1_pt1 | contig 12212 bp, 19 predicted proteins | sample 811421 | NCBI WGS metagenome assembly MDTG01 (sample SAMN05326645, study PRJNA326480) | marine metagenome | isolation source: seawater | place: Pacific Ocean: South East | collected 2011
AATTAACTATTTTTGGTTTTAAATAAACTTAAAAGTTTAATAATTAATAATTCTTTGTTTCTTTGTTTAATACTGATTTAAGAATAGGTGAAAAGCTAATTACTTTCAATTTGATTAGCAAGCAAAAATTCAAATTTATTACTTTTTTAAGTGTAGTATTTTGCCTTAAATAATCTCTAGGATAAAAAATCTTATATTTTTTATTAGTCTTAAGATCATTAAATAATAGATGATAAAATCAGGATAGTTTTTTAAATAATTTTTACCATCTTCATCATAGAACAAAAAAGATAATGACTTTTTATAAATTAAAGAATAGTTACAATATCATAGATATATTTACTAGAAGTCTTTTAATGTTGGAGATAAATATGGATTTAGAAGAAGTTTACTTGCGTCAGATAGACCAAAAACTTAAACGACAGATTGAGTTGCATGAAGAATGCAATAAGCTTTTGAAAGAACTATTAAGCCACTTATTAACGAAGAAAATTTGAACTAAGTAGATTTTATTATATATAATATAAAAATTATTGTAGGAATGTTAATTTTATTTAAAATAAAATCATAAAATCTTTTTTATTAAACTTCTATTAATTAAAATTGCCAAGAAAGTTTTATATAATTTTTATTGTTGAGTTATTTAATAGGAGAAGCTCCGGTTTCTGTTTTGATTATCTTTCCATTTTCTAGATTGTGCACAACCATAACAGCTTCTTTTGTGCCATCTGGAAATGACATTACATCATGATGAACAAGAATATCCTGATTCTCATAAATGCATCTGGAAGAAAGAAGTTCCATTTTACCTTCTTTCATGGCATCAAACATTCCTTTAGCCATCAAAATCCAATCATTCCGAGAAACGTTTGAATTCGATTGATGTCTAACAAATGTATAATTTTGATGAAGTAAATCTATGCAGGCGTCAATATCCTTATTTAATGTTGCTGAGTTCCATTTTTTGTAAATTGACATTAAATATTTTCCTTAAAAATTTTAGATTAACTACAAAGCTTTCATCGCTCGTAACATTTTTTAATTAATATAATAAACCTAAAACTCTTTATTTTTCCATTTTTAATATTTTTTAAATATTTCTTTAAGAGCAATTATAATTTATTTTAATTGTAATTTTTTAAGTTGTACAATTTAGACTATTAATTAATTTTTCAAATGTCAAATTTAACATTAAATATTTATATTTATATAACTCTGACTATCGTGAATTTGTCGTAAGATGCATAAATTAAAGTTAAACATACACCTATTTATTTAAATAATATTTTAAACTAATTATAGTTAAGTATTAGTATTATTGATTTAAAATGTTAATTTTTAAAATGTAAATTAATAAATCTTTAAACGATTTGTAAATTTAATTATGTTTTCTCATATTAGATATGAAAGTTTATAAACTCTTTTTTTTGAGTATTGGTTTTTGAAGCAAATAATAATTAAAAGAATTTTTGTATAATTTCTTTATCTCTTGAAAAATAAGTGTCTTATTTCTTAAAAGATATTAAAAAGTAAAATAAAATTTTTATTTTAATCTGTCATATCTACATGAAAAATAACAACACCTCTATCAGCATTTTGTATTACTGGATTATCTTCATCATTTTGAATTCCATTAAGTATCTTTTGACAATTTATAAATGCTTTTTCATCTTTATAAGCATAATGGACACCTAATCTAAATTTACCTTGTTTATTCCAAATTTGAGTAACGGTAAAAGATAGTAATCCTGCTTCTTTAAATTTATATCCCAGTTCTTCGTTAACTTTTTCCATTTGTCTAATCATAGCTTCCATATGAAATTTGGATTGAAAATCAATTTGATTGTAACTCATTAACTTTGCATTTTTCATTTCATTACTCCTTATTATTAAAACTTATTAGAATTTTAAAGACTTTGAGATAAACATAGGATTAGTTTTTTAGAAATGTTAAAATTTTTAAATTAGTCTTTTTTAAATAATAAGTTCTATATTGTATAAATTTTAAATAAAAAAAAATTAATAAAACATATTACTTGTATTTTATTATGTTGATAATAGAATATTAAATAATATTAAGAAAGGATATAAGATGCCAAGTATGTTAATTACTGTAAAAATTTCAAAAGGTTTCAAAACTTGGACAGAAATGGCTAAGTCATTTGAAAAAGAAGCTGGAGAACAAGGTGCAAAAATAGTTTGGGCAGCTACTAATCCAGATGAAAGTTCTGTTTATGTAATGATGGATGTACCAAACCCTGAATTTATGAAAACCTTTGGTGAACAACCTCATGTTGTTAAAAAACGTGAAGAAGCAGGAGCCGATGTTTCCTCAACTACTGTTATCACACAGATTGGTGATTATTGGTTAGGCTAAAACTTACTTATACTTGTTTAAATTCAAAAATTTAATATATTTTTTAACAACTTCATGTAAAATGTTTTTTAATAAACATTTAAATTTATATGATCAATTTATATAGTTATTTTTCTATAAAACGATACAAAATTTTAGTAATCAATACCATTTCAATTTTTCAGTATAAGCTTTATTTTCTGAATTTTTGAAGTTTTCACACGAACTTACACAAAAAATAATCATTATTAAAACTAGGACTTTCATTTTAACTCCTTATGGATCAATGTTATAAAATTGTTAGGACTTTATATGTTTTTTCAATTTAATTTTTAATGAGTGTAAATATTTTTAAAATCATTTGCTTTTTTGAATATATATGTTTTTCTCTCTATATCCATTTTATCTAAATATCTGGTTATTGTTGAAAGTCTATGTGACTTTTCAAAAAATATTCTATTTTTTTCTAAAAATGACCAATATAATCCGTCCACAATATCACACCAATCTTCTTTTTTGTAATCACTCATTTTTAATATATAATTAGATCCACAAGAGTAGGGTTTGGTAGCAAAAATTCCACCATCAGCATACGTGCCCATTCCATAAACATTTGGAACCATAACCCAGTCTGATGAGTCAATAAACATTTCCATAAACCATTTATAAATTTGGTTAGGGTCAATTTCACAAAGATTCATTATGTTACAAATTATCATTAATCTTGGAATGTGGTGGGTATACCCATATTTTTTACATGAAATAATTGCGTCATCCAGAGGTTTAATTCCAGTTGTTCCATCATACCAATTATCTGTAAGATTTTTTTTATGAGACCAAAAGTTTGATGAAATCATTCTTTCACCTTCTTTATTATAAACTCCTCTTATAAATTCTCTCCAACCAATAATTTGTCTTATAAAACCTTCAAATGAATTTATTGGATAAGATTTTAAATCGTTAAATTCTTTTACTTTTTCAATCACATCCTGTGGAGTCAGTAATCCCATATTAAGAACTGGACTAATAGCACTGTGAAATAAAAAGTTATTTTTAGTTGAAATTGCGTCCTCATATGAGCCAAAATTATTCATACGATTATTAAAAAAATTTTCTAACCAATCTAGAGCATCTTTTCTCGTTAGTGGCATCCACAAATTATCTAAATCTCCTGGATGATCTTTAAACTTTTTTTCAATAATTTTTTTCAAGAATGATGAATGTTTAGATTGAGAAATACTTGGTAAGTTTGGGATCTCAATATTTTTGGGGAGTTTTTTTCTGTTATCACTGTCGAATGACCATTTATTTCCAACAGGTTTTCCATCAATTTCGATTAATAAATTTAACTTTCTTCTCATATATTTATAAAAATTTTCCATTCTAAGAGATTTGTAATTATTCGAAAAACGAGAGAAATCATCTTTACTACATAAAAACATTGGGGAATTATGTTCAATAATATCTAAATTTTTATTAGAAAAAAATTTACAAAACTTTTTTGAAAAAGATAGGTTTTCAATATTGAAAATATGTAATTTTTCGAAGTTATTAGATTTTATAGTGTTAAAAACTTTTTCTTCAAATTTTAAATGGAAACTATCATCATCAATCGGAAAATAAAAAACATTGAAACCATTTTTTTTTAAATCATCTTTATAGTTTCTCATCGCTGTTAAAAACATAAGTATTTTAAGCTTATGATGCTTAAAATCAGTGCATAAACCCATATCTTCTGCCATAAAAATGTTTTTACAATTTATTTTCAAAATTTCATGAATGGGAAATAATTGGTTTCCTAAAATTACTAAAAGTTCATTATTTTTCAAAATAAATATCCTTAAATTCTAATTTTAAAGTAAGTGAAAAAAATAAAAATCTAAGATTAAGATCTATTTCCTCTGAGAGCAAAAAACAAACCACCTACCCATAACAGAACATGAAGTGGGTCGTACAACAAAACATCTACAAAACTTTCAGGTTCTGCAATCCAAATAATGCCTGTTACAATACAACAAATGGTTATTCCACTAAACCTAGTGATTAAGTCTCCAAGCCAAGGTAACAATTTGTTATTGGCTAATAAACCTCCAGCTAAGATACCAATTCCTCCACCAACTTCTCCTAATGCTGCGAAGCACCATACTAAAAAAGGAAGTTCATAGCTTTCAGCTCCATCTATTGTAAGAGGGAACTTACTAATACCTTGTTGAATAAAGATTATTGCTAATGGAATTCTAAAAAGCCAATGCGACATACAAAATTCAGGAATTCTTTCTACAATATTTTTTATAGTAATCATTATTGCACCTATATTTTTTTGGTTAATAACTCAAATTAACTATGTAGTGTTTTTTTTTTTACAGACCAGTTTTAACATTAAGAATTGACAACTATTTTTAATAAATATTATTTTTATAATTAATATGTGAGAGATTGTCATGAGAATACTTATTCAACGTGTTTCTAAAGCCAGTATTGAAATAAATCGAGAAGTTGTATCAGAAATAAACAACGGAATGCTAATTTTTGTTTGTGCAATGGCTAATGATAATCAAGAAAATGTAGATAAAATGGTATCCAAAATTTCTAAAATTAGAATATTTAAAGATGAAGAAGGTAAGACTAATAAATCATTATTTGACGTTTCTGGAAAAGCTCTGGTTGTAAGCCAATTTACTCTTTCTGCTGATACTAAAAGGGGAAATAGACCTGGTTTTTCATCAGCTGCCAGTCCTGAAAAAGGAAAAAAAATTTATGAAAGTTTCATTAAAAAATTTAAAGAACAAGGCTTTGATGTTGAATCTGGAGTATTTGGAGCTGATATGAATGTAAATCTAATTAATGATGGACCTATGACGATTTGGATAGATGATGAAAATTAGATTTATTTTTTGTAATAATTTCTATCTATTTAGGTCTTGTGTTTGCAAAAGAATTTCATTTCTTCTGAATATACCAGGAGTAAGAGGATCGTTATAAAATGCATAAATAGGTTTTGAAGTAATTTGAAAACCTTTTTTTTTGGCCCATTCTCTTAATAATAATGTATTTTTTGTTAAAAGGTTTTCATCTACTATTCCTGAAAATCTGATAGAAACAACATAATTTAAATTTAAAGTTTTAATTTTTATTTGGTTATTATTTGGATTTGGAGTATTTGTGTCGTTGAATTTTTTTGGCAAAACAAATTGAACAACCCAAGTTTTGTCATTTTTATCCTTTTTTTGTAAAACGGGTATTGTCATAGAAATTTTTTGTTTAGTTTGATTTTCAGATGAAATGTATTTTATTAATTTTCTAAAACCATTTTTTAGTGAATTTTGTCTTACTCCATCTTCATAAACTTCTATAATTTGTATTCCTTCGTATTTTCTTAATTCTATATTCTTTTCTTTTCTAATGATTTCGTAATTATGACTCTCTAAGAATTTTGGAGCTATTATCCATCCTGCAATAATTATAAATGAAATTACTACTATCGAAAAAAAAATTATCATTTTAATTTTAAAATTTTTCAACTTAAAATATTTAATATTAAAATTTTAAATAAGTAAAAAAATTAAGAAGTTAAATACTTGCAATAATGTTACCCTCTTCAGCTTTAATCATAGTAGATTCAAACTCAGAAGCTCCTTGACTTCTTATTTGGTTTATTTTTTCTGCTGCTTTAGCTTTTGTTCCCTCGTCTGGAAAAATAGTAAAAATTGAAACAGTTTTTTCACTTGTTTGTACTTCATAACAATTTAGAGCTCCCAAAGATTTCAACATGGGCATGAATTTTTCTTTCATAGTTTTGATCATTTCTTCGTTTATTTCTTCAGCTTTCCAATGTGATATCGTTGCATACATTTAAAATCTCCTTTAAAATTTTATTATTTCAAAAAGAAAGATAATTGCAATATTTTTTTAAAACATCTTAGATTTATTTTTTGTTATTTTACCAATGCCTATGGTTTTTTATAAATAAATAAATGTTAACATTTATGATAAGTAGCTGATGTTTAATCTTTTTTTGGAAATCTTAATTAAGATTAATTTTTTTTTAAAAAAGTACTTTCGAAATTGTCAGAGATATAAATTATTAACAAATCTTGGAGATTCGGGCCTTCAATACATGTATTGTTTTATTGCATGCATAAGAGAAGAATTATCTAGAATTATAATGTTTCAATTAATTGATTTAGATATTTTTAAGATCAGGATTAACAACTATATTTAAATAATTTAGAGTTGTGTACTTATAGGTAAAAGGAAAAAAAATTTTTTCTTATCATATTTGTTTTGGATTTATCTATAATTAATATGTAGATATTATCAAATAACAAAAAAATAATTTTAAACAATAACACTTCAACAGTATTGCAACAAAAAGTTATTATTTACGTTAGTTTATAAAATATGTAAAAAATTTTAAGAAAAATTATAGATATCTTAAAACAATTGAAAAAAAGCCTAATCCTATTACAGCCATTATCAATACGAAAATCCATCCAAAAGAATTATTATTTGGTTCTTTTTCCACTTATAAACTCACAATAATTTTTATTAATGTTATTAGATATTATTAAAATTATCAATTATTAAAATCACACTATTTTTTGATGAACTTCAATAATGTTTCCTTCAGGATCTTGAAAAAAAATTTGATGCCATTCTTTAGCAAATGCAGTACCATAATCTGAAAATGATATTTTTTCTTTTTTAAGTATTTTGATAAATTCTTTAATGTTATCAGTTCTGAATGCTATATGACCGTTTTTTACTGGATTAAGTACTTGTTTATTTTTGAAAGATACATTTAAGTCTCTCTCTGCTATATGGAATTGAATATCATTTTTTGTTAAGAAATTTATTTTTCCACTGTAGCCGCTATCTTTTGTTTCTTCTGAACGTGGAAAATTTTCTTGAGGTATAATTTCCATCTTAAGAATCTTTTTGTAAAAATTATTTAAATTTTCAACGTTATTTGTTACAATATTTATATGGTGAAATTCTAATTTCATTTTCTTACTACGATAATTGATTAATATATATATATCATAAACTAATGATTAAAATAAACAATGAATTTCAAATTGATGATGAAGAGTTAATAGAAAAATTTTCTCGATCTTCCGGACCAGGTGGTCAACATGTAAATAAGGTTTCCACAAAAGTTGAGTTACGCTTTAATTTAGAAAAAACAAAATCTTTATCAAATGATTTAAAAGATAAATTAAAAAAAATAAATAGCGGAAAAATAAACAAATCTGGTGAAATAATTATAAAGGTTGATAAATACTCTTCTCAGTATAAAAACAGAGAATTGGCTAAAAAAAAACTTAAACATTTGATACTGGATGTTCTTAAAGTGAATAAAGTAAGACTTAAAACAAAACCAAGTTTTAAAGTAAAAGAAAAAAGGATGAAGAATAAAATAAATAGAAGTAGCGTAAAAGAATTAAGAAAAAAAATAGGTTTTTAGGATTTTAAAGAGGTTTTATGATGTCGAAAGTTAGATTAAATTTAGAACAAATATTTGAACTTGCAAAGAATGTCATGATTTCTAATGGATGCAATGATGAAAATGCAGATGCATTAGCAGACATAATAATGCGTGCAGAAAGAGATGGTTCTCACTCACATGGATTATTTAGGGTGCCAGGATATGTAAAATCTCTAAGAAGCGGAAAGGTGAACGGAAAAGCAAAACCGAAAGTTAATATTAAAGCTCCAAGTGTAATTTGTTTAGATGGAGACTCTGGTTTTGCTCCTCTTGCTCAAAGGGTTGGTCTACCTGACCTTGCTTTATCTGCAAAAAAAAATGGAATTTCAATTTTATCTTTAACCAATATTCATCATTTTGCTGCTTTGTGGCCAGAAACTGAATATTTAGCATCAGAAAATTTAATTGGTATAGCTTGTACGTGTTATATGCCTACAGTAGCACCCTCAGGCACAAAAGAGAAGTTTTTTGGCACTAACCCTTTTTCATTTTCATATCCAATTCCAGGATTATCACCTATTTGTTTTGATATGGCTACTTCAGCAATGTCTCTCGGTGATATTCAAATTGCAGCGAGAGAAAAAACAAAAATTCCAATTGGAACTGGTTTAGATTCAAGAGGAAATTTTTCAGATAATCCATCAGAAATTCTTAAAGGTGTTTTACTTCCATTTGGGGGTTATAAAGGGTCTGCAATTGCTTTAATGGTTGAACTTCTATCTGCAGGACTTACTGGAGATAATTTTAGTTATGAGGCCAAAGAAAATGATAATGGAGATGGTGGTCCTCCCAAAGGAGGAGAAATGATTATTGCAATTTCACCCTCTATGGTAGCAGGTGAAAGTTGGGAAGAGCATGTTTTAAAATTTTATAAAAAAATAAAAGATTTAAAAGGGCTTAGGCTGCCTGGAGAAAGACGACATCAAAATAGGTTAAATCTAAATGAGAGGTCTATAAATAAGCAATTATATGAGAATATTCAAAAGCTTTTATAGAAAGTTATTTGTTACCTTTTCCCCATGATATTAAATTCCATCCTCTCTCATGAGCATAATAAAGTATCATTTTTGTTATTACTTCCAAGCTAGCAATTGCACTTGCAAACATAACTTCACCAGTAATAAGCCATGAAATTAAAAAGGTGTCAGTAGTCGCCAATACCCTCCACGATAGAGTTTTAACCAAACTTCTTTTTGCTGTTGATGACATGTTTAGAATCCTAATTTTTAAAAAAATTGACAATTAAAATGATTATAGTAATAATTTTTAAAAAATGGATTTTTTTTTAAAAAAAAATGATTTGATAAGTAAAACTTATCAAATCATAGTTGGAGTATATACGAAAAATTCTAATTGTATTTTATTTTTTCTTGGATAGAATGTTCAATATCATATGACACTACTTGAAGTATTTCTCTAATACCTATGGCAAAATCTTCAGCTAGTTTAACTAACTGAGGAGCTATGTATGAATTAGTCATTATGGTAGCAATAAGCATTGAGTCATTTTTATCTGTTAATGTTGATCGAGATATAAGATGTATGAAGCTGTTCTCATCGGCACCAACGCAATCACAATAAATATTATGTAAAACTAGTTGTTTTCTACCTTTTTTAAAAAGAATTTCATGAATGTTTTCAAGAGTAAACATTATTCTCATGCCTTTATCATTACCAAGATAATGACAGAACTCATCACTCATAGCTTTTCTGTTAGTTAAATTTTCACAAAAACACCTTAAGTAAAAAATACAAAGAAAATCCTCTCTTTTTAAACTGGATAAAACTGCAACTGGCGAACCACCAAATTCTGTAATTTCATTTTTTTCTTTATTGAAATTTTCTAACATTTCTTTACTTTTTTTTATTACACAAAAAAGGATTATAATAACTGATAAATTTTGTCAAGAATAATTGTTGACAAAATTAATCAAATTTGTAAAAATTATTAAATTATAATTTTAAGGGGGTTTTTATGTACAATTGGTTAATTTTACATTCATTAATAGTTTTTTTCGTAGTTTCAATTAGTTTTGTTTGTGGTTATATTACAGCAACTAAGATAAATAAATTGGATAGTAGGAAACTTCGTTTAATTAAAATTAATTTGAAAAGGTAAAAATGTTTATCGCGATGAATAGATTTAAAATTGTCAAAGGTAAAGAAAAAGAATTTGAAAAAATTTGGATGACAAGAGACTCATATCTTGAAGAAGTTAAAGGTTTTAAAAATTTTAATTTATTGAAATCATCTGAAACAGAAGATTATACATTATATGTTTCTCATAGTACTTGGGATAAACATTCATCTTTTTTAAATTGGACTAAATCAGAGAATTTTAGAAAAGCTCATAAAAATTCTGGTGTATCTAAAGGTTTATATTTGGGTCACCCTAATTTCGAAGGATATGAAGTAATCATCTAAATTTTTATAAATTTCAACACCAAAAATTCAAAGTTTTTATGTTAAAATATCCTTTAGAAAGAGTTGTTTGTTTATCAGAGGAAACTGTTGAAATAATTTATTTACTCGGAAAAGAGGAAAAAATTGTTGGTGTTACTGGTTATGCAATAAGGCCAAAAATTGTTAGAATTCAAAAACCAAGAGTAAGTTCTTTCATTTCTGCCAAAGTTGATAAAATTTTAAAATTAAATCCAGATATAGTATTAACCTTTTCAGACGTCCAAGCCAATTTATCAAAAGAACTTATCTCTGCAGGATTAAATGTTCTTTGTTTTAATCAAAGAGAAATAAAGGAAATTTATTCAATGATACATATAATAGGTTCTTTATTATGTTGTTCTGATCAGGCTATTAGTTTGGTAAATAACTTAAAAGAAAATTTATCAAAAATAAATATAAGAGCTGGTAAAAACAAAAGAAAGCCTAAGATATTTTTTGAAGAATGGGACGACCCCATTATTACTGGAATTCGATGGGTTTCTGAATTAATCAAAATTAGTGGTGGAATAGACATTTTTGATACAAAAAGTAGAAATTTTAAATCAATTGATAGAGTTGTTAACTCTCAAGAAATTATTGAAAATAATCCTGATATTATTGTTGCTTCTTGGTGTGGAAAGAAAGTAAATTTTGATAAAATTCGTAATCGAGAAAGATGGTATGAAATTAATGCAATTAAAAATAATCATATTTATGAGATAAAATCGCCTATAATTTTACAACCTGGGCCAGCTGCATTAACAGAAGGTATTAAAAAAATAGAAGATATTATTTCTATTTGGCAAAATGACAAAAAATACAAAAATTAAATAATTATTTTGTATTTTTTGTCCAAAAGAACTAAGTCATTTTTTTTTATTTAGAAAATAAATAAAAACTATTAAAATAATAAGAGCAAATAATATTAGAATAATTTTTGCCATAAATATGTTTAAATTAATATTTTTAATTATATTGCGGTACTTTATTACCCATAGCGTCAGAAAGAACGGCAGTATCACAGAAATGTTTGTAGCTAGTCAGCATGCCATTTTTTGACTCCCAAAGATGTACAGTTTCCATTTCAAATGAAGTACCAGTATCATTACACTTGGATTTGTATTTTCCAGTCACAACTATTCTATTATCGTCTACAGGAATAAATTTGTCAGTTTCTACATCCCAAAATTCAAACTTTTCTCCAAGATCATCAAAAAATTTATTTATTTTTTCAAGACCAACATGTTTTCCTCCATATGGAAAACCTTTCATTATATCAAAAGAAAAATCTTTAGAAAAAATTTCAGAAAAATCTCCTTCATCTCCATTTACTATTCCATAAAAACGATCTACTAGTTCTCTGATTGACTTTTGCATTTTAAAATTTCCTTTTTTTGAAACATTATAATTAATAAAATACTAAAAAGAAATTGTTGATATGTAAACCTTTCGTTTTATATTATCTTCACGTATTTATAATTATTATAGAGAGATTTATATGAATAAGAAAACTCATGAAATTATAGATTTCTTGTCCAAAAGACGTTCAACGTCCTACAGAAACTTAGTTTTACCAATACCTGATGATAAAGAAATTTTATCAATTTTAAAAATTGCAACTAGATCACCTGATTATGGTGCACTTGAACCTTGGCGTTTTTTAATTTTTAAGAAAGATTTCTTGGCTAACATTTCTCTACAAATTGATTTTCTAGGCAAAAAAGAGGGATTAAATAAAGATCTCTTAGAAAAGCAAAAAAATGTTTTTTTAAATTCTCCTTTGATAATAACTGTTATTTTTTCTCCTAAAACTCACGTCAAAATTTCTAGAGATGAGCAATTATTATCTACAGGCGGCGTGTGTTTAGCACTCCTAAATGCATGTAATGCTTATGGCTGGGGTGCTAACTGGTTAACCGGTTGGAC
>MDTG01376743.1_pt1 | contig 12212 bp, 9 predicted proteins | sample 811421 | NCBI WGS metagenome assembly MDTG01 (sample SAMN05326645, study PRJNA326480) | marine metagenome | isolation source: seawater | place: Pacific Ocean: South East | collected 2011
AGGCCTCCATCCTAAAGCAATCATTCCAGTAGATTTATTTGGGTTGCCATCTAGGTATAGGATGATAGAAGAAATAGCAAATAGAGAAAACCTTTTTATAATTGAGGATGCCGCGCAAGGCTTTGGAGGATCGATTAGATCAAAAAAGGCAGGGGCATTTGGAGATGTAGCTTCAACAAGTTTTTTCCCAGCAAAGCCTTTGGGCTGTTATGGTGATGGTGGAGCAATTTTTACTGACGATAAAGATCTAGCCGTAAAGATAAAATCTATTAGAGTACACGGCAGTGGGTTAGATAAATATGAGAATGTAAGAATTGGAATTAATGGGCGATTAGATACTATTCAGGCCGCAATTTTATTAGAAAAACTTTCTATCTTTGATACTGAATTAGATTTAAGAAATCAAATTGCTGATTATTATACTGAAAATATAAATGTAAATTTTCAAAAACCTTTCGTTCCTGATAAATATTTTTCTTCATGGGCACAATATTCACTTTTAGCTAAAGATGAAAAACAGAAAAATAATATTATCTCATCTCTGAAAAATTTTAATATTCCAACTATGGTTTATTATAAAATACCTCTTCATTTGCAAAAGTGTTTTGATAAATTTGATTATAATATTGGAGATTTTCCAGCCTCTGAAGATTGTTCTAGGCGGATATTTTCTATCCCAATGCATCCCTACTTAAAAAAAGATGAACAAAACCTTATTATTGAAATATTAAATAGTAATAAATGAAAAATTCCTTGTATTAATTTTAATTCTCTCAATTATAAACAAAATAATTATTAGGTAATCATTAGTGAAAAAAAGAGTGTGTGTTGTTGGTGGTGGTTCATGGGGTAAAAATCATATTAAGACACTTAATAGTATGGGAGTCTTAGGAGGAATTGTTGAAATATCAAAAGACGTATTAAATGAATTATTAATTAAATATCCAAAAACAAAAACATATTCAAAACTTGAAGATGCCCTAGATGATAATTTTGATGGTTTCACGATAGCCTCTCCCGCAGAGACACATTTTAGCATAGCAAAAAAAATTATAAATTCTGGAAAGCATCTTCTAATTGAGAAACCGATGGTTTTAAAGGTTAATGAAGCTGAAGAACTTGTATTATTAGCAAAACAAAAAAAAGTCAATTTGATGGTTGGCCATGTTTTATTGTTTCATCCAGCTATACAAAAAATTAAACAGATTATTAATGACGGAGTTATAGGAGAATTACAATATATTTATAGCAATAGATTAAACTTAGGTAAAGTTCGCTCTGAAGAGAATGTGTTTTGGAGTTTTGCCCCTCATGATATTGCGATTTTCCAATATCTAACAGAATCTTTTCCAGAAAATATTTATGCACACGGTAGTGTCCTTTTGCAGAGAGGAATTTATGATTCTACCATGACTCACTTTGAATATAAAAGTGGGGTAAGCGCACATATTTTTGTAAGTTGGATGCATCCCTTTAAGGAGCATCGTTTAGTTGTAATAGGGAAAAAAGCAATGATATCTTTTGAAGATTCAAAAGAAGGTAAACCATTGAAGTTGTATTCAAAGACATTTGATTTGTCAAAAGGGATTCCCGAAAAAATTGATGGGCCGGTGAGGTTGATTCCCTATGATAAAAAATTGCCATTAACATCTGAACTTGAATATTTTGTTGAACATTGTTCAAATAAAAAAATTAGTTTCTCTGATGGCAAGCATGGTTTAGAGGTAGTTAAAATTTTAGTTAAAGCAAGTAATAATCTTTTGCAGAAATGAAAAAAGATAAATATTTTGTCCATAAATCATCTTATGTAGATGAAAATGTAATTATTGGAGAGGGTACGAAAATTTGGAACTTTTCCCATATACAATCTGGATCGAAAATTGGTCACAGCTGCTCTTTAGGACAAAATGTGAATATTGGTAATAATGTCAAAATTGGTAATAATGTCAAAATTCAAAATAATGTATCAGTTTATGAGGGTGTTGAATTAGAGGATTATGTTTTCTGTGGGCCATCCATGGTTTTCACAAACATAAAAATACCTAGATCTGAATTTCCTCAGCGTGGGAAGGAATATTATTTAAAAACATTAGTGAAAAAGTCAGTAAGCATTGGAGCTAATGCAACTATTCTTTGTGGTGTGACTATTGGTGAGTATTCTCTTATTGGAGCAGGTACTGTTGTAACAAAAAGTGTCCCTCCGTACTCCTTGGTAGTCGGAAATCCAGGACACATTATTGGCAAAGTAAATAAAAAGGGTGAAAGAATTTAAATATTAAATCATTTTTATATAATTGTTTCTAATGATTTGTTAACTTATCACTGATTTAATTTGGTCTAAAATTTTTAAGATATCCGTTCAAATTAATTTTAAGATAAATTTCACCGAAGAAGTTCAAATTAGAAAATATATTTATTTTCGTATTTCCATAATTAAAAAAACAACATAAATAATTTTTAAACCATGAAAAGAAAAAATGTATACATTGGGATGTCTGCAGATTTGATTCACAAAGGCCATCTTAATATAATTAAAGAAGGCAGAAAATTAGGTGATGTTATTGTAGGACTTTTGACAGACAAGGCAATAGCTAGCTACAAACGACTTCCATTGATAAGTTATGATGAAAGGAAAGTCATAGTCGAAAATCTTAAAGGAGTCAAAAAAGTCATCGCTCAAGAGACACTTGATTATGTTCCTAATTTAAAAATATTAAAACCCGATTATGTTGTTCATGGGGATGATTGGAAAACTGGTATTCAAAAAAAAACACGTAATAATGTAATTAATACGATTTCTACATGGGGAGGTGTTTTAATTGAACCAAAATATACTAAAGGGATATCCTCTACTGACTTGGTAACTGCAGTTAAAGCAAATGGCATAACTCCAGGAAAGCGTTTAGAAACTTTAAGAAGGTTGATATCAGCTAAACCCATAGTAAAAATTTTAGAAGCACATAATGGTTTAACTGGTTTAATTGTAGAGAAGACATCTATTTTGAGGAATGGGATCAAATTAGAATTTGATGGAATTTGGGAAAGCAGTCTAACTGATTCTACCTCGAAAGGTAAACCAGATACTGAATTAGTTGATTTCACTTCTAGGTTTCAATCAATTGAGGAAATTTTAGAGGTGACTACCAAGCCAATTATTGTAGATGGTGATTCAGGTGGTAGGATTGAACATTTTAATTTTCGAATAAAAACTTTAGAAAGGTTAGGTGTATCTGCTATCATAATTGAAGATAAAGTTGGTTCTAAAAAAAATTCTCTGTTTGGAGCGGAAGTAGCACAAACTCAAGATAGTATCGAAAATTTTTGTATAAAAATTAGGGAAGGAAAAAAATCGCAAGTCACAGATGATTTTATGATTATTGCTAGAATAGAAAGTCTAATATTAAAAAAAGGTATTGAGGATGCGATAGAACGTTCAAAACATTATATTAATGCTGGAGCTGATGGGATTATGATACATAGCTCAGAAAAATCTGGTGATGAAATTTTCGAGTTTTGCAAAATATTTAATAAGTTTCGTGGAAAGACACCATTAGTTGTTGTACCTTCTGCATACCCCCATATAACTGAAGAAGAATTAATGAATGCAGGTGTAAATGTTGTTATTTATGCAAATCAATTAATGCGTTCTGCATATCCCGCCATGGTTTCTACAGCTACGGAAATTTTAAAACATAGTAGAGCTAAAGAAGCATCTGATAATTATTGTATGCCTATTAAAGAGATAATAACTTTAATTAAAAATGAAAACTAATGTCAATAAACCCTAATTTATTTTTAACTGAATTTCTAAAAAATGATGTAAATTTTTTTACTGGCGTTCCAGACTCATTATTAAAAGAATTTTGCTTATGCTTAGATTCTATAATTGACAAAAAGCATCATATAATCACATCCAATGAGGGTAATGCTATCTCATTAGCCTCAGGAAACTACTTGGGGAGTGGTATGGTCCCATTAGTTTACATGCAAAACTCAGGATTTGGTAATGCAATTAACCCGTTATTATCTCTTTGTGACCCTGATGTTTACTCTATTCCCTTGATTATACTTGTCGGATGGAGAGGAGAGCCTGGTATTAAGGATGAACCACAGCACATAAAGCAGGGAAGAGTACAAATAGATTTATTAAAAGTTTTAAACTTAGATTATGATATAATTTCAAAAAATGATAAAAATTTTCAGGAAAAAATTTCAACCGGAATAAATAAAGCAAAAACATTAAGCAGGCCATTTGTGTTTTTAATCAAAAAAGGAACCTTTCTTTCATCAGGTATTAGTTTAAATAGAAAAAATGAACAAAAAATGTTTAGAGAAGATGCTCTTAAAGTGATTATTAAATGCTTGGATAAAGATCAAATTGTAGTTTCCACAACTGGGAAAACATCTAGAGAGATTTATGAAGTAAGAGAAAATAGAGGAGAATCTCATGAAAAAGATTTTCTTACTGTTGGGTCAATGGGACATTGTTCATCAATTGCTCTTGGTATTGCATTAGCAAAGCCTGAAAGGTCAATAGTATGTATTGATGGAGATGGTTCGATGTTAATGCATTTAGGTTCGTTAACAAACATTGCTGTTTTAAAACCGAAAAATTTTTATTACATATTAATTAATAATGAAGTACATGAATCCGTTGGAGGTCAATATACTGCAGCAAAAGATATTGATTTGTCTTCCTTAGTTTCTTCAATGGGTGTTTTTAAGCAATGTAAGGTTTCACTAAAAGATGAGTTTGAACAAAAACTTAAAGAATTTTTCAGCACTTCGGGTCCAGTATTTATTGAGGTGAAAATTAAACCAGGGTCTAGAAAAGACCTTGGAAGGCCAAAAATACCCCCTGCTCAAAATAAGTTAGATTTTATGAAATTCATCAAGAAGTCATAACAATTAAATATGTCATCTTTTTATAATCCTGTTCAGGTAATTCAGTCAGATAATTGGGAAAAGTCGGTAAATAAAATGAAGATGAGGCTTAATATTGTAAACCCGATTGTAGTTACTTCTTCTGGAAATAAAGATCGTTTAAAGCTAGCATCTATTTTTAACCAAAATTCTATATTTTGCTTAAATAAAAGTAATCCCACTTTTGATGACTGCAATGAAATAATTAGTTTTTGTTCAGGTAAATCATTTGATGGTGTGATTGCCTTAGGAGGTGGTTCTTCTATGGATTTAGCTAAAGTTGCTATTGCTTTCATTAGTCATGAAAATTCAAATTTAATAGAGTTAATTAACTATAAAGAAGAGTATAAGCATTTAGTTCCATCTATTTTTATTCCAACTACCCACGGGACTGGAAGTGAGGTAACGATGTGGGGGACCATATGGAATATGGAAGAGAAAAAAAAATACTCAATTTCAAATCATCAGTTATATCCTAGGGTTTCAGTCCTTGATGGAAATTTAACTTTATCTTTGCCTTTAGACATTACTTTGATGACTACCATGGATGCAATGACACATAGTTTTGAAGCTATTTGGAATAAAACTCAAAATAGTATATCAAATGATTATGCTACTGAATCGATCTCATTAATTATTAAATACATTGATAAATTAAAAAAAGACTTAGGTGATATAGCAGCTAGGAAAAAATTATTGTTAGCTTCTAATTTAGCTGGATTAGCATTTTCACATACAAAAACTGCTGCAGCTCACGCTATTAGCTATCCCTTAACTATAAGATATGGTATCCCTCATGGGATTGCAGTCTTCTTTTCATTGATACCTCTACTAGAGAAAAACAAGCCATTTATCGAAAATAGCCTAAAAGTCATTTATAAAAAATGTTCTTTAAATTATGAAGGTCTAAAAAAACACATTACATCAATACCCCAAAATATTTTTGAAATGAAACTTTCTAATTGGGGTGTTAAAGAAAATGATATTCAAAAACTTGCTAGAGAGTCTTTTAATTCTACTAGAATTAAAAACAATATCATTCAGCTAAAAGAATCAGATGTACAAAAGATCATTTACAAAAATTTTTAAAAATTTTATTTCGTTAAGAGTATTATTTCAAAAAAAATTGTTAATTATTAGATGCTATGCTAAAAAATAAGAAGTCTCCATTAATATCTGTCATTGGGCTAGGTTATGTCGGATTACCTTTAGCATTAGAATTTAGCAAAAAATATAAAGTTGTTGGTTTTGATCTTGATAAATCCAGAATTAAAGAATTAAAGAATGGAAATGATCGAACTAGCGAGATATCTAAAGAAACGTTGCTAGATTTAAAAGATTTGGTTCTTTCATATAATATTCAAGATGTTGAAAAATCAGATATTTACATTATTACAGTGCCGACACCTGTTGATAAAAATAATTCACCAGATTTAGAGCCTATTAAATCTGCTTCTTTAAGTATATCACCTTTTATTAATAAAGGTAATATTATTATATATGAGTCTACGGTTTTTCCAGGCTGTACTGAAGAAGTTTGCGTTCCAATCTTAGAAAAAAAATCAAAGCTAAAGTATAATAAAGATTTTTTTTGTGGCTACAGTCCTGAAAGAATAAATCCAGGTGATAAGATAAATACATTGAAAAAAATTGTAAAGATAACCTCTGGATCTAACCCTGAAATAGCATGTTACATTGATCATCTTTATAAAACCATTATTACAGCTGGGACATACAAAGCTCCTTCGATTGCTATTGCTGAGGCTGCAAAAGTAATTGAAAATACCCAAAGAGATGTAAATATTGCATTAGTGAATGAGTTGTCAATTATCTTTAATAAGTTAAATCTAGACACTATTGAAGTTTTAAAAGCTGCAGAAACTAAATGGAACTTTATCCCTTTTCGACCTGGATTAGTTGGAGGACATTGTATAGGTGTTGATCCATATTATTTAACTTTTAAAGCTACAGAAATGGGATATTATCCTGAAGTTATTCTTTCTGGAAGAAAAATTAATGATGGGATGGGTAATTTTATAGCAGACAAAGTAATTTTTGAATTAGCTAGAAAAAATATAAATCCAAATGGAGCTAAAGTTGCGATTCTTGGACTTACTTTTAAAGAAGATTGTCCTGATTTAAGAAATACTAAAGTTGTTTCAATTATTAATAGATTAAAAAGTTTTGAATGTGAAATTGTTGTTTCAGATGAGCATGCAAATTTGGATGAAGCTAAGGAAGAATATAATTTAGAATTAGAAAAGCTTGATAAAATAGAAAACAAGGATGTTCTTATAATTGCTGTTGGTCATAATGAATATAAGAGATTAAATAAAAACAGGTTGTTGGAGATGTTAAATGGTAATGGTATTTTAATAGATGTAAAGTCAGTTTTTGACAAAGAATTATTTAATAATACCAAAATTACTTACTGGAAATTATAGTATTATGGAAAAAGTATTAATAACTGGTAATTCTGGATTTATTGGGATGCATTTATCAGAGTCTTTATTGAAGGAAGGTAATCAGGTATATGGCGTGGATAACATGAATGATTACTACGACGTAAATCTAAAGAAAGCCCGATTAAATAGATTGTCAGGGTACAGTAATTTCAGCTTTTCAAAAGTTGATATTTCAGATTTAGATACATTAGATAAAATCTTCAAGAAGTTTGGTCCTAATAAGGTCGTGAATTTAGCTGCTCAAGCTGGGGTAAGGTACAGTATTGAAAATCCACATGCATATATTCAGTCAAATGTGTCGGGTTTTATGAATATTTTAGAGCTTTGTAAAAAATATGAAGTTGATGGCTTAATATATGCATCGAGTTCATCTGTTTACGGAGGTAATGAAAAAATTCCTTTTTCTGAAATCGATAACGTGAATAAGCCCATATCAATTTATGCAGCTTCGAAAAAAGCAAATGAATTAATGGCACATACTTACCACCATTTATTTGGTTTGCATACTACGGGTTTAAGATTTTTTACAGTTTATGGCCCATGGGGAAGACCTGATATGGCAATGTACATGTTCGCAGATAATATCTTTAGAAACATTCCTATTTCAGTTTTTAATCATGGTGAAATGATGAGAGATTTTACTTTTATTGATGATATTGTTATGGGTACAAAAAGTGCATTAAAGAAAAATTTCAAATGCGAAGTTTTTAATCTTGGGAATAATCGATGTGAAGATCTTATGGAAATGATAAAACTGATAGAAATGAGTGTAGGGCAAAAAGCAGATTTTAATTTCATGGATATCCAACCTGGAGATGTAAAGAAAACCTTCGCTGATATTGCCCATGCAAAAGAAAAGTTAGGTTATAACCCTCAAACTTCCATTAAAGTAGGTATCCCTAAGTTTATTAATTGGTTTAAATCTTACAAAAATATATAATAATACTAAAAGATGTCCCAGGATTAAATGGTAGTTGCATATGACTACATAATCTAAATTTTAGATATAATTGGAACTTTTTCATATTTTGGTAGTTATAATGGTAGTTGTATTGGTTAATAAATATTAAATTGGCATAATACATAATTATGATTTAAAAATTATGAGTAGCATATACAGAAAAGGAAGAGACGGCTATTTTTACTATCAAACGTATATAAAAAATTCAAAAACTGGCAAAAAAGACAAGCGAAAGTTTCATTCTCTTGGAACAAAAGATGAAAATGAAGCAAAAAAAATGCAAATGCTACTTGATAAAAAGTATGCGCAAGTAGGAGTATTTTACAAGACTAAGAAATTTAAATATCTTGCTATTTTTGCAATCTTTTCTTTTTTATCTTTTATTATGATTCAGAAAAATTCATTTCAAAAGCTACCAACTATTGAAAAAAATAATAAAATTATCTCTGATCAAGAAAATTTAAATGAAGATCAATTAAGTGAAGATAACCAAAACATCAAAAATCCTAACAACATAGATATTAGCAATAAGATAAAAAATCATGCAGTTTCTGTTGAAATGAAAGGTTTAAAAACTAAAGTAGAAGAAAACCTCAATTTTGATGTGGCTAATCCTAATTTAATCTATCCAGAATACACAATACGTAAGATTGAAACTATTTCTGAAAATTTTTCTCAAGGCCGTATTTTTGCCACCATCCAAAAAGGAGTATCTAGTGACATATTATTTAAAGTGTGTGAAGAAATAAAATCTCAATACACTCAATATTCTAATATCGTTATTTGTATCTTTTCCGAGACTTCTATTGGTGTAGGAATTGCAAAGGGAAATTATGTTATTGAAAGTACCCAAGAATACAACAATGCTTGGTTGGCTATGTATACCTTTAACTCTATTGAAGGAGCATACTTTGATGATGATCCAAGTGGATATTTAGGAGGATTTTAGGGATGAGATTGTACATAAAATTCATTTTAATAACATTTACTATTTTATTTTCTCAGACTCAAAGTCAAATTAAGCAGGCTAAAGATTATATATCAAAAAGTGGTATGAGTAATGCTGAAGTCAGGTCAGCTGCAAAGGCTAGAGGAGCATCGGATGAAATTATTGATAAAGTTTTGAATAAAGAAAATAACAAAGTAACTACAAGCCTTGAGGTTGAAAATGAAATTATAAAAACAAATGACATAGAAGAATTTGGTGAAAGTATATCCATCGATGAAAAAAATGAAATTGAAGAAGAAATCAATATCGAAAAGAAAAACCAATTTCTCAATAACCAATTAAGACATTTTGGATATGATATATTTACTCAAGATCCAGAAATTTTTCAATCAAGTGCAGTAGGGGCTGTTGACCCAGATTATTTAATAGGTCCAGGGGATGAAATAATAGTTATGCTTTGGGGCGAAACACAATTTAGACAGGTTCTTCTGGTTGATAGAGCAGGGTTTATATTCATTCCTGAAGTGGGGCAAGTTTTTGTAAATGGGCTTACTTTAAATTTACTAGAGTCAAAACTATTTAAAGTACTTTCAAAGTCATATGATAGTCTTAATCCATCCAATAGAAAAGCAGATACATTTCTAGATGTAAGCTTGGGTAAGCTACGTCCTTTGAGGATACAAGTAATAGGAGAGGTTGCTCAACCTGGAGCGTATACTGTCAATCCTTCAGCTACAATTTTTTCATCACTATATTATTTTAATGGTCCAACAAAACTAGGATCTCTCAGAGACATACGCTTAATAAGAGGAGGAAAAGAGATAGCAAAAATTGATTTTTATGATTATTTGCTTACTGGAAAAAAATTGAAAGATGAAAAACTACAACTTGATGATGTAATACGAATTACTAAAAGAAAAAGAACTGTTTCAATTTCAGGAGAAGTATATAGAGAAGGTATTTATGAACTAAAAGAAAATGAAACATTAAAAAACTTAATAGATATTTGTGGAGGCCTTAAAGTAACCGCATACTTGAAACGAGCACAAATTGATCGGGTTGTACCGTTTGACCAACGGGAAGGACTTGGTATGGATCGATTATTAAAAGATTTTGACCTTTCTAGTATATTGAATTTAAACCAGGATGAAAAGCTTTTCGATGAAGATAAAGTTAAAATATTTTCCATTTTTGACTCTCGAGAAAACTCTGTAAGGATAACAGGCTCTGTTGCAAGGCCTGGAGATTACGAATTAGGAGAGGGTTTGTATTTAAGTCAATTGATTTTAAAGGCAGATAGCCTTTTGGGAGATGCATTTTTAGATCGAGTGGATATTATAAGAACGACTGCTGATTCAAAACAAAAGCTTATTGAACTTGATTTAAAAGAAGTTATGTTCGGAGATAGAATAGCAGATATAGCATTGATTGGAATGGATAAAGTTCATGTTTATAGTAAAAATGAGATTACAACAAAAAAGTATGTTCGAATATCTGGTCACGTTAAAAAACCAGGCAGATACCCTCTTTTAGAAAACATGAAAATATACGACCTAGTTTTCCTAGCTGGAGGACTTATCGATGAGGATCACAGAAAATCCACATTTCTTAATAGAGGGGATCTAATTCGATATGATAAAGATTATATTTCTAAGTTCATTAGATCTTTTGATTTAGGAGCCATATATGAAGATCAACAACATAAAAGCAATGTCTTGCTTCAATCTGGAGATGAAATTATCATTTACCCTAGATCACTATTTAATTTAGAAAAAAAGGTTAAAATCGCGGGTAATGTTCAAAATCCTGGAACCTACTCTTTTAAAAAAGGGATGAATTTAAAAGCCCTTATATTGGAAGCCGGCGGTTTATTTAGTGATATGGAAAAATATAAAATTGAAATTTCCCGTATAGATTCTTTAAAAAATAATAAGGATCTTATGGCTGAATCATACGAAGTTGAAATGTTTAATGACTATTCACTAGGATACATCGAAGATTTGGGAAATAGCTCTAAAGCAAATAAACAATTTTTTAGTCTTAGGCCATATGACTACGTGATAGTGCGTCCAGATCCATATTTCCAGATGCAAAAAACTGTTAGTGTAACTGGAGAAGTTTTATATCCAGGTTTATACGTGAAAAACTTTTCTAATGAAACTGTATCTGATATAATAGAAAGAGCGGGCGGCCTCAGGCCCAATGCTTTTGTTGAAGGAGCGATTTTTACAAGAAAAGGAATAAATATAAATTTTGATTTAGAGGTAATTTTGAAAAAACCTGATTCAAAATATGACATTATCTTACAAAACAATGACATAATTAACATTCCACCCAAACCGAGAATTATCCAAATATTAGGAGAGGTGAGCGCTCCAGGACATTATAAATATGACTCAGGAGAAAAGTTGCGACACTACATAAATGCCGCAGGAGGATTTAATCAAGATGCTCAAAAAGATGATATATTTATTCGTTATTCAAATGGAAAATCAGTCAAGCCAGGAATCATCTTTTCTAATCCTGTAATTAAAGATGGATCAACTATTATGGTTGGTAAGAAGAAAGAGGAGGAACCTTTTGATTCAACTGAATTTGCAAAAGAAATAACAGCAATCCTGGCAAATATTGCGCAAACAATAGCGGTAATTATTTTAGCAAAAAATTAGGAGCTTCAAAAGATTAATGAGCATTATTAAAAAAAAATCAAGAAATGAAATTAATAAAGGTTTAGAATTATCTGATTTAGTATTATTTATAGCTCGCAGATCGAATATTATTGTTTCAACAACAATAATTTTTTTTATATTTTCTCTAATCTATGCTTTTTTTATTGCAGAAGTCTCATTTAGATCTACTTCAAAAATTATGTCTTCTCTTAGTAGTGGGTCAGAATCAAGAGTCTTAGGTTTTG
>MDTG01206373.1_pt1 | contig 12211 bp, 10 predicted proteins | sample 811421 | NCBI WGS metagenome assembly MDTG01 (sample SAMN05326645, study PRJNA326480) | marine metagenome | isolation source: seawater | place: Pacific Ocean: South East | collected 2011
ATTAATGTAAGTTTAGTTTCTTACATTTAATGAATATTCATTAACTCAAAAGGAGTAATTATGAAAAAAGAACTATTAATGGGAACTGCTTTAGTTTCAACTCTTGGCGCAGCATCTGTTGCTCAAGCTGTAGAAGCTACTATGAGTGGTAACCACCAAACTGGTCTTGAATTTGATTCACCAACAGGTGGAACTGATACAAGAGCACAGATTAATGACAACAACTTTACAGTGTCATTATCTGAAACTACTGACGGTGGAATGACTATTTCTTCAAGCTTTATGCTTATGAACGAAAATGGTGCAAGTGGAGACACAGACGCTGGTTTCACTTTAGAATTCACTGATGGATCAAAATTAGATGTACTAAATGCTGGTAACGCATCTGGTTCACATGATATCTCAGTACCTGCTTCAGCTGGTTCTGAAGGCGTAACTGTAACTACTACTAACAAAGCACCAACTGGATTGGACTTTGCTACAGCATCTACAGTATACGGTGTTGAATATCACACTGCTGATGACTTTATGGCTGATGGTCTTAAAATGTCATTCTCATTCTCTACTGATGATGGGTCAAACAACAGTGCGACTTACACAAGAGATGGTCACTATGCAATTGGTGGTACTTATGTAACTGATTTAGGAGACTCAGCAGTAACTGTTGGTGCTGGTTTCTCTCAATCTGAAGGTGGTAAAACTGGAACTGCTGCAAACAGTGATGAAGGTGGAATGCACATCGGATTAAGTGCTGTTACAGGAGATTTAACTGTTGCTGTTGGTTATGCTGACGGTGATGATATCGTATCTCAAGCAACTACTGAATCATTAAACACTGAAGTTGATGGTGAAGTTGTAAAAGTTGGTGTGAAATATGTATCAGGTGACTTAACTTTCAACGTTGGTGCTACATCAGGTGAAGGTCAAGACAGTCATACTTTAGGTACAGCTGGAACAACTGAAGACTCATATGAAAAAACTTCTGCAAGTGTTTCATATGCTGTAGCTTCTGGTGTAACTGCTTATCTTGGATACACAGATGTTGACTCTTCAGACGAAGGTGTTAACGACACTACTGATGGATCTGCATGGTACATCGGTGCTAACATGTCATTTTAATTAGATAATTTTTTATCTTATAACGGCACTATTCTTATAGTGCCGTTTTTTTATGTTTTACATTTCTGCCTCAATACAATAATTAATCTAAATGCTTTTTAAAATTTTACTTATTTTTGTTTTAAGCCTTACCATATCCTCTTGTAATAGAAATAAGACCGATGAAGAAATGGAAGAGCTATGGAGCAAGGCTCAGACAACTGGTGAAATTATTGATAGGTCTGGAACAAAATTTAATTCTGGGTCAAATAAAGAATTAGCTCTTAGAGATGCACAAAATAGACTTATGAGTGGAGGAGGTCTTTTTAAAGATGGTTTGTCAGTTGATGGTATTATTACTGGAAAAAAATCTGATAACAACTCAAATGTTAGTATGATTGGAATGTCTATAAATTCTTTTCTTTGGAAAGGTGCTCTTGAAACAATAAATTTTATGCCATTAAACTCAGCTGATCCAATTGGTGGTACAATAATTACAGATTGGTATTCAACAAGCAACAACGAAAATGAAAGATGCAAATTAAATATTTTTATCACAGGTTCTGAGCTAAAAACACAAAACTTAAAAGTTACATCTTTCTGTCAAGATTTTAAAAATCAAAAATGGGTTAACAAGGAAATAGATAAAAAAAACAACATTAAAATTGAAGATGCTATTCTAAACAGAGCAAAAAAGATAAGACTTCAATCAAGCTAAAATAGTGTCATCTAGATACAATCATAGAATAACAGAAAAGAAATGGCAGAACGCATGGTCAGAAAAAAAAGTATTTTCATCGAAAAAAAATAAAAAAAAGGAAAAGTATTATGTTTTAGAGATGTTTCCATATCCTTCTGGAAGAATACATATGGGCCATGTAAGAAACTATACACTGGGAGATGTGGTAGCAAGATACAAAAAAATGAAGGGGTATAATGTGCTTCATCCAATGGGTTGGGATGCATTTGGTCTTCCTGCTGAAAATGCAGCTATTACAGAGAAAAAACACCCTGAGGATTGGACTTATCAAAATATCAAAACAATGAAGAAGCAGCTTTTGCAAATGGGCTTATCGCTAGACTGGGAAAGAGAGATTGCCACATGTCATCCAAATTATTATAAACATGAACAAAAATTTTTCATTGATATGTTCAACTCTGGTTTGGCTTATAAGAAAGAGGCTGAGGTAAATTGGGACCCGGTTGATAAAACAGTTCTTGCTAACGAACAAGTGATTGATGGTAAAGGTTGGAGGTCTGGGGCAATTATTGAAAAAAAGAAGTTGTCTCAATGGTTTTTAAAAATAAGTAAATATTCAGAAGAATTATTAGAAGATTTAGATAAATTAAAAGATTGGCCAAACAAAGTTAAAGTTATGCAATCAAATTGGATTGGAAAATCAGTAGGAGCCGAAATAGATTTTAAATTATCAAAGAGCGAAAAAAATATAAAGATTTTTACAACTAGGCCGGATACTATTTTTGGTGCTACATTTATCGCACTATCTACTGAGCACAATATTTCAAAAGAAGTATCAAAAAATAGTATAAGTGCAAAAAACTTTATTGAAGAATGTAAAGACTTAAATCCTGACAAAACAAAAAAGGGTTTTGATACAGGTTTGTTTGTTGAGCATCCATTAATTAAAAATAAAAAAATTCCTGTATTTATTAGCAACTTTGTTCTCAAAGAATATGGCTTAGGAGCTATTTTTGGTTGCCCAGCGCATGATCAACGGGATTTAGATTTTGCAAATGAATATAATTTAGAAGTTATCCCAGTTTTGCGCCCATCTAACATAGATATAAATGATTTTAGTATTAAAAATGTTGCTTACACTGAGCCTGGAATAGTTATTAATTCTGATTTTTTAAATGGATTAAGCACAAACGAAGCTAAAGAAAAGGTAATTAGAATAATCCAAGAAAAAAAAATTGGATTAAGAAAAACAAATTTTAAGCTTAGAGATTGGGGTATATCTAGACAAAGATTTTGGGGTTGTCCAATCCCAATTTTATATAGAGAAGATGGTAAGGTGATTCCAGTTGATGAAGAAGACTTGCCAGTAAAGCTTCCTAAGGTAGAAAATTTTAACGAAACATCCAGTACATTAAAAAATATTGAAAACTGGGGTGAAACAAAATGTAAAAAAACTGGCATGAAAGCATTCAGAGAAACTGATACTTTTGACACATTTTTTGAGTCCTCTTGGTATTATTTTAGATATTGCAACGCAAGATCGGAAATGCCTTTTGATGAAGGTGATATTAACTATTGGCTACCAGTTGATCAGTATATAGGGGGGATAGAGCACGCTATATTACACCTACTTTATTCAAGGTTTTTTACAAAAGCATTAAGGGATTTGGGGTATTTTAAATTAGGTGAACCTTTTAAGGGCTTGTTCACACAAGGCATGGTTACTCATCAAACTTTTAAAAACAATAAAAATGACTGGATTGAGCCTAAAGATATTCAAGAAAAAAATGGCGTTTTGTTTGATAGAAATAATAACCCAGTAGTAATGGGTAAAATTGAAAAAATGAGTAAGTCAAAAAAAAATGTCGTTGATCCCAATGATATAATTGAGCTCTATGGGGCAGATACCGCAAGGTGGTTCATGTTATCAGACAGCCCTCCTGAAAGAGATCTTCAGTGGACAGAAAATGGAATTACATCATCATATAGATTAATAAATAAATTATGGGAGTTTGTAGACAAGTACAGAAGTTACAAAACAAACGACAGTGATGATAATAAAACAATTAATGAATTAAAAAAGATTATTAATGAGGTTTCTAGCAATATAGAGGCGTTTCAATTTAACAAGTCTGTAGCAAAAGTTTATGAATTTGTTAATTTACTTAACAATGCTATTTCAAAAAATACTATTTCAAGCAGTAATTTTGAATGGTCTTTAAAAAAACTTTCAATAATATTGCAACCTTTTGTTCCCCACATTAGTGAAGAAATCTGGTCAGCAATTAGTCAAAAAGGCCTTTGTATTGAACAAGCATGGCCTGTGGAAGAAATAGAAAATAATAATGAAAATGTAAATATTGCTATTCAAATTAATGGTAAGACAAGGGGTGTTATTGAAATAAATAAATCATTCGATAAAACTAAGATTTTTGAGATGGTAGAGAAAGATAATAAAATAATGAAATATATTAAAGATAAAAAAATAATAAAAAAAATATATGTTCCCGGAAAAATAATTAATTTTGTTATATGAGGTATATTGTTTTTTTAATTATTGCATTTAGTAATTTGCTTTATTCGTGTCAAAGCATCGACTTTGTTTATAGCGAACAAGACTCGCTGGAAAACCCTCTTTATAATAAAACTGCCTTTAGATATTCGGGCACAGATAATTTTTCAATTTATAAATATTCAGACAAATATTTTGGTAATAGCTCAGAGCCAAACTACCTGCTGAAAGTAGAAATTGAAGAAGAAAAAACAAAAAGATCTGTTCAAAAAAATCAAGCTGTTTCAAAACTAGATTATGAACTAAAATTTAGTTATCTCTTAATAAAAGTTGAAAATGAGTGTTTATTACATGAAAGAAAAATTTTTTCTCGATTTTCCTATATTCCTAAAGCAGAAGGATATAATTTTGGTTCGGATGAGTCATTAAATAAAATGTATGAATTAGCAATAGAGGACAACATAAAACAATTTATTAATTTTATTTCAAGTAAAGATTTATCAAATTGCCAAAATGAAGATTAACACATCTGCTTTTGTATTAGATTATAATCTAAGCCTTAATAAAAAATTTTATTTCATATCTGGCTCTGAAATTACGTACATGGAAAAAGTTAAACAGATTGTTATTTCAGGCCATAGATCCAAAAATAGTTTTGAATTAGAAAATATAAAGAATCTTAATCTTTATCGCAGTGAGCCAGGTTTGTTTAGTGCTCAAAAAATATATCTTGTAGATGACATTTTAAAAACAAATGAGAATGATATTGATAGAGCATCGACGGGCGATGATATATTTGTGTTTAAGTTTGAAAACTCTCCAAAGATAAAAACAATAAAAAATATTTTTTTAAAAAGAAAAGATAGTTGGGTTATTGAGTGCTATGAGTTGTCAAAAGAGGATAAAAAACTTTTTTTGAACAAGTGGTTACAAAAAACATCCTTAAAACTTGATGAAACTTTGTACTGGTGGTTGTTAGAAAATTTGGATGAAAGATATGCTTTTTTAGAGCAAACTTTAGAGAAAATAGAAAAGTTAGAAAACAAAGATATTACAAAGGAAAATCTAAATCAAATTATTTCATCTAAAACACATGGTTTGGATAAGATGTTTTTTGAGGTTTTAAGCAACAATGAAAAGTTGATTGATCTTTATAATAAAAAAATTTCTAATTTGACTGATGTTGCAAGTTTTTACTATTCTTTTAAGCAATACTCTTTTTTAATTATAAATAACAATAATGAATCGGACTTCACGGCTAATATTCCAAGATATTTATTTAGAGAAAAAAGCTACATGATAGATATGTTTCGAAAATATAATGATGAAAAAAAAAAGAAGTTGTTAAAATTACTAATGAGAACAGAGAAGTCTATTAGGGTAAATGGTGAGCTTTCTATGGTTATTGGTTTGCGGTTTTTGTTAAATTTTAGAAAGTTAACTATTTCTTAAGTCTTTTCATTAAATCGTCAAGTTGGTTTAAATCTGAATAATATAAGGTCAGTGATCCTGAAGAGCCATTTTCATTAAACTGAATAGAAGTTTTTAATCCAATTTTATCTGATAGCTCTCTTTCAAGATCCGCAATGTTTGGGTCTTTTAGTTGACTGTTTTTTTTATTTTTTTTAAACTCAGAGGTTATTTTTTCTACCTGCCTAACACTTAAATTTTTCTCAATAATTTGATTTGCTTTTTCTAATGCATTTGGAACGCCTATAAGCGCTCTAGCGTGTCCCATTGATAAATCGCCCTTAATTACTAATTCCTGTATTGGCTGTTCTAACTCGAGAAGCCTAAGTATATTAGATACGTGGCTTGAGCTTTTTCCTATAATTTTTGAAAGTTTTTCATTATTAATATTTTTAATTTTTATCAGGCTTTTGTATGCGTTTGCTTCTTCAATGACATTTAAATCTTCTCTTTGGATGTTTTCTATCAAAGCTGCCTCTAAAACCTCAGTATCTTTTAGTTCTTTAATAACACAATCAACTTCATGCAATCCCGCTAATTGAGATGCTCTCCACCGCCTTTCCCCAGCAATAATTTGGTATTGATCATTTTCTAGTTTTCTTAAAACAATTGGTTGGATTAAACCTTGATTCTTAATAGACGTTGAAAGCTCATTTAAATCTTCATCTTTAAAGTTTTTTCTTGGTTGTGTTGGGTTTGGTTGAATTTGTGAGATATTAATTTTTTGCACCCCTGTGTCTGATAGTGTATTTGAAGTAGAGTTAGATAATAAGGCACCTAAACCCATGCCTAGTTTTTTGTCTTTATTCATTATTTTTATTTTGGTTTAAAATTACTTCTTTTGCAAGCTCAATATATGCTAAAGAACCTGAGCAATGTGTATCATATACTAAAGCTGGTTTACCATGGCTGGGAGCTTCTGATATTTTTACATTTCTTGGAATTGTAGTGTTATACACCTTTTCACCAAAATGGTTTCTTACATCTTTTTCAACTAAAGAGCTTAGAGAATTTCTTTTGTCTAACATTGTTAATAAAATTCCCTCAATTTCAAGATTTTTATTATAGTTTTGTTGAATTAGATTAATTGTTTTCATTAGCGCTGAAAGACCCTCTAAAGCAAAAAATTCAGACTGAAGCGGAATAAGGGCTGTGTTTGAGGCCACCAAAGCATTGATAGTTAAAAGGCCTAAGGCAGGAGGACAATCAATAAAAACAAAATCAAAATCTAAAAGATCGTCAAATATTTTTTTTAAGACATATTCTCTTTTATTAAAATCAGTTAACTCCACCTCAGCGGCGGCTAAGTCTGTATTTGATCCAATAATTTTTAAACCAGGAATTATAGTTTCTTTTATCCCAGCTTCTAGGAGTTTTTTTTCATGTATCATTTCATAAACAGAAGGGCTTCTTTCGCTATAATTTAGTCCAAGTCCTGTACTTGCGTTCCCTTGTGGATCTGCATCTACTATAAGAACGCTTTTCTTAATAGCGGCAAGAGAGGTTGCTAGATTTATGGTTGTTGTTGTTTTTCCAACACCTCCTTTTTGATTCGTTACAGAGATAATTTTTTTCATTCTCTGCTCAAGTTATTTATGCTCAAAACAAACCCTCCTCCTACGCTTTTGCTTTCATGAAGATTATAGTGAAAATTGAATAATTTTTTTGCATCATTAATCTCATTTTTAACACTTCTTCCTTTAAGAAAAAGTAATGATGTATTTTTTTTTACAAATATCAGTGAATAATCTAATATTTTTGTGAGCGGAGCAAACGCTCTACAAGTTATAAAATCAAATTTTAGATTTTTTATTTTTTCAACTCGTGAACATATTTGCTTAACTGCAATTTTGTTTTCATCAGCAAACTCTTTTATAAATTTTAGTTTTTTTAACTTAGAGTCAGTTAACAATATATTATTGTACCCATAAAGCTGTAATATTAATCCAGGAAAGCCCCCACCTGTACCAAGGTCTATTATCGATGATTTTTTATTGGGAATAAAATTTGAAAGTTGCAGCGAGTCGTTGATATGTCGATCCCATGCATTGTTTAATGTTGATGTACCAACAAGATTTAGTCTTTCATTAATATCTCTAATTTTCTTAATGTAAGTTTCTATTAAAAAAACTTGCCTTTTATTAAGTTTGTATAATTTAATAACTGATTCTTTTTCCAATATCAGGCCGCTTTCTTATTTTTGTTTTTTTTTATATACCTTAGTAGTGCAATTATGGCTGCAGGTGTAACCCCAGAAACCCTTGACGCAGCACCAAGTGTAGGGGGTTTAATTTTAGATAGTTTTTCTACAATTTCATTGGATAGGCTGCCAACAAGTTTGTAATTGGTCGATTTTGGAATTAGTAAATTTTCTTCTTTTTCAAAATCCTTTATATCCATTCTTTGTCTTTTTAAGTAACCTGAATATTTTGCCTCAATTTCAATTTGTTCAACCACGTCATTATCAAGGTTTTTTAGTTCGGGTATTATTTTTTTTAATTTATTTGTCGTAATGTTAGAAAATGAGAGAAGGTCTATTATGTTTCTTTTTTTACCATCTTTATTTATTTTAATACCTTTTAATGACAATGCGTCTGGGGAAAACTTTAGACTGCGGGCAACTTTAAAACCTTTTTCAATTCTTTTAGATCTTTTTTCGAAAAATTTCTGTCTATCAAGTCCAACACACCCGACGTCGATACCTAATTGTGTTAATCTTAAGTCCGCATTATCTGACCTAAGAAGAAGTCGGTACTCAGACCTAGAAGTGAACATTCTATAAGGCTCTTTAGTGCCTTTAGTAACCAAATCATCTATTAAAACACCTATATAACCTGATGATCTTGGTATAATAAATTTTCTGTTTGAAGTTACTGAGAGAGATGCGTTAATTCCAGCTATTAATCCTTGTGCTGCCGCTTCTTCATATCCTGTTGTTCCGTTGATCTGACCTGCAAAATAAAGGTTTTTAATTTTTTTAGTTTCTAAACTATGTGTTAGTTCTTGAGGGTCAACATAATCATATTCAATAGCATAGGCAGGCTGGGTGATTTTGACATTTTCTAAACCTATAATCGTTTTAACAAAACGCTCTTGTATTTCAGTTGGCAAAGAGGAAGATATTCCATTTGGGTATATTAAATCGCTTTCGAGGCCTTCTGGCTCCAAGAAAATTTGATGTGATGTTTTGTTTTTAAACTTGTGTATTTTATCCTCTATTGAAGGACAGTATCTTGCACCAGTTGATTGAGTTTCACCAGAATACATGGGTGATAGATTCAGGTTTCTAGATATAATTTTATGTGTCTCTTCATTGGTGTGAGTAATAAAACAAGAGATTTGCTGAATGTGGATATCTCTGTTGATAAAAGAAAAGGGTATTGGGTTTTTGTCAGGCTTTTGTTCGCTTAAGTTGTTGAAATTTATAGATTTTTTTAGTAATCTTGGTGGTGTTCCTGTTTTTAATCTGCCTATTGAAAACTTTAGGTCTTTAAGTCTTTTTGCAAGTCTAATTGATGGTTTGTCACCAACTCTTCCTGCCTTTTGCTTTTCCGAACCTATTCTAATAAGCCCTTGTAAAAAAGTACCTGTTGTTAAAACAACAGATTTTGAAAATATTTTTTGGTTGTTGCCTAAAATAACACCGCTAACTGTTTGATTAGATATAATTAGGTCTTCTACAGACCCCTGCATTAAATCAAGGCCCTTTTGTTGTTTTACAAGTTCATTAATTGCGTTTTTATATAAAAGCCTATCTGTTTGGGCCCTTGGCCCCCTAACTGCTGCCCCCCTGCTTGAATTTAACATTCTAAACTGTATGCATGATTTGTCAGTTGCCCTAGCCATTATTCCATCAAGCGCATCTATTTCTTTGACCAAATGACCTTTTCCCAGCCCTCCAATTGCTGGATTACAAGACATTTCACCAATTTTATCAATTTTGTGTGTTATTAATAGTGTTTTTGACCCTGTTCTAGCAGAAGAACATGCTGCTTCTACTCCAGCATGACCTCCGCCTATAACAACTACATCGTATTTTTTAATAATATCTTTCACGTGAAATCACTTTCCAATACAAAAATCACTAAATATTATATCTAAAATATTTTCAATATCAAATTTTTCATTAATACCATTTAAATAAATAAGTGATTTTCTAATATTTTCAGCGGCTATATCAATTTCCTTAAAATTTACTAATTTTAAAGAAGATAAAGACATTTTAAGATTTTCTAAGTGTCTTTCACGTGAAAAATATGGTCCTTTGACATGGTTTTTCTTCAGCTTTTTACTTATAGCCTTTAAAAGGGCCTCTACACCGTACCCGCTCACACTAGATATATTGTAAACTCCTCGAAACTTTCGTTTTTTTTTGTCATATTTAGACTTTACAAAAATATTATTATTTAATTTTTCATAATTAGATTTTTCATTATTTTCAAGGAAAACTAAATTAAGATCGGACTTTTGTGCGCTTTCAATTGTTCTTTCAATTCCTATTTTTTCAATTATATTTCTATATTTTCTAATACCAGCTGTGTCAACAAAAGTGTACTTATCGCCATTAATATCAAGAGAAGATGTGACTAAATCTGTTGTTGTGCCTGGTATATTTGTAACAATAGAAACCTCTTTGTTGTTAATATAGTTAATAAATGAAGACTTACCTGTATTAGGTTTACCAATAATAGTAATTCTGTAACCCTCATAAATTTTTTTTGATATATTTGATTTTTTAATAGCCTTGTTAATCAGATCACAAATGTTCTTATATTGTTCTTTAATATTTTTGTGTAATGAGTTTGGTAGATCTTCATCGGCAAAATCTATAATTGCTTCAACATCTGCAAGAAGCTTTTTTGTTTTTTTGGTAATATTGTCTATAAATTTGTCTAAATCTCCACTTAGATTACCAATTGCAATTTTTCTTTGGTTTTCTGTTTCTGCATTTATAAGATCGTTTATAGATTCAGCTTCTAACAAAGTGAGCTTATCATTAATCAATGCTCTTTTAGTAAACTCACCAGGTTCAGCCAGCCTTATATTTTTTTTTAAAATAATTTCTGTAATTTTATTAATTACTGAAACACTTCCATGGCATGAAATTTCTACCATGTCTTCGCCTGTATAGCTGTTTGGTGATTTAAAAAAAGTGGTTAATGTTTGATCAATTCTTTTTTTTCCTTCTAAAATATCATTCAATGTGGAGACTTTGTGTTTAAAGATTTTTTTTGAGGAAATCGACTTTATGACACTATGGGACTTATTTCCTGAAAACCTAAAAATTGCGATTGCTGATTTACTTTTTTTTGTAGAAAGAGCAAAGATCGTATCATTTATATGTTTCATTTTTTGGGAATTAAACCCAAGAAGTGGTTATGTAAATGATAAAAGTTAAAATTAACTTGTATAGTTTATTTGAATTATTTTGTTCCCATACTTTGGAAAAAATCATTGTTGGTTTTTGTATTTTTCATTTTTTCTAACAAAAATTCCATTGATTCTGTTGTTCCCATAGGTGCTAATATTTTTCTCAAAATAAATATTTTTCCAAGCTCGTCTTTGTCTAACAATAGCTCTTCTTTTCTTGTGCCTGATTTACCAATATCAAAGGCTGGGTAAGTTCTTTTTTGACTCAACTTTCTGTCTAAAACCATCTCACTGTTACCTGTTCCTTTAAACTCTTCAAAAATAACCTCATCCATTCTGCTTCCGGTGTCGATCAAAGCGGTTGCTATAATTGTAAGAGAACCGCCTTTTTCAACGTTTCTTGCTGCTCCAAAAAACCTTTTTGGTCTTTGAAGTGCGTTTGCATCAACTCCTCCAGTTAACACCTTTCCACTTGAAGGAACTACTGTATTATAAGCCCTTCCCAATCTTGTTATCGAGTCTAGGAGGATGACAACGTCGTGTTTATATTCAACCAATCTTTTGGCTTTTTCGATTACCATTTCAGCAACTTGCACATGTCGGGATGCTGGTTCATCAAAGGTTGAACTAATAACCTCACCTTTGGTTAGTGATCTCTGCATATCTGTAACCTCTTCAGGTCTTTCATCTATTAATAGAACAATAAGTTTTGTGTTTGGACTATTAGCGGTAATTGCATTAGCTATTTTCTGCATAATAATGGTTTTCCCGGTAAATGGTTGCGCCACTATTAGCTGTCTCTGTCCTTTCCCTAAAGGAGCTATAATATCTATTATTCTTTCAGTGAGATCGGGCATTGGTTTTTCTTGTTCCAATTTAAATCTAGAGTCAGGGTATAAAGGAGTTAGGTCTTCAAAATTAACTCTGTTTCTTACCTGATCTGTTTCTTGGCCATTGATTTTATTGATTTTAATTATAGCGAAATATCTTTCACCTTGTTTTGGTGATCTAATTTCTCCTTCAACACTGTCGCCTGTTCTCAAACTAAATTTTTTTATTTG
>MDTG01322222.1_pt1 | contig 12211 bp, 14 predicted proteins | sample 811421 | NCBI WGS metagenome assembly MDTG01 (sample SAMN05326645, study PRJNA326480) | marine metagenome | isolation source: seawater | place: Pacific Ocean: South East | collected 2011
AATATAAGGTTTGCCGGAATTATGTATCTCTGATAATTGATTTTTTTTTGTCAAGTTATTCTGTTTTTAATCTCAAGACCGGTTCTTCTTTAATGGGTAAATGAATTATTCCAGCAAATACAGATAAAGCAATTGCTAAATACCACGCATAATCATATGACCCATAAAGATCATGAAACAGACCTCCGAGGTATGCTCCAAAAAATGAACCAATTTGATGGCTTAAAAATACGATTCCATATAAGAGACCTAAGTATTTAGTACCAAACATATGTGCAACTATTCCACTGGTTGCAGGTACTGTTGATAACCATAAAAAGCCAAAACTTGCTCCAAAAATAAAGGCGTTAATATTACTTGCAGGTAAAAATATAAATAGAATAATAGAAACACCTCTTAGACTATAAATGACACTCAATATTATTTTCTTACTCATTTTTGTTGATAGATAACCACTGCTAAGGGATCCAAAAATATTAAATAAACCTATTAGAGATAAAATTGCTGCTGCAGTCCAACTTTCTAATCCACGATCAATAACGTAAGTAGGTACATGAGTACCAACAAGAGTAATATGAAAACCACAAACAAAGAAACCTAAAACTAAAAGAATATAGCTTTTAGACCCAAATGCCTCCTTAATTGCATCAGAGATACTTTGAGTATTAGGTTTTTCAATTGTTTGTTCAATTGATGGAGATCTTACAAATAGCGAAATGCATAAGCCAAAAACTAAAGCAATCAAAAATGCTACTAGAGTTGTTTGCCAGCCATTTTCAGCTAATGAATACTCAGTTAATATAGGTGATAAAAAATATCCAAACGAACCAATGGCTGTTACAATGCTCATTGCTATAGTCCTATTTGATAATGGGAAATGTTTTCCAACAACAGAAATTGGAATACTAATTGCTGTTCCACCCAAACCAATTCCAACTAAAACCCCTAAGTCTAATTGAAAAAAAATTCCAGTATTTGGTCCCGAATATAAAAAATAGACACCAGCAATATAAAAAATAAATGCTAATGAAATTGCTTTATGTCCTCCATATTTATCAGCAATTACTCCAAATATGGGTCCTGTTAATCCCCACATTAACATTTGAATACCAATAGATAAACCAGATTGAGTTAGGGTAGTTCCTAAGTCATCTTTGAAATCCATAAAGAACATTCCAAAAGTTTGCCTTATACCTAACGATATCAAAACAACTAAACTAGCAGCAATTAAAGTAATTAAAGCTGTTTTATTTCTAATGAATTTTTCAGTTTTCATAAATATTATTTTAAATATTTAAGAGCATGTTTTAAATCAGCAATAAGATCATTCGGATCTTCGAGACCAATATGAAGTCTTACAAGATGTTCATCTTTTGTTAAATTCATATATTGCCTTTTTCCAGTTTCTCTGAACTCTTGATGTAAAACCAAACTTTCAAAGCCACCCCAACTATAACCATATCCAAATAGTTTAAGTGAATTTACAAATTTTCTCACTGCAGAAATATTTTTAGACTTTATCTTTAAACCCATTAAACCAGATGCTCCTGAATAATATTTTTTCCACATCCTAAAATTAAAAGAATTTTTTTTATAGGGATAAAGAAGCTGTATCTTTTTATTTTTTGACAAAAAAGCTGCAATTTTTTTTGCATTTTCACTGTGTCGATCTAACCGAATATCAAGTGTCCTCAAACCTCTTGTTATTAAATATGCATCGTCTGGACCTAATCTTAAACCTGTGATCTTTTCTGCTACCTTAATTCTATTAAAAACCTTTTTATTAACCGCCAAGCTACCACCCATTACATCTGAATGACCTGAATAATATTTAGTTGCAGAAACAATACTCATATCAAAACCAAACTTTATTGGTTTAAAATAATATGGAGTAGCCCAAGTATTATCTATTGCAGTAAGAATTTTATTTTTTTTAGCAATAGATATTATTTTACCAAGATCCTGAAATTCAAAAGAATTGCTTCCAGGATTTTCAACAAAAATTAGTTTTGTTTTCTTACTAATATTATTTTGTAAGGTTTTTAAATCATGAGGATTATAAAAAACAGTTTTTATATTAAATTCTTTAAGATAATCCTGGGTTAATATCCTAGTGGGGCTGTAAACTGGATCAGCAACTAGCATTTCATCTCCAGGCCTAACAACACTAAATATTGCTAAAAAAACAGAACCAAAGCCAGTCGGTGTTGTAAAAACATGATAACTTTCTTCAAGTTTGGTAAGAATTTTTTGTAAAATATATGTAGTGGAAGTTCCCTGTCTACCATAATCATAATGTCCACCTGTAGGATTTTTTTGAGACTTTAATTGTGTGTTCCTTATGTGTTTCATTGATTTAAATATAATTGTAGAAGCTCTTACAACTGGGGGATTAACTGACTGATTATGAAAGTCTTTTGCAGTATGTTTTAAAAAAGTTTTAAAGGATTTTGTCATAAAAAAATTGATAACTACAAAAGAGAATGCTATATCCCAGCCATAATTTCAATTAAATTATAACTAAAAGGAAAAAATGGGTTACCCAAAAAAACATAGAGGCCGAAGGAAAATGGGCTCTAAAAAGAGAAGAGCTAGAAAAAAAAATAAGAAAAAATAACCTTCCATGGAACAAATTAATAAGGTTAGATCTATAAGTATATGGATATTCATAATACCTTTTGTAGCGGTAAATACCTGTTTAATAATTATAACTCAATTTCACGATTTATTTCCAAACCAAGAGGATATAATTCATAATACATTTCCATATTTAGATGGAGGAGCATCTATTAGTAGGACAGCGCGACCATATCCATCTTGGCTAATATTTAAACCTGCAATGTTTTTAACATCATTTCTTTTAATTAAATATTGGATATATAATAAAGATATAATAAGTGATATTTCCCAAGGTCATAAGAATACAAAAAAAATTTTGTTTTTTGGAATTGCCTCTGCAATAGCTTTAACAATACATTCAATTTTTTTAGGTATAAAGTTTGATAACGATTTATATAAACTTTTTAGAAGAGTAATTATGTTATCTTTTATAATTTTTGAAATAGTAGCGCAGGCCTATCTTGTTTCTACTTTTTATTCACTAAAAGATAAACTTTTAACTCATATTAACCCTAATATACTTAAAATTAAATTAATATTAGTTTCATCTTTAATATTAGTTGCTTTGATTAGTATTCCAATAATAAGTTTACCAGGAAATGATTTTTTTGGATTTAATCTTAAATTTTTTAAACATGCGCTGGAATGGGATTATTTTATAGGGGTGATTTCTTTTTATTTACTTACTTATCTGATGTGGAAAAAGAACTAATTAATTAACCCAGAGTCTTCTAAAAGATAAAAAGATTGAAGATATTTGGAATATTTTTTTGTTCTAACATTTAAATTATTTTTAAAAATTAATTCTCTAAAGTTAAACTCTTCAGAAGGCAAAAACTTAAATTCTAAGATGGTTTCATTTAGATCAAGATTAAAATTCAAATCATAAATTGGAGATGTTTTTAGGTTAATATCAATAGTGGCTCTTATTTTTTTATTATCAGATATCCAATATGATCTTAAATAATTTGTCTTTAAAACAAACTTATAATTAAAAGAATTATATTTTTTTACTTTATTAAAAAAATAATGTTTTAAATTTCCAATAAAATTACCATTTGAACTCAACTTGTCTATTTTCTTAATTTTTTTTCTAATAAGAAAACTTTGTTTATTTTTTTCTTCTAAAAAAATATTTGAGTGGTCATTATTATACCACCTAAACCTTATTTTTTTTCTTTTGCTTACACCATTAATATTATCTCTTGCGTAGTCAAAATTTAGTGTATCTAGATAGATAGAACTTATGTTTCTTGAAGGATAGGACCTAGAAAAACCATTTAATAACAGAATTTTTTCTAAATAATCTTCTTTATACTTTCCAAATATAAATTTTTTTTCAATTCTCTCTTCATTCATTTTAATAAAACATTTTGTTTATTATTTTATTATCAATTTTTTTGGTTAGACTATTTTGATCTTTGATAATCTCATTATTTAGTCCTAATAGATAGTTTAATTGATCATCAATATTAGGCTCATCAATTATAAGAGTTGCTCCCCCATATTCTTTTTTTTTATTAAAAACAGCAACATCAAATTCATTATTATTAAACTTGTATTTTTTTAAATTTAAACTAGATCCATCTTTTACGGCGACACCTAATTTTGAATTTTGAAAGTTTAAATTTCTTATCTCACCTTGAGAATTTTCACCAAAACTAAGACCTTTATCTTCTACATTTGACCCTTTCAAAAAATTTCCAACAACTCTAGCTCCCGAAACATCTAGACAGTCATTTTTGATATTTTCACAAAAAATATTTTTAAAATTTAATGTTCCAAAATCAATGTCAATACCGTCTGCTTTAATGTTTTTTACTTTTAAATTTGTTATCTCGCTATCAGATGAAATTATATTTATTGCATCTTCACTTTTTGATGAAACTATTTGGGTATCTAAAATTTCAACCTTTGAATTGATTATATTAACTCCACCATATAAAATTCTATCTTTATTTTTTGGGTAAGATAAATTTTTAATAATTACATTTTTAAACTTAAAATTATTATTTGATAAGACTAAAGAACCAACATTTTTATTACTATAAATTATTATTGGTTGATTTTCTGTACCATCAAAAAAAATTGACCCTTCAGAAAAGATTGAGACATCTTTGTTAAAAAATATTTTCACACCCTTTTGAACATAAAGAGTTTTATTTTTCTCTAGAAAAAGATTTTCATTAATTGTTAAGTCATTTTGTAATATATAACTATTATCTAAACTTTGAATTTCATTTTTACTTAAAAGACTTTTTCTATTCAGATCATCTGTTTTTTTTGTATCAACTTTAACTAATTTTTTTTCTATTTCATCTAGCCTATTCTTAATATAAATTGATCGTTCAAACATGTAATTCTGATTAAAGATATAATGACCTATTCCTTTATATAAAACTCTGTCTTTTTTTGAAGTTTCACTTAAAAATTGGTCGTTATAAAAATTAATATCTTTTAAATTAATATCATAAAAATCTTGAATAAAACTTTGAGAAGAAATTTGCAATAACTTTTGAAAATACATATTTTTAAATTCATCATTATTTAAAAACTTTAGATACCAGTTTCTTTCATCACAAATATAGTTACAATTTTTGTTTTCAATATCTAAAAAATCTAAAATAAGAAAATTTTGAAAAAGATTAGAATTATAATGTCCATCAAATCCTATTGGTTCAAATTTAGCTGTAATAGGATTATAATAAAGCTTTACACTTTTAGGGATTGAGCCATGAAAATTCCCTGTTAAATCTATAATAGCAAAATAAGTTGCCCATTTTTCTAAATCGAATACATGATTAATTTTTTTAGACCCATCTTTAATTTTATCTAATTTCAAAGTTGCATTATTGACTAATTGAGAGTTATTCAAAAGCCAATACTTTTCAGAATATAAATCATATTCTATATTTGGATAATTTAAACTTACTGTCTCCTCCACACCAAATATTGGCCCATTCCTCTTTTTATTCCTTTCAATTAATTCTTTTGAAAAGCCTTCCTCTACAGCATAAATACCCTGATTTGTATCATTGAGGGATAAATTTATAAAAAAGTATTTTAAAGCAATTAATTTATTAATTTCCAAAAATTTGTGAAAGATATATTCATATATATAATTTCTAGTAATAGGTTTTTGAACAGAAAACTCTTCCAATCCCCAAATTCTTTCATCTCCCCTTATATCTATTCTGTAAGATGTTTGGTTTTTGTCATAATAATGAAGAACCCTATCTCCTTTTACTCTTAGTTTAATATTATAACTTTTTTGATTATATTTTAACGAAGCCCTTGAAAACTTTTCTACTTTATCTGATGAGCCGTTTAATTTATTCTTTCTTTGAAGCTCTAAATTATAAAGATTTTTTTGATTAATCTTTAATGTAACATCTTCGAGATTATTTTTATAAATAAAATATTTAAAAGATCTTATGTTATTTGTAAAATAATCATCTATTTCAAAAAAACTAAATCCCAAATATTTATCGAAAATTAATTTATCTATTTTTTTTAAAACAGTAATTGGTTTATATCTCTCATAAAGACCGCTGTTAAAATAGTGAAACATCAGTAAAATTAAAACTATTAAAGATATTGACCCTAAAATTTGAATTAGTCTATTTAACAGCTTAATAATCAAATTTAAAAATGGTAATTGATTTAATTTTTTTTTAATAATCACTTTATTTAATTAAGTGTTTTATTCAAAAGCACCAGATTTTGAATATATAGATATATTTATATTTTCATCACTCAATTTTGATATGTTTTTCAATAATTCTTCTAAACTTTTAGTGTCTGTTTCATACCAAAAAACATAATTGCTCTTATTTTTTTCAATATTTGCTGATTTTAACTTCAAATATTTAAAATGGGTCTTAAGTTGATTAATAATTTGATCAATATCTTTTTTCTCATTTTTTAAAATATTAATACTTAAAATATTAGAATCAGATAAAAAATTTTCATTTTTATACGACTTATTTTTATAAACATTTCTGATGAATAAAAAAGTCACTATTATTGCTGTAGCTATAATTGATAATAAAAATTGATTTGCACCATTCGCTAAACCTATTGAAATTATAAAAAATAAATAAACTAGTTCTTCAGGCTCTTTGATTGCAGCTCTAAATCTAACTATAGATAAAGCTCCTACAAGTCCAAGTGAAAGCGCTAAAGAAAATTTTATAACAGTGATCACAAGCGTAGTAATTATTGCTAGTGGAATAAAAGTATCAGAAAAGTAATCTTTATCGTTAAGGGCTCTTCCAACTTTAATATATGTAAGTTTTACAATATAAGCTAAGAATAATGACAATATTATTGCTATAAAAAAATTTCCAAAGTCAATTTGAATATTTGAGTTTAAAAAGAAGTTCTCTAAGCTCTTGTCTAGAATTTGCTTGTCCATAAAAAAATAATAAGTTTAACTTAACAATATTCAATAAAAGATCAATTACTTATCCATCCTCCACCTAAAACCCTGTAACCTAAATCATCTTTATTGTAAAAAACACATGCTTGCCCAGGAGATATACCGTCCTCTGGTAATTCTAATCTAACCTCAGCTAAATTATCATTCTTAAAATTAATTGTAGCATTCAAAAGTTTACCAGTTGATCTTACTTTGACTAGTAAATCTTTTGTAAATTTGCTTTTATCTACAAGAAGATTAATATTGCTTAAAAAAATATTTTTTTTACCTAATTTTTCTTTTGGACCAACAAAGATTTCATTTTTTTCAGGATCAATCTTAATTACATAAAGTGCTTCTGAGTCTGAAATCTTAATTCCTTTACGCTGACCAATTGTAAAATTAATTATCCCGTTATGAACACCTATTACTTTTCCATCTAGGTTTTTAATGTTACCTTTTTTTAAGGAGTCAGGTCTGAACTTTTGAATAACCGAAACATAATCACCATTAGGTACAAAGCATATGTCCTGACTATCAGGTTTGTCTGCAACATTTAAATCAAGTTTTTTTGCTATTTCTCTTGTTTCGTTTTTTAACATTCCTCCGAGCGGAAATCTTAGATAATTCAGTTGCTCCCTAGTAGTATTAAATAAAAAATAGCTTTGGTCTCTATTTTCATCAATCGCTCTGTACATACTAGTCTGCTCATCATTAGTAACACTTTTGACATAGTGACCAGTTACCAAAGCGTCTGCTTTTAAATCTTTAGAAACTTCAAATAGATCCTTAAATTTAACGGTTTGATTGCATTGAACACATGGTATTGGTGTTTCACCTTTTAAATAACTTTCAGTAAAATTATCTATAACACTTTCTTTAAATTTATTTTGATAATATAAAATTTTATGTTCAATATCTAATTTGTTAGCTACTCTTTTTGCATCCAATATATCTTGACCAGAACAACATTGTTTTGATGCAGCAACCTCTTTTCCATCATCATAAAGTTTTAGTGTGACACCAATTACATTATAACCTTCTTTTTTCATCATCCCAGCAACTGTCGACGAATCAACTCCACCAGACATAGCAACTACAACTCTAGTATCGGTGGGTTTTTTATAGAGACCTAAAGAGTTTATTTCATTATTCATTTAATGGTATTTATACTGATTTCTATTATAAGTTAAATCAAATGATTTTTAATTTTGAACCAGGTGACAAAGTTTATAACCCTACGAATAAAAACTGGGGAATCGGCCAAGTCCAGTCAATAATAAAAGGGAAAGTAACAGTTAATTTTCAAAATGTTGGAAAAAAAGTAATTAATGCGCAAAATATTGAGTTAAAAAAAGTAGATGAATAAAATGAATATTAAAAAAATAGTTGAAAATTTAATCGATACCTTTTTGTATGCAGGAAAAGTTTCTTTAGATCTAAGAAAAAAAGGTCTTATAAAAAAAATTAAGTCGGACAATACTCCAGTTAGCAATGGTGATTTAGAGGTTAACGATATTGTTACAAAAAAGATTATTGAATTAACACCTGATATTCCAATCGTTTCTGAAGAGTCTTCGGAAAATAAATCTATTAATGATTTAAAAGATTTCTGGTTAATTGATCCAATAGACGGAACTTACGATTATATAAATAATTTAGATGAATTTACTATAAATGCTGGACTGATAATAGACAAAGAACCTGTGGCTGGATTAATTTATGCACCTGCAAAAAAAAGACTTTTTTATTCTTACGGTGAAAAATCTGCATTTGAGTTAACAAATGGAAAAACTAATAAATTAGAGGGATCTAAAAATTTTGATAAGAATGAAATTAAATTTGTCTCCTATTCCAACAAGTTGAAGCCAGAAATAGAAAAAAAACATAAAGAATTAAATGTGAAAAAATTTATACGAATGAAAAGTTCATTAAAGTTCTGTGTGATAGCTGCAGGCGAATATGATGGGTATGTTGCAGAACCTAGAGCATGTGAGTGGGATATAGCCGCTGGTCATGCAATTCTAAAACATGCAGGTGGTCTTGTAACTGATTTTGATGGTAAAAAAATTTTATATGGAAAAAATGAATTTAAAAATTCTAGTTTAATTTTAAAAAATAAAAATATTTTATAATGGATGATCAACTAAGAATAATACTTATCATTATAACTTCAGTTTCGATTTTTGGTTTAATAGTTTTTGTATTTGTTAAGAATTATATTAAAAATAAGATTGATTATTTGGCTGAAGAAGAAAAGAATAGAAAGCTAAAGTAAATTAATTATTTTGAGAAAATCTTCTTTTTTGATGTCCATTACTTTTTTTGAAGTTTCAAAATCAAAACCATTTCTAGCTAATAAAGATATATCTTTTTTATAAAATAAAGTTCTGTTATCTTCGTTTCTAGCTGGACCGATTCTTTTTTTTTTACAAATTTTAATCGCAGAAAAAAAATCTTGGTCAGAGTTTTGATCTTGAATTTTATTTACTGTATCTTTTATAAATTCACCATCTACACCTTTTCCGATTAAATAATTTCTTATCTTATTTATGGAGCTTCCTCTTTGAATCATGCTCTTAGCTTTACTGTCAGAATAAAATTTATCATTAATAAATTTGTTCTTTTCAAGATCAGATAAAACAATGTCTATTAGACTGGTAATATCTTGTTTTTTAATATTTGGCACTGAAATCTTTAAGTATTTCTTTAATAGGTAGGTTCTAAGTTGTTGTTTTGAAGGAGCATACTTTTCAGTATAAGCTAATGCAAAATTTCTCATTTCTTCAACGGTCACTTCTAATGTTTTTTTTTTATTTCTTATAGGAATCATGATTAGATTTAATATAATATATTTCAATATGATCGAAGAAATTTATAACTATTTTACTGTAGAAATGCTTTACTACTGGATAAATTTCGGTGTTCTTCCATTTTGGGCAATACTAATTTTTTTTCCACACTCTAACCTTTCTAGATATTTCGTAACCTCTATATTTCCAATTTTTATTTTAGGTGGTGCTTATATTTTTATTTTATACAAGTCTTATTTAAACTCATATAACTTTGAAAATAATTTTACTCTATACCTTGGTATAAATAGCTTATTAGAATTGTTTACTAATAAATCTTATTTAATCATGTTTTGGATACATTTTATTTCAATAAATTTATTTACTGGTGGTTGGATAGTTAAAGATTCTTCCAAATTTTCTATCAATAAATTTCTTGTGGCAATACCACTATTAATTACATATTTAATTGGTCCTATTGGTTTGTTCGTCTATTGGATAATAAGAATTTTTTATGCCAAAAGTATAAATCTATATGATTAAATCCTTGGATTTTTATTTCGACTTTATTAGTCCATATTCATTTTTGGCTAATAAAAAATTAATTTCAATTAACAGAAATAATAAAGTAAAGGTCATGTATAAACCTATTTTATTAGGAGCCCTGCACAAACTTGGGGGAATTACAGCGCCAGCATTTAATGAACGAAAAATGAAAAATATGAAAAATGATTGTGAGTTAGTTGCAATTAAAAATAAAATAAAATTTAAATGGAATGATAAATTTCCAATCAATTCACTTCATCTGATGAGAGGATACTTGATAGTTAATAATGAGTTGAAAAATAAATTTTTAGAATTATGTTTTGATGCTTACTGGAGAGATAATATTGATATCTCTATTGAAGAAAATATTAATATAATTTTACAAACTTGTGGGATAAATAAACAGACTTTTTTTGAAAAAATTCATAATCAAAAAATAAAAGATGAATTAAGATATTTAACTGATTGTGCATTTGAAAAAAATGTTTTTGGTGCTCCAACTTTTATAGTGAATAATAAAATTTTTTGGGGGCAAGATCGGTTAGAATATGCGCTAGATGAATATTATTCTTAAGATGTCTTAAATTTGCTTTGTCTAATTGATCCAAAACCACCATCAATATGAGACACTTTTTCAAAACCCATATCTTTTAATGATTTAGCAGCTAACGCAGATCTGAGTCCACCAGCACAAAATAAAACCATTTCCTTATTTAAATCTAACTTTCCATCCTTAAAATATGCACTTTCGGGATCCAACCAGAATTCTAACATTCCTCTCGGGATGTGTTTTGCTCCTTCAACCTGTCCTTCTTTTTGAAGTTCTCTAATATCTCTAATATCAATTAAATTGCACTCATTGTTTGCGAACATTGTATGAGCATCATCGGATGAAATAGTTTTAATATCTTTAAGCGCTTCAGAAACGAGAGTTTGAGATGATTTAATTGCCATAGTATTTTAAATATTTATATCATAAATTAAAAATTATATGAAAAAAATTTTCATTAAAATCGCTAAAATTTTAGGTTTCGAAATCATTGATCAAAATAACTTTTCTTCACCAACGCTCGATAAAGAGTTAAATGAAGAACTCTCTATTCTAAATAGTAAATCTATAGTTTTACCACTTGGTGAGGTAAAAATTACTAGAAAAATAAACTCAATACTAATTGTAGTAAGAATGAATACTGAAGTTGAAATTTGGGATCAAAACAAAAAAAGATTATTTGAACAGCCAAAAATAGAATATTCTCTTCGCTCAATTAATTCACTAGTAAATACAATCAATTTTTGTCGAAATAAATATCCAAATTTAAGTATAAAAACTATCATCATAGACGATAACTCTAATATTGAAAATTTATCTCGGATAAATAAGATAATAAATAATAAAGATATAAGTATATTAAATCTCGATTATAAGAAATTTGAAAAAATAATTAAACCTCAAAAAACTAGAGAAACTTTTTCTAATTTAGCGAGCTTGATGCAAAGTTTTGAGATTGGAAAAGATCAAGGTAATGATTTAATTTTTTTTGTAGAGGATGATTATCTCCATTTTGAAACAATGTTAGAAGAAATGGTGGCATCATATCAAAGAATTAGTTCCCAAATTGGAAAGGATATCTTTATGTGCCCAACAGATTATCCGTATCTGTATATGAATAACGAGAAAACAAATATCTTAATTGGAAATAAAAGACACTGGAGAACAGTTAATAAGACTCTTTGTACATTTATGACAAGCAAAAATTTATTAAATAGTCATTGGGAAAAATTTTACAAAACATGTACAGATCGACATGATCCATTTGAAAAATATCTAAATGAG
>MDTG01282067.1_pt1 | contig 12210 bp, 9 predicted proteins | sample 811421 | NCBI WGS metagenome assembly MDTG01 (sample SAMN05326645, study PRJNA326480) | marine metagenome | isolation source: seawater | place: Pacific Ocean: South East | collected 2011
AATAGATGGTGCCCCGGGCCGGACTTGAACCGGCACAGCGCGAACGCCGAGGGATTTTAAATCCCTTGTGTCTACCAATTCCACCACCAGGGCAACGCAGTCATGCGATGCTGATTACTCAAGAGTAAAACACCATCTCTCAGCGACCTAAGCCGTGAGAACGAGGCAGCTCTTTTCGACAATTTTTTTCGATAAGCAGTTATTCTACAATCAAATTTGTAACGCAGTTATCGAGCATTTTAACAAGCTAGGCTGAACAGTTCTTTACTACGATTGGTATAATACAGTGTGAAAAGAGAATGATTCATTCACCCTAGTTGTTAATCTGTTATAGAGCATCAGTTTCGGGATGCTCTATAATATATTCCTCATAAATACCGCTCTTCAAATAGTAATACATCACATCTTTAGTTAATCAGAACTTAATCAATCAAACGATAAAGCGGTATTTTTACTGTCCAACAAAAAATCATTTACCCATATTATTACCGTTTCTTTTGTATCGAGTGTAAATAGATTGAATGCATCTACCACTCATTTATGACCAATATCATCAAAACTAATCAACGACTATTAGTGAGAAAAGATTCTATGAAACGCGTAATCGTCACCTTATCTATTGCAGCTTTGCTTTCTGGTTGTCAAGCGACTCAACGACAAAATGCTACAACAGGTGAAACCGAAACAAACTCGACAACTAAAGGAGCTTTAGCTGGCATGTTAGCGGGCGCTGCAATCGGTGCAGCGACAGGAAATAGCTCTGATGCACTACGCGGCGCTGCTATTGGGGGCGTGGTCGGTGGCAGTGCTGGCTACTATATGGACCAGCAAGAACAAGCACTACGCCAACAATTGGTAAGCTCTGGTGTTCAAGTGGAACGCATTAACGAGAAAGAACTTAAGCTTATTATGGAAAATGGTATTGGGTTCGATTCAGGTTCATATCACCTGTCTTCAGCTATCTACCCTACCTTGAATAGCGTAGCGCTGATCCTCGCTGAATACCCAGATACGCGATTGGAGATTAAAGGGCATACTGACAGCTCTGGCAATGAGTCAAATAACCAAACACTTTCAGAAGAGCGAGCTCAATCGGTAGGTAACTACCTCATTAATCAGAAGGTGATTTCTGGACGTGTTGTAACACAAGGTTTTGGTGAGCGTTACCCCGTTTGTGATAACAAAACCACCCAAGGTCGTGCTTGTAACCGTCGTGTTGAAATCAACATTTTGGCGATGAACTAGAGGGCTTTGTTTTATGTTTTTTAACCGCTTTCTCAAGCCATTCCTGCTGGTTGGTGTCTGATTTTTTCAACCCAGAGACCGCACATTTGAACGCTAGCTTCGTGCCATTTGCGATTACAGATATTACGATTTGTAGATATACCTTGGCTATTGGTATGAAAGAGCTAAAAAAGGTACGTAACCAACCAAACAGTTACCGTACATTGGATTTTAAGCATAATGGGAACGTCGTCAACGCAAATAGCAGACACTATGTGAAGGTAAAAACAAAAGCTGGTGATGATTTCTATACGCTGACTAAGTGGATTAAAAATTAGCACTCACACACACTTTCACTGGTACTTGATAGTGTGATATTCAGAGCATATCAGATCACTTATTGCTTGTCGTTAATCTTGTTTCCAGTGGCTAACTTCACTGCCCCTTTAGCTTCCACTATCAGACCAGAAATCGTAAGTTCTGGTATAATTTGGCTTTTTATTGAGATTTATCGATGGTCAATCAGAGCCTCACCACTTATTACCACGAAATAAAAAAGGTGCATTTCAGCACCTTTTTAAGTCATTCCCCACATCTCAGTAGGGCAGTCGGTTTAATTAACTCTTTGGGACATTGACTTGATGAGTGCTATTCCCTTTATTGTGGGAAACCCAAAGTCGTTTTGTTTTGTAACCAGAGGCGCTTACTTCGACATGGTAGTTGCCAGAAGGAAGCTTCATTCCCGCTTTATACCGTGGCTTGATGTTCATTACACGAATTTTGGCATTTGGCGCATTGGTCTGAACTGTAAACGGTAAATCGACCAACTGACCAGATTGAGTAATCGCCTGCTTTTGATCCTCAAAGCCTTGGCGTACCTCTTTAGAAGCCAATGCTTTCGGCGGGTTAAGCTTAACCATTACTATCTTGTCCAACTCACCAATAGAGTGCTCTAGGCTTTTTTTGAACAATGCGGTAATCTGCATATTTTCATCAAACTTAGCCCCAATTGGCTGCACAATGGGCTGGGTATGGAGTACCCATTTAAGTGCAATGGATCCAACTGGCGAGACTGTCTCGTCAAACTGATCTAAGAAGTAACTCGTGGTCGATTTCTCTTCCGTAAACTTAGAATTCCCCACTAGCAGAGGCACAGCAAACATCGCAATAATCAGTAAGGCTGATAATGCTGGGCTGACATATTTCTCCCACGGATTTTGATCGTTTTCAAAATCTTTGTCGTAGTCAATCAGCGCCCAGAACTTGAACGGTAGCTTAACTACGGTAAGTAGAACCAATAATAGTGACAGCGACATAGAAATGGGCGGTACGATAATCGAGCGAAGTGCCGATTTCCCATTTTCTGCCAATGGTGCCCCATCTTCAAACTGTGAACGAACTGACTCAATATAGCGAAGCCAATATTGAGTTTCACGCTTGATGTTTACCTTCACTACTTTGGTGTAGAACTGTTTGTTATTCCAGTCTGCCATCATAGGTTTCACGTAATTACGTTCACTCATTGACTCCAAAATACGCGCCTGAATTTGCGGATGTGTCTGGAACGACTTCCAAGATAAGTTTGGCTTCATATCCATGCCACGGCTTGCCATTTCATCATCCCATTTCTGGTCGATCTTCTTGCGCGCTTGCGTTTTTACGGTGTTTTTGAATGCTGTGATATGAGAAATACGCCAGCTCTTCTTAAGATTAATACCTTTTTTCGCTGCTCTCGAACGCACCTTTTGTGCAGTGACAGAGTGATTACGGAACTGCTTGATGCCACTAATACCCATTGGGTATCCCGTCTCACGCTCAAACTTACCTTTCCATAGTACTAAGATGCGTGGTGTGTAGTGAGCGACCTCGTTAGTGAATACTTCTCGAATATCTTGCTTGCCGGCATCACCGGTTGCTATTTCTAAACCCGCAAGTACCGCAGACAAGCCTAACGTCATTGCTGTTTCAGACAGTGATGTTTCACCTTTGGTTCTGCGCATTTCACGCTTCAACCAGTAGTCCATTTCTTGATATGGAATGCCTGCGCTTTTCAGCGTTTTTGCGTATTGCTTATCTTCATCGGTAATACAACGGTTGAGACGGTCACGTTTACTGCTTTTACCACCGTAACGGTCGATACAGCGGTTGCGGTCTTCAAAGTGGTCATAGATTTTCGGTGCCACTTTTTGCGCGCGAGCTTCTGCTCTCGCTAGATAGGCTTTTTCAGCGTTGCGGTAGTCTTTCCAACCTTGAGCAATCTGCGTTTCGACATCTTCCCATGCTTCATTCGCCCTGCTTAATACTTGACGTACATTCTTGTTGTACTTATCGACACCAGCTTGATACTGCTTGTAAGAAGACAACACCTCAGAACGCATGCTTGTGTAGTCGTTGAAGTATTCATCAAACTGACTGTTCGCTTTATTTTCAATATAGCGATTTAGGATCTGACGCTTTTTATCATCGACATGATGAATAAACTCATCATTGGCATAAACAAGGCCCCCCATCATGGCTAAGAAGGTCATTTCCGTTGGTGAAGTCGCATGTTTAGAATCGTATGGTAGGCCAGATATCTGCACCACATTCGCAGCTAAACTTGAGCGTAATATCGAAGCGAAGAACGCTTCTTGACGCTGCTGCGGTGTCGATGGTTCAACTAAAAATTTATCGATAAGAAGTTTTTGGCCGAAGAACACCGTTGGCCAAACAACTAAAGCCACGAGAAAAAAGCTCATAATGGCTCTTGGTACTGAACTCACCAGTCGCCCTTTAAGCAGCAAATCGGCGATTAACAAAGTAACGCCAATACCTGAAATTGTGCGTCCAAATAGTTCAACAAGGTGCAGCGTTTGATCATCAACGCTCCCGCCACCCGCAACTTCTACTAATTTCGCATTAAACACTACCTCTGGAATGAGATAGCATAACGACATAACAAACAGTATTATCGCAAACCATTTAGGCTTTGCTCTTTTCTCTTTGCTTACGCTTTCTTGTTTCGTTTCTGTAGCCATACTGGGTTCTTAATTAGGAATTTCGATATGAATGGGCTTTGTCTCTAGCGATAACTCTTCATCCTCCGGGATGAATACACGTGGAGAGGCAATAGACGTTTTTGTGCTCGACTTCGATTTCACTTTCACAGCCGGTCTTGAGGCTCTTGCCATAGAATGAACTTTGCCATTAGATGTGATGTAGTGATTGTCTTCTAGGTACATTAATTGCTCTTCAAGACGACTGAAGTCTGCGTTATTGGGTAGCGTCATGATCGCGCGACCATAGCTTGTCGTCGGAGAATAAGAACGCACCTTATTCGCTAAGTTAGGGTACAAGCGATGGCAAGCCTCAAACTTAGAGGTATCCATGATGCTCTCATCTGGCAATTGGCGGCCTCGACTTTCCAAGTAAGTCAATTGAGCTTGATGGTAATCCGTACCATTGATGCTGTAGGTTGCAACGCGCGCTAAGCCTGCTTGATGAGAGCGTGTGTAAATAGTCGATGCACCAACAAAGCTGCGAATATCGACATGCAATCCACTGTTCGTTCCAAGGGCATTACGAACCGTTTTCGCTGAATGTTTTTGCGATTTACTACGAGAACGCTTACGCGCTTCATAGTCCGACACCCAGTTGACCTGACGATTATATTTCTGGTAAAGCACGTCAGACTTAGCCGCTTTTTTGGCGCTCTGTTTCGCTTTCACTATCGAAGTGGGGTGAGGTTCCCATACATAACCTAAGTAAACATTTTTATCGAGTTCACGCATCTTCTTCAATACATCAAACTCTAGTGAACTAAAGAAATAACTGCCACGCGGAAGCGTCTCGCGAGCCATGCGCAGTAACTGATTTAGCTCTACGATGTCGGCATCTTCTTTAATTTCAATATTCAATTGTTGGCCAAGTTGATAACTGCTTCCCCAGCGTTCAAACGCATCTATTGCATACGGCGCTCGCTCGTTAGTTAAGTAGCCCTCTTTGTCACGCACCACTAAGCTATTCCATTCTTTCCCTTTGATACGCGACATGCGATAGCGCTTACCATCAGTTCGTCCTGTTGCACGACCGGTGTAACTGTCATGGTGGACGACCCAGTAACCGTCACGGGTTAACATCACATCAATTTCTACCCCGTCAAAGCCACCGATAGCACCCATTAAGATTGAGGAGGAGGAGTTTTCTGGGTAGTTGTAATGCCCACGGTGGGCGTAGATGTCAATAGGACAGGCCTGACTATTCAAATAGGCTGGGGTTTGAGCTGCGGTCCAATAAAGACCACGAGCATTCAGTGCATATTGAATATCTTGTACCTGCTGTGGTGTGTAAGGTGAGAGTTTAAACACTCGCCCTTCCGCACCAATAGGCAAGCTATTTAAGCCTGTCACTTCATCTTGACTATCGTTGCTAGGAAGCTTGTCACTACTTGAACAGCCGACCAATGCTATCACCAAGCTACTAAGCAGTATTCTTACTAACTTCACGGTTTTATCCTTAAATCATCGGTACATGGTTGCCAGCAGACTGCTTTTTCGCTGCCACTTGCTTTTGTTGCTGTTCCACTTGTTTGGTCAAGTTTTCACTACTACGTAAAGTGCGGTCGCGATCTTCACTTTGGTTATTTACCTCATTAAATAAGCGGTTGTATTGCTCATGATGATGAGCCGCATCAATCAATAATCGGCGTAAACTATCTAACAAATCAGCGCATTGCTTGGTGGTTTCAATATGCTGCTGGTTCTGGTCTAAAGCTTGAGCATACACATCTACCAAAGCGGTAATATTACGTGTGTCGACATTGCGCCCTGCGGCATCATTCCATTGCGCACGCAGCGTCTCCCAGTGCTCTTCAAAGTTGCACTTGGAGTAATATGTATTTTCACGCTCTTCCTCTAGATGAGTCAGCGTGGTTCGAAAATAACTAGGTTCAAATGAAGGCATAATGGACTCTAAAACTACCGTCGGCTAAGAGGTTGATCAAATGCGATAAGCAAAGAAACTTTGTCTTGAAGCGTGTACTTCAAAGAGAACACTTCACCTTGAATCGATTCATGATGGTTTTCTAGGTTGCGCAATTGCAAAAACGCTTGGTTTGCATCACTTTCTAGCTTTGAAACCGTATCTGTTTGCTGTTGGCATGTCTTTTTGAACTCATCGAGCAACGATCTAACTTGTTCCAATACTTGTAAGCACTGTGTAGAGAGATCATGGCTATAGTTCGCTTGACGTTTGCCATCATTGGCCACTTGTAACGCTTGATCAGCAAGATTTACTGACTCTCGAGCATCAGAAAGCGCCGCACGAGCACCATTGAGTTGATGTATGGCTTTATTTCGCTCACGTATTGCGGCGTCGAGCTCTCTGACAGCATTGTTGTAGAGACTTCGGCAGTGTTGAGCATGAGCACATGCCGCGCTATAGGCCATCTCTTCCGCATGAGTATCTGGCGGCTCATAGCGGTATACGTCTCGGCCACTACTGTCTTTCCCATCATATACTCGAACTGGAGGTCGACTTCTCGCTACTTGCAAAGCATGATAAGCGCGATCTTTTCGACTTTGAGCCGCGTCATCATCACGTTGTGCCCTTTCTTTTTGTTGTTTACAGGTCGCATAGTGATTATCAGCTTGTGTGTACCAGTTCTGAGCTTTATCTGTTTGTTCACTCCAAATCGAGCGCAGGTTATGCGCATCTTCCAAACTAGTGGTGCTTGATGTCTCAGTATCAATAGCATGATCCAATTGCTCTTCCACACGACGATGACGTGTTTGGGCATGCTCTAAAGCCGCTTGATAGCCTTTTTCTAATGACTCATACAACTCATAACAAGCAAACACATCGGACTTAGCCAGGCCAATGTAATCTTGCGTTAACGTATTCATGGCTTGAGACTGATGAAGTAAGGATGTCACCAGCTCTAGTTGAAAGTCGGTTTGGTAATCCAACTCTTCCAGTTGATTGACTAACCATCTTGGTTGCATGGTTCCTCCTCACTTTGCGCTTCTGAAGAGCTTGCATCAGCCTGCTGCTTTTGGAAATCAGGAGTACAGTAGTCACGCCATTCCATCAATTTACTCAGCAATTGATCGGCTTGCGCTAAAATAGTCGTGATTTCAGATTCAACATCTTCGGCGCCGATGCCATTGTAATCTTCTCGCAGCGCCGCCCAACGGCTTCGCATTGAGTCCACTGAGGTTTCGATTTGAGTGTGTGTTTGATTCGTGACAATGGTGAGCTCTTGCAGTGCTTCTTGCTGACGTAGCTTATTCATGCAGATAACTCCTGATGATCGCCAACTTATGTTGCAGTTGGTCGGCCAACTCGGTGCAGCGAACATTAGCAATTAAACCTGCTAGGTCTTCTATTTCTACTAAGTCACGCTGCATTTGTAATTGCATATCTTCTGGTAGCTCAGGCAGAGTATTCTCTGCCTGAACACTTAGAAGACCGATTTGCTTATTCACTTGGCTACTGAGCGCTTCAAGCTCTCCTAGCAACAAAGGGATTTGCTCTTCAACTCGATCTAACGACATGGATTAACTCCACTTAGCGTATAGCTGAGCTAAGTGCACTAAGTTGCTTTTGAGCGAATCAGCTTGGGTGTAGCAATACGGTTTAAACTTCGTTGGGCGGTTTTGCATTTGGTCAATATGAAGTGCATAAATAGGCTTCTTACCGTCTGCTTGCAGTTTGGCTGCATCACGAGTTTTTAATAGGCGGAAGCTATCTTCTTCTGACATTTGCAGAGCAATTTTATGACGGAAGCTTTCAATATCATTGCGATCGAAAGCTTTTATTACTGAACGAACGTTATCAAAGCTCAAGATTAAGTGGATACCATACTCAGCACCATGCTCTAGTAGCGTTGCAAAGTGCGCTCCGCTTTCATCCACATGGACTTTCATACCGTGAGCATTATCTTGCTTCGCCAGCTCTTTCACACGTTGTGCTTCGTTTATCACGATAAAGATTGATGGTTCAGTTAACATCTCTTCTTCGTCCATTTCTCGACGCTTTTCCAGTTCTGCAGCAACGGCGCCAAGTTGAGGGGCGAAGTCTTTAAAGGATTCGCAGAAGGTCGCATTGTTTGCTAGCGCTTTCTCATTGGCAGCTGCCATAACACCATACCACTGAGAACCTTTAATGCTTCGATCTAAAATATGAACTTGGTATTGATCACCCAATGCATTGATTGGCATTTGAGCCACCATGTAGGCAAGCATACCTAAACGAGCTTCATTGCTATCGCCCACTAACACCATGTGCTCACCGGCACGACGGCGTAATATGACTTTTGCTTGTCCATGGATGTTCATCTCTTTACCAAGCCAGAAAACAGAAGGGCGTTCCACTGGATACCATTCGTGTTCATTTAGACCGCCAAGGTGCTGAGGTTGGTTTGCGTAACGAATCCACTCATCTTCCGTTGGACGTTGTGGGTAATGAGCAAACAGTGTATTTAGCTGGGCATTATCCACCAGTTGAGGTTGCTCTGAGCCATCAAGTAATACGGTGTGATTTTCGCCACCTTGATCGGCCCACTTAGCAATAAATTGATCAAGCAGTTGTTGGCGCTGAGACTCTTCAATATATGCCACACGGCCGGTATCACATGGCACTTCATCGACACCACCATTGTGGCTCGTCACCACTTGGCCGGTTTCGGTACAACCGCGGATTAGCTGCTTACCTTTTGAACCAAACTCTTGTAATGACGTAATTTCTTCACCACTCATTTTCATCGCAACACGTAAGTTGATGTTACTAAATGTCGCTTGAGGTTGAGACATGCCCGGCACCACGAATTTCTGTGAACCAACAAACATGTGAATACCTGCGCTTCGGCTTTGCGATGCGATAGCAATCATTAGCTGTGAGCCTAGCCCCGTTTTGTCATCTTCAAACAGTGTTTGATATTCGTCGATGATCAGCATTAAACGCGGTAATTTACCATTTGGGGATCCCGCTTTTCGGTAACTAATAAAGTCAGAGAAGCCAAGCTCTTTGAACATGTCGTTACGGCGGTTCATTTCATCCAATAGCTCTTGAAGTACGCTACGAGCTAATTGTGGGCTTGTGTTAAGCGAGACTACGCGTGCATGAGGCAGCTTTGGGTAGCTCTGGAATTCAACACCCTGCTTACCATCAATAAGGTAGAACTGAACATCCTCAGGGCTGTAGCGACTTGCCAAAGACAAAATAAACGCATGGTACAAGTTAGACTTACCTGCACCTGTCATTGCCGCTAGCATACCGTGTGATGATGGCTGTTTATTACGTTCACCAAACCAAAGCTCAATATCGTTCTTACGACTACCAGAACCACCAATGGGAGCCGAAATCACCTCCGTTGCGTTCTCTTGCCACCACTGACTTGGGTCGGTAACGATCACATCGGAAAAGCCCAATTTGGTCTCTTTTGGTTTTGCTCGGCTTAAGCCGTCAAGGATCGCATTCATTACATCTGAATTTTCAACGCTATCTCGATAACCTTTACCTAGGTTCCAGAGGATCTGATTTTCGTTTTTGTATACATGGCGCAACTCAGGAAAAAGCGTTTTTAGTGATAAACCGTTTGGTAACTCGGCATTTGAGTCAAGATCAAGTAATACCATTTTACCCGCTTTCGGCCCAGTGTTAGCTATTTTAGCCAGCAGTTCAATCGAACGACGGTCATACGCTTGCGGGAAGTCTTTTGCAACAATCAGTTCAAACTTTGCGTTACCCAAAATCTCTTCATCAACATCAACCAGACGTTCTGTGTTGTTATCAAGGTAGCTGTTTTGAATGCGTACGATATCTGTGAGAATTTCTTCCAGTACACGGGATACATCATTATCTACCATACGTTTAAACGGCAAACGTTTGGTGTATGGGAAGCTTTGCCCCATTTTAATTGGGTCAATCAGGGTGAATTGGGACGAGTACGGTAGCATTGTTGCTAGACGAAAAACGAAAGCGTTAATAATGCTGATTGAGTTCTCGTCTTGAACAAAGTAATAGCAGTAATCAGAGCTATAAAATGGAATCTCTTTCGGTACGCTAACAACGTTTTCCGCATTTTTACCATCGGTATAGATGATGTCTTCCATACCCACAACAAAATTACGCGGTAGGTAGTTATGATCAAATGCGTAGTTATTCCAATCAACGTCTGACAACCAAGGTTGCAGCGGTGCGGGTAAACTAGCCAATACCTGCCCCATCTCGTCCACGGATGTGGCAAGCTTTTGGTGGCTAGCTGAAACGGCCTGTTCAGCTTGTACTTGTGCGTTGGGCAATACCGTTTCTTCTAGGTAATTGACCACTTCTCGAACGCTATCAGCTCTGCCGCTGAATGCTTGTTTGAATTTTTGACCCAGCTCTTTGCGCTTTAGGTCCGCATTTTTAAGTTTTGTATCTAGTTCAATCATCGGAAAACCTTAAGCCATTTGAGTCTGAATAAAGCCAGCTACCATTAAAATGAATGCCGCGGTCCACATCAGTTTCTTTTGTAGACTCTTACGGCGTGAAGCGGCTAATTCAGCCTTTACTACAGCCTCGGCTTTCAAGCGAGCTTCTTCTTCTCGCTGACGTTTTTCTTCTGCTCTTTTTTCATCAAGCAAATGCTGATAGTGGCTATAGAATGCATTTTCTGATGCGCGGATCTCACCTAAAGTATCTGCAACTGGCTGCCATTCTTGAGGGATCTGTTTGCTGTACGTTGCAAGTTGAGCTGCGATGTCTTGTGCTAATGGAGTCTTATTGGAAATATCTGTTAGCTGACGAGCTTGACTCAGTAGATTGGTAAATGCTTGTGCGTGTTCACGCTCACTTTCCAAAGAAGAAGAAGGCTTACCGCCTTGGCGCAAATCATCCAGCGATGAATCAATCACAGATTGATTTTTTGAGAGGTAAGTCTCAATGGATGACATGATACGTCTAAGAGAAGAACTATGGTGTTGAACGACCTTTGTACTGTTTTCTACAGTTTTCTGACTATTCTCAATACTTTTTCCTGCTTTTACGCGTGCTTCATGCACTGATAAAAAGGCACGTCTAAACTCTTCGATACTCTCGAAGTTTGCCAAACCTTGGTCTTGCATATTCTTCCTAATAAAGTTGTTAAATTGACACTCATACAATCGCTAGGAACGTCCTGACATCCCTAGCAAACAAGCTATATATTTCAGCTTACAATCCATAGATGATGCTAAAATTTCACACATTTTATAGCGAACAAGGACAGTATCACGCACCTTATATTGGTTCAATTTGATGAATATGCAAAATCGGCATACACACTTAGTTACTGATAAAAATGTGAAGAAAACCACATCAAATGAAAACCATTGAGCTTTATTCATAAAGGTTTAGGGCTACGCCTTATCATCGCAAAAAATATACAAAACAACCTAAAATAGATAGGAACGTAAAAATTTAGAAAGTCCGTAAAGTTTTTGCAATTTTCACAAAAATAAATTTTCGGCGTAGATAACGCGAGAAAAAGGTGCATATTTCGGAGCTAGCCGACCACTCATTTCGGTTTTAATCATCCACTTTTCGGTGTATTTCCGAAATCGATGGTCGACTTACCGAAATAAACCTCTTTTCTTCTTTAAATCAATAGTTTTAACCTGAGTCTTTCATGTTGAAAGACTAAAGATAAATCATGCCAAAAAAGAGAATGCCAATGAATAAAATTAAGGAGACCTTACGCCTCCGATGCGAGTGCAATCTTTTCAATCGACAGATCGCAGCTTGCCTTGATATTGCTCATTCCACTGTATCTCAGCATCTATCTCGATTTAAATCGAGTGGCCTCACTTGGCCACTGGAAGAGACTCATCATGAAAATAAAATCACCCAAGCTTTGTTTAGTGGTCGCTCATTTTCTCAGCATAAAGTGATACCTGATTTCACTCTCTGCTACTTAGAATTGAAGCGTAAAGGGATGACTAAAGCTTTGCTTTGGGAAGAGTATTGTCATCAGCATCAAGACCAAGC
>MDTG01406608.1_pt1 | contig 12210 bp, 15 predicted proteins | sample 811421 | NCBI WGS metagenome assembly MDTG01 (sample SAMN05326645, study PRJNA326480) | marine metagenome | isolation source: seawater | place: Pacific Ocean: South East | collected 2011
TGATTATAAGGAAATTTATAGATTATGTATGATGGAACTCGATCGAAACATTATTCAATATTATACATCTAAATTTCCCAATTATGACCATCATTTTCGTGTCCCTCACGTTTTTAATGCCCAAAATAATCACGATTATTATGATCTGAAAATGGATGACCGGATGGCTATTTTAAAACATTTCGCTGAACGCAGCGCTGATGTCGTAGATATTAGTCCTGTAGTAAAAGAGTTTGAAGATTTTTTCAAAGAAATAAAAGATGAATATTTTAGCAAAAGGAAAATAGAAAATAATCGTATAGGGGCTGCCGTATTAGAGAGAGAATTACAAGTGCCACGAATACGCCAGTTTTTTGAACAATCGAAAAAAGACGATCGAGACGTAGAAAAAAATCAAAGAGATAAAAAGAAAAAATTGCCGTATTTCGTGTGAGGTCTATGCCTACAGATCCCAAATATGTCCACGAGCGGAACTTCTGTTATGCTTTGGTTATTAGTTATTGCATATCTTATTATGTCACCCGATTATTTTTTTCTTTTTTTTATTAATGTGCAAATTTATCGCCGCCGCTTTCTTTGCGCCAAACGTGACATCTTTCTTGGAGGCAAGCCTTGGGGGTCCAATACACGAATGTGTTCCCTTATATTTTCGATAATTCCTTTCAATAGATTAATTTCTTTGTTGATCTGACCAAGTCTATCTTGAATAACAACATCCAGAGTTTGAAAGTTTTGGGAATGTTTGTTTATATTTGTACCAAAAAAAATGTTAAATTCAGCTTGTCTTGTTGTATTTGCATCAATTTGTCTTTGTAACGCTTGAGCGTTATCGGCTATATTATCCGCTATACGGTCTGCAAAGGCTTGTACATCACCTACAACATTCTCCGCTTGATCTATTCGTGCATTTGTCTCTCCTATACGCTGATGGGCTATAGCGTATGCAGACCGCCAATCTCTAGCTGGTTGCATTTTATGTACGATAATATTATTATTCTCAAGTGCCGAATAGCAAGCAACATGGGATGCAACGTCTTCTATAAAAAAAATAATAATTACAATAAAATGGGAGAATTTCGGGACGCTTTTGGATCAGTTGCTGATGTCATGGATGAGCTACAAAAACGTGACGACATGATAGAATATTTAGAAAACGAATTTGATGTTTCTCGACTTTCCATACTTGAAATGAGAGAAGAAATAAATAGATTCGAGGAGGATGCCAGGCAATTCGCAATTATAATTCGCAGGCAAAGGGAACGTGATCGTGAGAAAGACGCTATAATTACCAAGCTTCGAGAGGATATTCGTGTGAGAGACGCTATAATTACGAAGCTAACGTTTGAAATGCGAACTGGGATGTCTCTCCCCGAAAATTTTCATGAAGAAATCAAATAAAAAGCTAGTATAATCTATTTTCCTAGCCAGTGTTTAGAAAGAATGCTGATTTTCTAAACACTGGCTAGGAAAGCTCATAATTGGGTTTTAGAGAGCCCCTACAGCTCTACTTCTCAAAAGCAATCTTTCAATTGCCGCCGAATGTTTGCCCCGTCCTAGTGAAAGATAATCGAGCGAGCGAGATGCTCCTCTAGCAGCTTGATGATGCTGCTCGCGAGCTCGCTGCTCCGCTAGCCTGACTCACTCGGCCACCACCTGAGCAGTTCTAGCGGGTGGGGCAACGCGGGGGAAATCTAACTGTGGTCAATTATCGTGAACGCATATTCTTTATCTAAGTGATGTATTTACATATACATTTAGAAAGAGTATATATCTGCAATCGGGGTACTTGTACTTGATGTATATTCGAAATATAAATTTGAATACAAATTCTACGACTGTAGGTGGCGATGCTCTCACCACATGCGCTTGTCTTATTGGAAGCTGAGAAGCGGTTTTGCGTGGAGGCTTGATGGAGGCTGCTTTAGCTTTGCATTCAGGCGTTCCCTCCACCTTCTTTTGAAAAAATGGGTTCTCCAATTTGGTGTCTGAGTGCATTGCTCAAGTTTTCCCATGCTAGCTTTAGCTGTCTGCTAGAAAACAATTTCTGAGGAAGCACGACTTTGCTCGGAGTGTGCAACGCGGGCTTCGCGCGATGCAGTGTGCCGATTCGGACGACTTCAGCATCGAGAGCTTGCGGAAGCTCAATGTGGAGAGCCTCGAGAAACATTTCGGAGTGGAGAATGTTGTCTTGTTCAACGAGGAGTCTTGGATCCGCAGCCAGATTCCGGGGGTCGCTGGTTACCCTCAATACGAATCGACTTTTGGAGATTTCTGGTCTTTCCAGTACACCAACCTCAGCACTGGTCGGCAAACTTTGACTCATCCTGCTGAAGAAGCGGCCAAAGCAGATCTGCATTCGAAGCTCTCACGCCAGATCGCGTCTACTGAGGTGAACTCAGAGGAGATTCAGGAACGGGTGTCGCCTGTAACAAAACCAGCGAAAAACCCTGTGTATCTGGAGGACATTAACATCGACGATCTTAGCATGGGTAAGATTCCGGACTCCATTCGTCGGTGTCGAGGCTTTCCGATCCATTGCGGGAACACCTGCTGCGAGGCAGCTCGGCTTATCAGTACCTACACCAAGAAGTACTTGAAGCAGGGCAACTTTAAGGGTGCCCAGATCTTCGCGAATAAGCGAGAAGAATTTCGATGGTGCAAGGAACGCAGGCAAGAAGAGCTTGATGAAGCCAAGGCGAAAGCAGCGAAGCGCGCTGCAGCTGAGGAAGCCCGCAAGCGCAAGTTGGAGGAACGCGAGCAACGTGCTCTTCGGATCGAAGCTGCCAGGCAAGAACGCGCGGAACGCAATCGTCTGGAAGCCGAGGCGCACAAGCGGCGCCGTGCGGAGCTGCCCGGTTTTCTTCTTAGTTTGCAGATCTCTAAAGTTTTTCACGAAAATGCTTCGTCCTTTTGAAATACTTTCCTCAACAAATTTGTGGAAACACTACACGACACAAAAATAAAACACTCTAGGTTCTCGCGCCACTACTGAGAAGCAGGGCGCGCCTTCTGAGCCGGGAAAGCGTCGGAAGCTTATCATTGATGACTAGTCTCGCAAAGTAGTCTCACAATCCGCTACATCGATCGTTGGTTGCCTACCAGTCTTTCACAGTCTTTCAACGTTGGTCAACGTTCGGGTCCACAAGGGATCCTTTTTGGTACATTTTTGGGAATAATTTTGGAGAAAACTTTTCACAATTTGCTCTTTCAGATCAATAGTCTTATTCCGGGGAATTTCGCGTAATGCGTCTCGCTGGCAACGCTACAGAAAATTGTGCTCCGTTACACTAGTGATAACTTCTTTCCTCTGTCATCTGGCCAAAAATCGTGAACTCGTATTATTCATCTAAGCGAAGAGGATACTCATACATAAGAGCACAGCAAGAAAGGTTGTCCTGTTCTCGAGTGTAATTTGTGATCCTAGTGCGCGATGGCGTCTGCTGAGCACCTGAAGTGGTGTGAGGAGCAGGAGCCCTGGATGCTGGGTGTTGATCCAGCCCGCGACAATCCCATCCGCATGGCTGCGCGGAAGAAAGTCTGGATGGAAGCGGTCTTCACTGAAGCTGGGGCAGAGCACGAAGCTTAGTTTACTCTTTTCGCGTGTCTCTTTCTCTCCCTCGAACCCTCTATCCCTGATCTATTTAGAAATGATTTTGCTTGAACTTAGGCTTGAGGGCGTCGAATGCACACCTCCGCGAAAGCGGAAGCGTGATGCACTGGAGAGCTTCTCGGGGGAAAAGGAGTCTGAGTACGTGAAGATGACCCGGGTCACGATGCCCTTGGTCGGCGACGACAAGGAAGAACCAATTCTAGTTCACAAAAGCCAGCTGATTCCGAAGAATGATGGGAGTGCTGCTTGCACGCTGGAAGGCGGGAAAATGCTGGTGGTCTCACCTGGTGAGCAGACGTTGTACAAGGGAAAGGAGATGCTTGTGACCATGGTGGATGGGGACACCTTCGCCCTGGAGGACGACACGGGGGTGATTCAGCTCGACGTCCCAACGACTGAGTGTGACACGGTAGCCTAGGCTTTGAGAGCCAGATCTGTCTTGCTTCTTTTCTGCGCTCAAGGCGCAACATCAGTCCTTTTCTGCGCGTCAAGCGCTTCTTTCGTTTCTCTCAACAAATTGGAATTCCTGATCTTGATATCATTTCGTAGCCGCGGCTGTCGGTCCGATTCCGAGTACCACCAACATGGCTTTCGTCCGTTGAAGTTGCAAAAAAAATCCAGGAAGCACAACGGTATTCCACCATTGAAGCTATGAGCATCTGGGGCTGTACCAAGTTTTCCGTGACAAATGTCTTTCTGAAAGCTGAGTCGGCTACCACCTCCTCGATGACAAAATCAAGGTTTGCACGTGGATGGTTCAGGGAGGAGTGCGCTTTTGACGATGGCTGTGAGTGGTTGGTCTGCGCCAGTTGCATTGGATCCTGCATTTCATTCGATGACGCCCGAGGTCTTTTTTTGCTGGCATAGCTTTAGACGTACATTGCTGTGAATTTGCCTGCTTCTGATGTTGGATCGTCTCTGAGCTTCATTTTAACAGACGCCTAGGCTACTCTCGCAAACGATAACAATCTTGATATTTTTTTGATACTTATTTTGATTGCTACCGGCTCAAGTGCACGTCTCACTGCTTATATCCTAATGGATAGTCATGGTGACAATGACTATCTCTGTGGTGAAGCCGACAATGACTATCTCTACTATCTCTGCTTCGACGAGAACGCCCAGCAAGCCCAGCAAGACCAGCAAGACCCATTGAGCTTTGCTGAACCTCTTTCTCCGGTGCTCCACCCGTTGAGCTTTGCTGAACCTCTTTCTCCGGCAAAAGCAGATGCGGACGCGGAGTGGTTTGAGCAGATGGAGCGCCCGGTGCAGGCGGAGCAGAAGGAGCAGCACCAAGCCGTACTCCTGGCTCCGTGGGGGAATATCATCAATGCATTGTCGCTTCCGTCAACAACGTGCAACGTGCAGCCGAAGAAGGAGCGCAAACCACCTCCGACTTTTGTGCCGACTGCTGCGATCGACGAGATACCTCTGCGAGATGCTTCTATGCGTCAACAGGAGAAACTAGAGAAGGAGAAAGAGGAGAAGCGTCGTCAGCTCAATGCGTTCCTCAAGAAGAAGCGAGCGGTCCGAGCGAGTGGCAACCTTCCTTTGCCAAAGCGACCTGTGCCCCTTACGAAGATCCTGCCCATCGTGCACCCGACCGACGACAATGTGCTTGCGCACTACCGCGATGTCTTCAACCCAGCAGGAATTTCTCTCCCGCGACCGCCTGCACCGAAAGCTGTCTAGCTCTCTCCGAATGCTCAGCATAAACGGCAGCACAACCGGTAAGACTGCAGGGAAGTGAGATCAATGACATCACACTGACATCACAGCGTAGTCGAGATATAACGTGCGCATCTTTCTGCGACTGTCACGTACACGTATGTGCAGGTGTTGTTTTCGAATTTTGGATAGCATCTTTTTCATACTTTTTTCTTTTCAAGCGTGGATATGAGACAAGCTTATTAATATTATCTGACAGCTAGTAAATGCGTAAAGACTCCGAACGTCGTTATCGCAATTCCTTGCTGTTCATATTTGTTTTTGTATTAATCGGATTGTCCCTTCTCTTCAAGTATCATTTCATAAAGTGGTTCTTCGGTTCATTTGGGGTTCCTGATAATATTGCCACCGCGTTTGCTAGTTACAAAGTTCTATTTGGTTAACACAGGTCATCCGATTGCAATTATTGGAATTGGGCTTCTTGCGCCAGTTGCGGGAACGCGACGACGGTTACGGAAGTTACGACAGCTTCGCGACGACACAGGTCAATCTTTCTTTCCAATGATATTTGTGAATGTCAGCGTTTCCGATGAATTGAGGGGAATCTTTCACGGAAAAGACTCGCAATCTCACAAGAGACGAAGGTAGAGGGGGGGTGGGGGAGGGCAGGGATGGAAGTTTGCTTAGAAGACTCTAACAGTGGCTCGAGGTATAAAAATGCCATCTTGCCCGGTTTGTAACGTTTCCTGCCTTGGTTTTGTTCTGGTCGGTGAGAACAAGAGCATCAAGTCGCAGATTGCAACTTCTCACTTTGGGAAGTCTTGGTCTTCGGAAACCCCGGATGATAAAAAGCGTGCGTGTCCAATTTGTCTGGAAAACTTCGACGCCATCGAACAGTCTGCGCTTGTTGCAACGGTGCGCCAGAATAATTCATTCTGTCACCTTTTCTGCCGCGACTGTGTGTCGAATCAACGCCTGAAGGGTGAAGTCCTGTCGGAGCTGGATTTGAAGAAACCACCTCAACACGCGAAGAGGTTTTTTCCGCTAATAGGACAAGTCTTCGATTCGATTGAGCTCCTCTCAAGTCAAGTACCCCGTATTCGGCCTGATGTCCCTTCGGGTGAACACTTGGACATCCATCCTTCATTTTTCATGGAGTCCATGGCAGAGATGCTTCCCTTGGTGCGTCATCAACGCGACAGTTTAGTATCCGTCCAAAGGGTGGAATTTCTTGAGCGCGATCTTCTCTTGCGCGAGCAAGAGTTAAGTCGGGCGAAAATGGAGATTAACAATTTGAACGCTCTCAATCGTAACCTTGGAAGTGATTTGCGTAAGTCTAACACTGAATTGCGTGAATACAAGTCTTCTGCAGCGAGAGATGCCAACAACGTGCGTATGGCACTGCACGAACGCGATGCAAAAATCGTGGAACGCGATTCAATAATCCTGGACCTTCAGCGCAAGATCGACTCCATGAAAACGGCAACAGAGTCATGGAAAGCATTGGCCACAAATCAAAAAGTGGCTACTGACTCACCTCGACGGTCGACGGTATTTACGGATGGCTTGAAGCAACCAGTTCGCCCTGCGCATCAGGGAGGTGCTAGCATTGGTCCCAAGAGGACGAGTGGGCAATTGAACTCTGACGTGCAGGAGGCAAGCAGCAAACAGCGCAAGTTGGATCCTTCGGGTAAGCAGGAGAAGGTGAACCCCAAGAGGACGAGTGGGCAACTGAGCTCTGACGTGCAGGAGGCAAGCAGCAAGCGGCGCAAGTTGGGCCCTTCGGGTAAGCAGGAGAAGGTGAACCCTGCGGAACATATTGTGAATTGTTCGAGACCCGCTCCTCCGCGAGCACGGGATACAGCGCTCCGGCAGCTTCCTGCAAGCGAGCTCCGAAAGATGTACGCTAAGTAGGCAGTTCTGGTAAGATGTTTTCATAAGGAAATCCTACTTGGAATTCGATTTTTCAAGCGTCTATGTACATGGTCTTTCAAGTTTCGTAAGGAATTCCTCCTTGGATTTCAATTTTTTCAAGTGTTTGCGCCTTTTCGTTCTATGCACAGTTTTCTTGCACATTTTTTCTTTTCTTCCGCGATTCCTATAAATCTTCTGGGTCAATCCTTCCCGCTTAACTAGCTCATTTCTACCCTTTTCATACGTACGAAATACAAATCCATTGAATTTGTTTGATGCTAGCTATCCCAAATTGAAATATTTTATCCAAGTATACGACTTCCTTGACTTATATTTTCAATATTTAGGTACCGGGTGGCCGATATTCACAGGAATACGTGGAGTCCTGGGGGTCCTGCTTTGCTCCGATTTTGGATCGCCTCTTTCCGACAACGAATTGGCGGCGGTGGGAGTGGCGTCTGCGCCGAACGCAGGCCGACGACCAGCCGGCGCCGATGCCGCTGATCTCCGAGCTTGGACCTGCCACACATGGACCTGAGGTTTACGGGATAAGCCCTTACACTGACGGCACGCGTGAGCTGACTGCGAGTGAAATGTCAACTCCCTTTGGCATGGCTGTTTACTATTGCAGCTACTGGGGGTGCTGGACTGATTGCCCACAAACGGCCAGTGGGTATCCTGATGCATCGGACTGAGTTTTTCAAGCCAATAGTAATTGTTGCGGCAATCTGAGCAAGTAGCACATGGACAGACTAGAGTGCATACTTTTTTGGGTTTCACAAAAATGTAGTTTTGCGAAGATCATTCGGGGATAGACTACAAACTTTTGTGCGACTGTTCCGCGGAGGGAGCTGCAGCTGAGATGCCATTCGTTTTTCAAAATCTCTACAAATGAGCCAAATTCACCCTCTGCGCAAGATCTTCACACAACGACTTGGAACGTTCAAGAAACCTCCAGAGCTCTCCGGCATCCGTCTCCGGTGCAAATTTGCATTTCTCGACAACGTTTTTTGGTTCGAGTGATTCGGTCTTTGCTATCGCAATCTAATATGGAACCTCAGCTTTTTGAAACTGACGTTGAGCCTGCTTTCGATGCGCCGCCCGTCCTGGAGGAACAGCCCGTGCCACCGCCTATTCGTGAGTTGGTCGCCGACACCCCTCTACGTCTCCTCCAGTGTGAAGAGGAAGGTGATGAGTTCTACCAGTGGCTTGACTCGGTACAAGAGCATCCTGGTTGGGAAAATGAATGGAAATCGGACCAGACACTTCTCATGGAAGCCGGTGAAGCAAAAGAAGTTTGGAAACGCATTCCGCTGAACTACGACGGCACGTCTGGGAAGGACAACTCCGGCAGGGGCTTTCTCTTTCACGGGTTACGAGATGTCCATTACTGTCGTCGCCTGAAGCCTCAGTCCTTCGACGAGCGGGTCCGCCGTTGGGAAGTGGATGTGCCTACTGATGTCGTAATCGTCGGATGTCCGCAAGGTTATCGCCTCGGGAAGCCCCAGGTGCTCGACACCGACGACTTGTCGCCTCGCTCGCTGCGCCGGTGCAAGAAGGATATGGATTTGGACGATTTTTACGTCCTCGACATTGAGGGCTTGCCGAAGGAGCAGCAGCGTGCTGTGTTGCACGACTTCGACGAGGACGACCTCGACGATGCGCTCGACATCGAGGGCTTGCCGAAGGAGCAGCAGCGTGCTGTTTTGTGCGAGTTCGACGAGGCCGTCGCGGTGGTGGATGCGAAACCCAAGAAGGGAGTGAAGAAGAAGAAAAGGAAAGTTGACGAAGCCTTCTTAGAGCATGAGCAGATGTGGTGCCGCGACGAGCGATGGCACGCGGACGTCCAGGACTCGTTATCGGGTGACAATGCCAAGCATCAGAAGCGTATGGAAGACCCGCTCGACTTCGCTGAGGTGCCTGAAGATTACGATTACGACCAAAGCAACGACTTCCGCTCCCCAGATGGTAGTATCAATTTCGCTGAACAACGTATTGTTGTTGAAGTCGACGAGTCTGGAGTTGGTAAGGCTATGGAGAAACTAACTAAGGAGATCAATGAAGAGTGCAAACGTGACCGCAAACAAGTCACCAAAGGCGCGCGGGAATACTTTGACGCACATCAACTTTCGGCGGACGAGCTCTCCAACATCACTGGGACTGGACTCGACGGACGCATTCTTGTTAAAGACGTCAAAGCGTATCTTAATTCGAAGTATACGCGGATCACTAATGGTTGGTACATTGAGACCGCGCGGCTGGAGAGTGACGGCAATGATTAAGGGAAGTTCATAAATCTAAACTGAGGGTCGCCTTGCTGCATTTGTTGCGCGAGTGAAATCTCGCTGCCTCTTTGTACAAAGAATTGTCAAATTTTCGCAGGCCGACGTTTTGGCAGCGGCCTCCCGCGCGCCAACGGTTTTTGCACTTTTTTCGTCTTTCTTTTTCAATCGATAAGAGTGACAGCCTACATTCCCAAGAGATATATGGTCGCTGCGACAATAACACCCGATTGCAAATCAGTATATGAGGACCACCAGAATCCTAAAGGCTTATAGTAATGCTCCCTAGCGTGGCCGAACAAATACGTGTTCACCCTATCTGGTGAGTCTCGCATTATGACACCTGTAATCCAACTAGCAAACATTATGACTAGTAATTGAATTGGGATGTTCTTCCAGGAGAGATTAAATGTCTTATTTATGAGTGTTATAAATGTTTGTGCGTATACACCGCTTATTCCTGCGATTATCATAGCAGTAAGTGGGTGGTTGAACTCTTTGAAATATTTTTCTCCAGTCTTCACCCATTCCCATTCATTCGGGCAAAACAATATATGTTTTTTACTTAGACATATGTATATTTTACGCTCTACCATTTTCTGCCACAGCCAGTCCCAAATTGCTGTGACAAGAAAGACTTTCAAAATTGTCTGGATGAACATTCTTCTGTATATTTAGATAAAAAATGAATCTGGGTTCGAGAGCGAGCAAGGTGGTGTGTCTCGCATATTGCTTCGCGAGCTATGGCTGGCGGTGCTCGGGGTTCTCTTCCTTCATACGCGGGTGCTCCGCCATCATACCCCCCGCCACCGCCTCCTTGGTCAGCAAGCGTTTGGTCCGCGCGCAAAAAACAAAACCGATGGAGGAAGCTTACGGTGGATGAGGAGGGGTTCTCTTCTCAGACTGATGTACTTCAACTTAGATGCGAAGATGAATTTCCGCGTGTCCCATTAAATCAGAAATACTGTCCGTTTCACTTGCATGGGAAGGGCTGCAAGAAAGGTAACGACTGCAATTTTAAACATGCGGACAGGGGCAAGGTTTTATTCGATATTCACAAATTAGTGAGATTCGAAAACCATTGTGGGAAATCTAGGAAACAATGCAATAACCCCTTTTGTCCTTTGTTTCACCAGAGTTGAGGTGAGAGAGATGGGTGGGCCGAGTAATTTTCTAATTCCGTTGAGAGTAAGCGCCCGCCGTGGGCAGTGGCAGCTGGAGCAGTTTCTCTATGGTTTTACTTGGTACATTTTTTTTTCGTCCTAGAAATTTTCTATTGCTGTCGGATTTTCTACGGTCTTCTCCCTGCACCAGTAGTGGGGTAGAGGGAAGGCTAATTCTCCACGGTGTTTCTCGGGCGCCTCCAGACTTCTGCCATAGCGTGGTCTACAAATTTCTCGCATGAATTTTTTCTCCGATGCTTTTTCGTCCTAGAAATTTTCTATCGCCGTCGGATTTTCTACGGTCTTCTCCCTGTACCGTAGGGGGTGGGGGGAGGCTAATTCTCCACGGTGTTTCTCGGATGCATTTTCGTGGATTGGCCGGATTGGATTGACCAGCCGGTCCATCACGACATGCCTTTACCAGCAAGTTATGTAAGTTCTGGTTTTTTTCTTTAACGGGTGGAGCCTTTGGCCTACTTTTTTAGACGCTACCAGACGTGTTGAGATTGCTCTCCATTGCGACCTACGCGTTCTATTTTCAATGGTCTTCATACTGCGTTGCATTCACTTTTGATTTAATTGGCAATACCCTGTGAAACAGGTAAGCTGGTCACAAGAAAGACAGCCTAAGGCTAAAGTATTGGCCGGAAGCTATGGCTGCTCACATTCGATCGCGGTCCCCTCGTGAGGTATGCCAAATAGCTTTGAAGTGTCTCAAAAACGTGGACTTCTGCGTGCCTTACTTCGAGATTTTCTACGATTTTTTCTACGAGATTTTCTACGACTTTTTCTACTAAATTTTTTACGAGATTTTCGTTTAGCACTTTTGCGAGTTTTTCTTCGTCTCTGCTTTGAAAACCAAGAATCATCCTCAGATGTGTCATCATGGTCACCAATATAATAATGCTTCGTTGTACACACTTTTTCAATACTATGGGGACGAGAGCCGGGAGTTGAGACTTTCACTTCCCGTGGCAACACTGGATTAGAAGGGAGCTTGCTTGTCTTGTTTTGCCTCGACTTGAGCATTTACATTGTTGTATAAAATAATTAAATATAGCTGGCGCGTCTACCGAGGTTGCGGAGCAAGTGCGGGCCGACGAGGAGTTGGCGATCGCGCTGCAAGCAGATATCAGGGCACGCTTCGCCGAATCAGTGCCAGCGCTTCCTCTGATCGGAATTCCTCCTGATGTGATAGCATCGCGGAAAAGGAAGTTTGACGATGCAAAGCTGGGCGCGACGTTTGACCAGCAAGCTAGGCTGGTTTTTGACCAGGAACGTCTCGAATACCAAGAATACCATCGATTACCATCAGTTGTACCGAATTTCGCATCGATTTCATGGGATACTATAGCTGCTCAGGAGGATATTCGTAGAATTATGTCGGAAGGTTCTGGCCCGGTTTACAAAGTTGGGCAAGTCATTCCTTCCACGGATAATCTTCATGTGGTCGATCAGAATTTTTGGAATGATCCATCTAATTGCGGTTCTGCAAATAATGCGACGAAGGAGAGAGATGCTCGTTTCCCGCAATGCTGGATGCGTCCAGCTAGTCGCCCTTGGGATCCTCGAA
>MDTG01027268.1_pt1 | contig 12209 bp, 10 predicted proteins | sample 811421 | NCBI WGS metagenome assembly MDTG01 (sample SAMN05326645, study PRJNA326480) | marine metagenome | isolation source: seawater | place: Pacific Ocean: South East | collected 2011
TGAGAGCCCTAAGCCGTGTTCGTGCAAGTTTGGCGCCGACGACATCGTGGTGGTAGAAGGTGACTGTGCCTCCAGGCTCAAATCTTCGAGTCGCTGGCTTACCAATATCGTGAAGCAGGGCGGCAATTCGCAACGGAACATCCGGCTTCGCCCCAGGAAAGCGACGAGCTTCTTCGTCCATTGCCTGATCAAGAACCTTGAGCGTATGTTGATAAACGTCCTTGTGGTGGGCGTGCTCATCAGTCTCGAGCCTGAGCGCCGGAAGCTCTGGCAGGATAAATTCAGCAATGCCAGTCTCAACAAGTATCTCTAGGCCCGTTCGCGGAGATTTGGTCGAAATGAGGCGAACCAGTTCGTCTCTAACTCGCTCGGAAGAGACTTCTTTGATGCTTGACGCCATCTCAGCCATTGCCTGGAGAGTAGCTTCATCAGGAGCGAGACCCAACTGGCTTGCAAATCTAGCGCCACGCATCATTCGGAGAGGGTCGTCCGAGAAAGAAACTTGTGGCTCGGAGGGAGTTTTCAGGTATCCAGCCAGGAGATCGTCAAGTCCATTACAAGGATCAACAAGAACTAAATCTGGCAGCACCACCGCCATTGAGTTAATGGTGAAGTCGCGACGAGAAAGGTCATCCCGAAGGCTTGTCCCAAATTCAACTTTGGGCTTTCGATTTCCTCTCTCGTATTCATCGGCTCGAAAAGTTGTTATCTCAACGGTCTGGTCGTCAAACTGCGCCGCAATTGTGCCGTAAGCACGGCCGATATCCCAGGTTGCCCTAGCGAGAGGCGAGACAATACGTTCAATCTCCTCGGGAGTGGCTGACGTCGTAAAATCGAGGTCATTGAGCTCCCGTCCGAGAAAGGCGTCTCTTACCGGCCCACCAACCAGAGCAAATTCATACCCTGCCTTAGAAAAAGCTTTTGCTAAGGTCGAAACAGGTTCGTGAGAGGCGACAAAGGTCAACGCCTCGAGAGCTTTTGCAACGCTCAACATAGTATTCAGAGTCTAGACTCTCAATGATGCTGGCTTTGGAAAGAACGACATTTGATGACGAATAGATTTGGAAGTATCAAAGGTGGATTGAGACATTATCTGTCTCCGATGTCAATAGCGGCGTCAATAATAGTCGTCATCATGCAGTTTCCCGCGCAAGAGCCAGCATATGCGAGCGGGGACAGGTCAAGCGCAAGAGTAGACATAATAATATCCGGAAACGGTATCGTTAGGCCTCAAGTTGGGGCCGGTTACAGCATCCTACTTCGAGCGGACGAGACCGGTACCTTGTCTTCCGGTTCGCTTGAAGTTTTTCTTACAGAAAATTCACTTACCAGTGACGACCAGATTCGTCGTTTCATCGGGGGCAGCAGCTCACCGGTTATGACCGAGATAGAAAACATCGACAGCCCGGAAGTTCCACAGTTGGAATCAAGAGAGGTCCTTCTAGACCTGAGCCCAGAAGTATTGGCTGATACGGGGCCCTGGGAAAATAATCAGAATTCAACAAAAATCTATGGACTCGAGGTTAGATACATGAACCCGGGAAATCTTATTCCCGAGCTTCGAAAATTGACCGGCAGACAACTTGTCATCTTGTCTACAGAACCAGGGAACATCGGCTCTGCCCTAATCGCCCCAATTGTTTCACTTACCGCAACGGCGTCGGGCGGCCAGCCTCTCAACCCAGATGAATTGCAAGCACTAACAATCGAAGGGGGAGCGCTAAACGAAGTGACCTCAGCAGTGCGCAAATTTCCAGCAACGATCGCCATTGACAGCCGCATAACCAGCTCAATTGCAATTTTACAAGATCAAGCTCCGCCTGAATCTCTCCTTTGGTCGAGCGGACTAGGTTCGGTCGGTCTCGCGCAATTCGCCCTACCATGGGCAGATGCGGACCCTCTCGCCACCCTGGCGATCGACACCCTGGTCTATGCCAAACTAGGCGAATATCCCTGGATCCACGGCAACGCAATCAGCAATGAAGAACTAGCGACCCTTTCGACGCGGTCCGCTTCCGCGATTCTTCTTTCTAGCGATAGTCTTCCGACCGATAGGGCTGTCACAACAATCGGAAACGCGCGAGTCCTAAGAATCGATTCCCAACTATCATCTCTTGCCAAAGATGCGCTCCAAGCCCCCACGGAATTGGAGGCCCAAGCAGATCTGCAAAGAGCCCAGGGTCTGATTGCCTCCCGAGCCGTGGCAGGGAATGAAGAAATACTGATATTCAGTACCGGCCGGTTACCAGCAACCGGAATTGCTCCGCGAATAAGCTACGTCCTCGAGAGCTTTGCCAATATGCCGATGGCCTCGACTATCTCCGTTCCATTGGAATTAGCGCCCTCTGAAAGACTTCCCGGGGTATCTCCAAACTTGCAGTCCCGGGAGTGGCAAAGATTCGTCAGCGAGGTGAAAAAAATATGGGAAAGCGATGTGGCCTTCGCCACGATAGCCTCGGATCCGGGCACAACTATTTACTCGCGTTGGAACCGTTATCAGGCGCTTCTCTCTTCAGCCTGGGCCGAGGACCCAAACGGGTTAGCCACCGAATGGCGGCAAGCTCAGGAAGAATCGCGCCGCTTCCAAAACTCGGTCAGAATCGAACAAGGTAGCTCTATAACCGTTCTTAGCGACCAAACACAATTACCAATTGCCCTAAGCAATGATCTCGAAACCCCAGTAGTGGTTACTTTGGAGGTACAACCAACGACAGGAATTCTTGCAGTGGAAGAACCACTAATCAAGGTAGAGATAGAGGCAAGTTCGTCTCGAACGGTGGTGGTTCCAGTGCAGTCGCTCGCGAACGGGACAGTCCCAGTCCAATTTACGTTATCGTCCGTTTACGGCGAACCAATCGGACAGGATGTGACTATTCCAGTGACAATTCGAGCCGGCTGGGAAGGCGTAATCAGTGTGGGGCTGGCAATGCTAATCGGTGGAATTTTCACCTTCGGAATCTTCAGAGCGCTTCAGAGACGCCGGGCAACAAGGATTAGCTCAGATGACTGATCAAAGAAAGAAACAAGAGGCCCTGGGAAAGGCAAGTTTAATTCTTGCCTCAGGAACTGTAGTTTCTAGGCTCCTCGGATTTGCAAGCGCTGTGATTCTCGCGCGAACCCTCGGAACTGTAGGCGCTGGTGCTGACACATTTGCTCTCGCCAACCAACTGCCAAATTCCATCTATGCGATAGTGGCCGGTGGGGTCTTAAGCGCGATATTAGTGCCCCACATAGTCAAAGCGGGCACCGACAGTGACAATGGGCAAGGCTTTGTCAACAAAATAGTGACTCTTGGGTTTGTAATTTTCGTGTCAGTGGCTGCTCTCGCTACTGTCTGCGCACCCGGCCTGGTAGCCCTATACGCTCAAAGTGGCGAAGGAGGTGAAAGAGGTCTATCCACAGCAGAGATATCTCTTGCCGTCGGTTTCGCCTACTGGTGCTTACCCCAGATTCTTTTTTACGCTCTGTATAGCCTGTTCAGCGAAATTCTAAATGCCCGCGGAGTATTTGGTCCTTTCACATGGGCTCCAGCGCTCAACAATATGGTCGCAATTACCGGTCTAGTAATTTTCAACTACATTTTCAGCGGTCAGGGTGTAGAGCAAGCCGAATCGTGGACTCCCAATATGATTATGCTGATCGCGGGAATTGCGACTCTGGGAGTAGCGTCGCAGGCCCTAGTTTTGCTGTTGTTCTGGCGCAAAGCAAAGCTCGGATACAGACCTGATTTCCGGTGGTGGGGAACAGGGCTCGGTAAGGCAGGCAAAGCTGTCTCATGGATGTTTGGGATGATCTTGGTTGCACAAGTTGCGGGAATTGTTCAAGCAAATGTCGCATCGTTGGCCGCAGGAGGAGACACGCCTAGCCTGGCAATCTTGAGATTTTCGTGGTTGGTTTTCATGCTTCCACACTCAGTAGTCGCGGTGTCCTTGGCGACCGCATACTTCACGAGAATGTCCACAAATGCAAGAGATGGTAAGTTCTCGATGGTGGTTCTCGACTTCCGGGATTCTGTGTCACGAATTGGGTTTTTCATGGTTCTAGCCCAAATTGGACTAGTCGTATTGGCTCTCCCGTTTTCGAGACAATTTGGCGGAGCGCCCGAGCAAATGCGGGCCATGGCAACAGTGGTCATTTTATACGGTTTGGGTTTGGTTATATTTAGTGTCTTTTTTGTCGTTCAGCGCGTTTTTTATTCGTTGGAGGATACAAAGACACCTTTCCTCCTGCAAGTGGTTCACTCGTCGGTATTTATTTCCCTGGCCTTAGTTTCAACCACCTTAGAAACGAAAAATATTGCCTATGGTTTAGCCCTATCAGCGTCAGTTTCAGGACTGGTTCAGGTCATTTTAGCCCTCGGAGCCCTGCGTCGAAGACTCGGCAAGCTGGGCCTTCGCAAGTTGGCAGTTCGGTATTTGCGGTTTTATTTTGCCGCTTTGCCAACTGCATTAGTCGGAGTCGGTTTACTAATTGGATTTGGAGGGCCTAACGGCCAAGATCTTCTCGAATCGACATCCCTGAGTTCTGCGCTTGTTATGGTCATAATCACAATTTGTATGACTATCGTGTACCTTGGCATACTTCTAGTCCTGCGCGACACACGAGCCCTCGAACTAACTAGAGCTCTAAGAAGGCAATCAAAACCGGCAAGATAATTTTGAGATCTCAAAAATTTACGTGGTTAACAGGTCGACAATAGTAAGGTCAAAACATGCACGAAGTCGTTATAGTCGGTTCAGGTCCGGCCGGATACACGGCAGCGATCTATGCGGCACGAGCTGGTCTCAACCCGGTCGTAATCGCGTCGTCAGTAGAATTCGGCGGCGATTTAATGAACACAACTGATGTTGACAATTTCCCTGGTTTTCCGGAAGGAATTATGGGACCCGAACTAATGACCCAAATGCAAAAACAAGCTGAGAGATTTGGAACGAAGATAGTTTATGACGACCTAATCAAGGCAGAGTTTCTCGGCTCAAATAAGAAACTTCTCCTCGGGAACGGCGATGAACTTGTTGCAAAGACAGTAATCTTCGCTACCGGCTCAGCCTATCGAAAATTAGGTGTACCGGGCGAGGACCGTCTAAGTGGCTACGGGGTTTCTTGGTGCGCCACCTGCGATGGTGCTTTCTTCAGAGACAAAGAAGTGGCCGTGGTTGGGGGAGGCGACTCGGCCATGGAGGAAGCCACGTTCCTGACTCGATTTGCCACGAAGGTCTACGTCATCCATAGGTCAAAAAATTTGCGGGCCTCTGCCATTATGAAAAAAAAAGCTGAGGGAAACAAAAAAATTCAATTCATTTATGACTCGGTCGTGTCAGAAATTGTAGGTGACGAAAACGTTGCTGGAGTGAAGCTAACCAACCTAAATACAAATAAAGATCAGCTTTTGAAGACTGCCGGAATTTTCATAGCAATTGGTTCTGATCCTCGAACGCACATAGTTCACGGGCAGCTCGAGCTGACAAAGGATGGCACCATCAAAGTTATGGAGCGTTCCTCAAAAACCAACATCGAGGGAGTTTTTGCAGCAGGAGATGTAGTTGACTCTACCTACCGACAAGCAGTTACGGCTGCGGGTTCCGGATGTGTAGCGGCTCTCGATGCACAACACTATTTGGAATCAATTCATTCAATACCTGTTATGTCCAACAAGGACACTAAAGAAAGCGCAATTAGTTAGGAGAAAAAATGAGTGCAGCTCGCGACGTAACCGACAGTACGTTCGATTCCGAGGTAATGGCCAGTAAGAAACCTGTAATGGTTGATTTCTGGGCCGAATGGTGTGGGCCTTGCCGCGCAGTTTCGCCGATTTTAGACCAAATCGCATCTGAACATTCAGACAAAATTTCAGTTGTAAAACTGAATGTTGATGAAAATCCAGAAACTGCATTGAAATACCAAATAACGTCAATCCCGACAATGAAGGTATTTCAGGGGGGCGAGGTCGTTAAGACGGTGATTGGCGCAAAACCCAAACCGGCTTTAGAGGCGGATCTCCAGCCCTTCATCGGATAACAACATTCCGACTGAAAAATAGGCGTATTCTGGAAAAACACGACTATACGGTTAAGGGGTTCTCTTGTGAGATCTGGTGATTTAGGTATCTCCCTTGACCCGTGGTTCGAGGACTACGCTTCTCGAGCCTCGGGCCTAAATGCCAGTGAGGTCCGTTCATTGTTCGCCGTAGCAAGTCGACCCGAAGTTGTCTCGCTTGCCGGGGGGATGCCCTTTGTTTCGGCACTTCCGTTCGATCAACTACAAGAATGTGTCGACTCGGTTCTGAGCGCTCGCGGCTCGGCAGCTCTGCAGTACGGGTCGGGTCAAGGCCTTCCGGAACTTCGGGAAAGTGTTCTGGAAATAATGGCCGAAGAAGGTATCCGAGCTGGAGTTGACGACATAGTGATCACCACCGGGTCACAGCAGGGACTCGACCTCGTTACGAAACTTTTCGTAAACCCAGGAGATGCGATCTTGGCAGAATCTCCAAGCTATGTGGGAGCTATGGGGATTTTTAGATCTTACGAAGCGCATATCGAACATGTGGAGATGGACGAGCATGGAATGTTGCCCTCCGCGCTTTCTGCTCGGATCTCAAGCCTAAGAAAAGCTGGGGTTCCCATAAAGTTTCTTTATCTTATTCCCAATTTCCAAAACCCAGCCGGAGTCACACTTTCTGCCAGTCGAAGAGTTGAAATTCTCGACATTGCCAAGGACAATGGGATTCTCATTGTTGAAGACAACCCCTACGGCTTAATTTGGTTTAATTCCCCGCCTCCACAAGCATTACGTAGCGTGGATGAAACCGGAGTGATTTACCTCGGTACTGTATCTAAAACTTTTGCTCCCGGGATGAGGGTGGGATGGGTTGTCGCACCTCACGGCATTAGAGAAAAGCTCGTTCTCTCGTCAGAAGCGGCAATTTTATCTCCAAGCTCTTTTACACAAATGGTTCTTGCAGAGTATTTCCTCACCAAGAATTGGCGAGCTCAAGTAGACACATTCCGCGGAATTTACCGAGATAGGCACGATGCCATGTCCGAATCTCTGGCTGAACATCTTCCAGGAATTCAGCACACAAAACCCCAGGGAGGCTTCTACATATGGCTTACGTTGCCGGAGGGGCTTGATTCAAAGGAAATGCTGCCCAGGGCAATTGCTGAAATGGTTGCTTACACGCCAGGCACAGCGTTTTTCGCAAATGGGAAAGGCCAGCAAAACATTCGACTAGCTTTTTGTTATCCGAAGCCGGAACTGATTAGCGAGGGTGTCCGCCGTCTGGCTCGGGTTATTCGAGAAGAACAAGACCTCATCGCAACATTCGGACCGGCAAGGTCGAAAAAGCCCCTGGCTGCAAACCTAGAATCCCCACCCCCTGAGATTGTATGAAAATGGCTAAAAAGCTTAACATTTTGGTCCTGGCTGGTGGTATATCGCATGAGCGAGATATCTCACTAAAGTCGGGTCGTCGAGTAGCGGACGGCCTAAAATCTCACGGCTTAACTGTAGAAATCAAAGATCCAGACTCAAGTCTTGTGGATTATCTAGCCGAAAAGCCCCCCGACGTAGTCTGGCCAGTCCTCCATGGAGCCTCAGGAGAGGACGGCGCACTGCGTGCAATGCTTGAAATGCTTGGGGTCTCATATGTCGGATCGTCGGCCGATTCGTCGAGGATCGCCTGGAATAAACCAGTTGCGAAAGCTATTGTTACTCGATCCGGCGTCCTCTCTCCAGAGTCAGTCTCCCTGTCCCGCGATGCTTTCCGAGAATTAGGCGCAGACAGCCTTTTGGAAACCGTGGTGCGTTCAATAGGGGAGAGACTGATCGTAAAACCTGCTCAGGGTGGGTCCGCTCAAGGAGTTAGTTGGGTTGAAGATAAAACTGAACTTCGAAAAGCAATGGTGCATGCTTTCACGTACTGCGATGTTGCGCTGATTGAACGTTGGGTGGCAGGTGTTGAGGTTTCAGTTCCAATAATTGACACCGGAGACGGCCCGCTCGCTGTTCAACCTGTTGAGATTGAACCCCTGTCAGGAAGATATGACTTTGAAGCACGCTATACCGCTGGGGAAACTCGATTTTACACACCTCCTCGCCTAGCGAAACCAATAATTGAGAAGACAAAAGCTCTTGGATTAGAAGCCTTCTCCGCTCTTAGACTGAGACACATTGCCAGAGTTGATTTCATAGTGGACGAAGCCGGAGTTCCCTGGTTCCTGGAGGCTAGCACCATGCCGGGGCTGACAGAAACCTCCGGAACTGCTCTGGCCCTGGATTCTGCTGGATACGATATTGGAGCTCTCTATTCTGCCCTGGTATCGACGGCGAAATCTAAGCTCGGAAATTAGATTCGCCAAGCTCACCGAGAATTCTATTTAGGTCGTTTACGGTCGCAAATTCAATAACGATCTTTCCTTTTGTCTTGGTCAAAGATATTTCGACGCGAGTATCAAGTCGATCAGCAAGCCGCTCTGATATTTCATCTAGTCCCTCAACCCGGCTTCCTTTTCTGGATTTAGCTGAGCTAGGAATATCCGAACGAAGGCGGCTGACCTCATCTTCAGTCTCACGCACCGACAGAGCTTTTTGAATGATCTTTGTGGCAAGTTTGGACATTGAATCTGTGCTCGTCAGAGATACTAAGGCCTTCGCATGCCCAGCTGTTAGAAGTCCGGCAGCAACCTTTCTCTGAACTTCCTCTGGCAAGCGGAGTAAACGCAAGGTGTTTGTCACCTGAGGTCTCGACCTACCCAAACGAGAAGCTAACTCCTCCTGAGTAATACCAAAATCCGAGAGCAACTGTTGATAGGCGGATGCTTCCTCTAGTGGGTTAAGGTTGGCCCGGTGAAGATTCTCGAGTAGCGCGTCGCGAAGCATTTCTTCATCTTCGGTTTCCCGGACCACTGCCGGTATCGTACCCAGGCCTGCAGCTTTTGCTGCCCTGAGGCGTCTTTCACCCATGACCAGCTCATAATCCTCAGATCCTGAGACTTCTCTTATCGGACGAACAACAATCGGTTGAAGTACTCCAAAACTCCTGACCGAATGGATTAATTCCTGCAAATCTTCTTCTTGGAATTCGACCCTCGGTTGTCGCGGATTAGGCCTAACTTTTCTCGGAGAAATCTCCAGAAACATGGCCCCCGAAACTGATTGGGATTGTGAGTCATTTGAAGTGGCCTGAAAAAAAATATCAACGGGACTGGAACCTGCGTTTGATGCCCCTGGAATTAATGCTCCTATCCCCTTCCCTAAACCTGTCCTTTTCTGTGCCATTATCTGACTACGCCCCTTTCGGCTATTTCAATTGCGGCCTCTTGATATGCAACGGCACCGGATGAGCCCTTATCGTGCGTTATTACGGTCTGGCCGTAACTAGGGGCTTCCGAAACCCTAACCGATCTCGGAATTACCGTCTTCAGAGTTTTTTCTGGAAAATGGGACCTGACGTCATCTTCTACTTGCTGGGATAACTTAGTTCGAGAATCAAACATAGTAAGAAGTATGGCCCCGAGGCTAAGCTGGGAGTTAAGGTTATTCCGAATCAGTTCGATGTTCTTAACCAGCTGTGAAACTCCTTCGAGTGCATAGTATTCACATTGTATTGGAACGAGAACCTCCTGAGCGGCAACTAAAGCATTGAGTGTGAGTAGACCAAGGGATGGAGGACAGTCAACTATGACATATTCAATCGACGACCCTACCTCGGAAGCCAAAAATTCTTTCAGCGCGGTCTGAAGCTGGTATTCCCGGTTAGCCATTGAGACAAGCTCAATCTCTGCACCGGCTAAGTCCAGATTGCTGGGGGCACAAATCAAGCGAGAATTTTCGGGGCTTACCTGGATTATTTTCTCAACAGCAGTCGAACCGACAACGGAATTATAAATACTCTCTGTTGCAACGCGTTGATCGATCCCAAGTGCTGTAGAGGCGTTGCCCTGAGGGTCGAGATCTACCACTAGAACCGTATTGCCAAAATGAGCAAGAGAACTGGCGATATTGACGGCAGTTGTTGTCTTTCCCACCCCTCCCTTCTGGTTGGCTACGGTGATTATCCTTGGAGAAGAAAGGGAGGGTAACGTGGAATTCCTAAGAGCAAGTCTTCGACGACTTAAGCTTTGCAGCTCTGCTGCCAACGGCGTAGTTTGATCAAAATCAGACGGGTCCAACGGCAAAAACCTCCTCGGGTTCCACGTGGAACATTATTTACCTACCCCAACTGTAGCCCGAAACAAGAAAGTTTCCTCAGTTTGGTATTCAGGGCCCGTTATTTCGACTCGTGGATTTATCAAGTTCCATTTCTTGATTTCTGACTCAGCCAGTTTCATCTCCTCCGTGACCCTCTTACCTTTCATGAAAATAAGTTCCCCGGATAAAGCCGCAAGCGGCGCGCACATCGGCAGAAGTTTTTTCAAGGCGGCCACGGCTCGGGCCGTTACGATATCGGCAGAAATACTCCCATGGAGATCTTCTGCACGTTCGTTCAAGACTACGACATTAGAAAGGCCGAGTCTGGCCGACTCGGCTTCAAGCCAACTGGCTCTGCGGCTCATTGGTTCAACAAGTGTGCAAGAGAGGTCCGGTCTGGACGCCGCTATGATTAAGCCGGGAAACCCAGCTCCCGACCCTACGTCTATCAAATTTCCGACACCAGCTTTGAGCCCTACCAGAGCGCAATTTAGAACATGACGGGTCCAAATCTTCTGAAGTTCGCGAGGCCCAATTAACCCGAGCTCATCGCCTTGCTCAACGATGTGCTCGACGAACAAACGAAGCCTTGGAAGAGCAGAGCGGCATATTTTTTTGGCTTGAGCCGGCTCGACCTCAGAAAATTGACGTTCCACGTGAAACTTGTCTTATGTGGTGGAGGAAATGACGGTGTGGCGGGACTTTCCTTCACCTTCTGATTTAGAGGAGAATCCCCGCTCAGCCACCATGTCGTGAACTAATTTTCTTTCGTAACTACTCATTGAGGGTAAAGCAACAGATTTAGCCCCGGAGCCAACCTTCTCTACTGCGAGATCAACCAATTCCTCTATCTCTTTCGTGCGGGCCTCTCTCGACCCTCCAATGTCTAAAACCAAACGGGAAAAAACTCCTGTGGTTTTCTGCACGGCCAGACGAGTAAGGTCTTGTAAAGCTGCTACAACCTCAGTCCCTGAAAGTATCTTCAGATCACTCAGTTCAGCCGAACCCACCGAAACATAGGTCCGGTCTTGCCTAATTTCAATCTCGATGTCGCCATCTAAATCGGCAATGTCAAGCAAAGTTTCAATGTAATCTGCTGCCAACTCACCCTCGTCTGGAACGATTATGTCCTGTTCGTCAGACATTCTTATTTCCTTTTTTTCTTCTTGGAACGATTCTTTCCCCTAGGTTGATTGCGCTGCCCTCGATCTTTTTTCTCCTCCGGCTCATCCTCTTCGATGAGAACAATTCCTTTGCGCTCACGCCTTTTTGCGATTCTAGCCTCACGGGCTTTATCGGCCTCGCTGCCGGGATTAGGCATGTTGCGAATGACGATGAATTGCTGACCCATGGTCCAAAGATTAGAAACAAGCCAGTAAGTCATAACTCCAAGAGGAAAGTAGACCCCCGAGAAGAGAAAAACCAACGGAAGCATGTACAACAGAACTCTTTGTTGGCGATACATCGGGCTTTGGAGCATCGCTGGCGACTGATTCTTGGACATAATCTGCAGCTGAGTCACAAATTGAGATGCGGACATAAGAACTACCATGACAGCTGCTGTCACGACCACTCCAAGCGTCTCCGCCGATGAATACCCACTTCCCTCACTGAAAGCAGTGATCATCGTAGCTTTCAAAGGAGCAAGGTTAAATAACGCAGCTTTTCCAAATTGGTTGGCTAAATCCTCGGTCATGAAAGAGGCCCCAGCTCGACCCTCAGCGGCAGTACTTAAAACTCGGAAGAGGCCGAAAAAAATTGGCATTTGTAGCAACAAGGGCAGGCACGACGAAAAAGGGTTGGTGCCAGCCTTTGAATATAAAGCCATAGTTTCGCGGGACATTGCCTCTCGGGAAAATTGGTCTTTTTTACCCTTGTATTTGTCCTGGATCTTCTTCAGCTCTGGTGAAATTTCCATCATTCTTCTTTGGCTTTTGATCTGCCGAACAAAAACGGGAATCAAGGCGGCCCTCACTAACAGAACCAAAACCATTATCGAACAAAACCAAGCCAGGCCCGAA
>MDTG01320201.1_pt1 | contig 12209 bp, 10 predicted proteins | sample 811421 | NCBI WGS metagenome assembly MDTG01 (sample SAMN05326645, study PRJNA326480) | marine metagenome | isolation source: seawater | place: Pacific Ocean: South East | collected 2011
CCAAGATGGAATGTTAAAAAACAGAAATACTTATGAAATTATGACGCCAGAGAGCGTTGGGGTAAAAAAAACTTCATTGGTTATGGGAAAACACTCAGGCAGACATGCATTTAAAGACAAACTTAGCGATCTTGGCTATGCAGGTGTAACAGATGATGTAATTCAAACAGCTTTTGGAAAATTTAAAATTTTAGCAGATAAAAAGAAACATGTTTACGATGAAGATATTATCGCATTGGTAGATGACAGTTTAATTAAAGAAAGCAATGTTATTAACTTAAAATCTCTAAAAGTTTTTGCAGGAACAGGAGAACCTCAGAAAGCAGAAATGACACTGGAGGTTTATGGTGATCTTAAAAAAGCGAATGAAACAGGAGATGGACCAGTAGATGCGATATTTAAATGTATAAAAAAATTATACCCTCACGATGTTAAACTTCAGTTGTACCAAGTACATGCTGTAACAGAAGGGACCGATGCCCAAGCAACTGTGAGTGTAAGGATAGAAGAAAAAGGTAAGACAACTGTTGGTCAAGCAGCCGACACAGATACTCTTGTTGCATCTGCCAATGCTTATTTAAATGCTTTAAATAAGATGATCATAAAACGTAAAAAAACAGCTCCAGAAGAGTACGAGCAAGAAAAAGTGAGAGGAATATAAAATGTTTGGATTAAATAAAATTTCTAAAATGTGGTCCCAAGATATGGCCATCGACCTTGGAACAGCGAATACACTTGTGGTTGTTAAAGGCAAAGGTGTTGTTCTGAATGAACCCTCAGTAGTTGCTATAATTGAGGAAAAAGGAAAAAAATCAGTACTAGCAGTTGGTGATGAGGCAAAAACCATGTTAGGTAGAACACCCGGAAATATATCGGCTGTTAGACCTCTTAAAGATGGTGTTATTGCTGACTTTGTAGTTACCGAAGAAATGATAAAGCACTTTATCAAAAAAGTTCACAAAAAAAATGCTTTTGCAAACCCAAGAATATTAGTTTGTGTTCCAACTGGTTCAACCCCTGTAGAAAGAAAAGCGATTCAAGACTCAGCATTAGCAGCTGGAGCTAGAAAAGTTCAGTTAATTGAAGAGCCAATTGCAGCAGCTATCGGTGCTGGATTACCTATTTCTGAAGCTACAGGATCTATGGTAGTTGACATAGGTGGTGGTACCACAGAAATAGCTGTTATGTCTTTAGGAGGAGTAGTTTATTCAAGATCTTTAAGAGTAGCAGGAGATGCTATGGATCAGGCAATCATCAGCTATATGAGACAAAAATTTAATCTGTTAATTGGTGAAGCTAGTGCAGAAAAAATTAAAAAAGAGATTGGAACTGCGATAGCAACTTCTGGAAATACATATTTGATGAAAGGTAGGGACATTAGGTCTGGAACTCCAAGAGAAATAACTCTTAAAGAGGAAGATACAGCAGCAGCTTTAAAGCCCACTTTAGATATTATGATGGCAGGAATAAAAACTGCATTAGAGAATACACCTCCGGAATTATCAGCAGATTTAGTTGATATGGGTCTTATTCTTACAGGAGGTGGGGCTTTGCTCAAAAATATTGATAAGCTTATATCCAAAGAAACAGGACTACCTGTTCAGATAGCGGACGACCCTCTCTCTTGTGTTGCTGTAGGAACAGGAAAAGCATTGGAACAAGAAGAACTATTTTCTACAATGTTATCGGAGTACTAATTTATTGTTATTTAAAAAATGGCAACAAGCAGAGATGATTTTGGAATAGCTATTCGCTCTGCATTATTGCAGAGGGGAGCGAGACAAAAATTTTCTCTTTTTGCCCTAATTTTAATTTCAATCAGTATTTTTGCTTTAGATACTACCCAATTAAAAGCTGTAAAATTTTTAAGAAGCATTATTAATGACGGTGTATATAGAATTTCTGCCATTTCTTCCTCACCAATAAAATTTACTTCTGCTACAAAAGATTTCTTTGTGAAACATGTGCTTGTTTACGAAGAAAATGAGCAATTAAGAGCCGAAGTTGAAGAACTAAGAAAACAAAAGCTTAATACTTCTTATCTTGAAACTGAAAACAAACAATTACAAGAGACATTACAACTAGATAAAAAACTATCTTTTACAACGGTTGGGGCAAAGATAATGCTGGATAAAAATAGTCCCTACTTAAATTCTGTTATTATAAACAAAGGTTTGAATTCTGGTATTAAATTAGGAATGCCAGTTTTAAGCAAAGGACATTTAGTTGGCAGAATAGTTGAGGTAAATTATATTTCTTCAAGAATTTTGCTTTTAAATGATCTTAATAGCAAGATACCTGTAGTTATATCTCCTTCTGGCGAACAGGCAATTCTGTCAGGCATAGGCAAATTAAAACCAAGTCTGGAATATCTGCCTGAAAATTTTTATCCTGAAGATGATAACTTAGTTTATACCTCAGGAAAAGATGGAGTTTTAGTTTCAGGAATTTCTATTGGGAAAGCAGTTTTAGAAGACGGTCGTACAAAGGTGAAGCTGTTCACCGATCCTACGCAAATCTTGTTGGTAAATGTAGTTTTGGAACAAGTAACAGACTTGGAGGCTATGTAAAATGGCATTAAACATTAAGGTAATTAAAGAAGGCTTTTTACGTTTAGCGCCTTTAATATTACTTATTTATATTTGTATTTCAGAATTTCATACACAATTTTATTACTGGAAAATTTTTTCATTTAATCTCCAATTTATAATAATTTATTATTGGATTTTAAGAGATCCTTCAATTTTAGGTTATGGTTTTGTATTTTTATGTGGAATGATAAACGATGTAGTTTTGAGTTTGCCACTTGGCACAAGTCCTCTTTCCTATCTGTTTGTGTCGTTGGTTGCTGCATACGTAAGAAATGCCACAGTCAGAAGCACACTTCTTACTGATTGGTTCACTTTTATAGTAGCGATACTTGTTGGAAATATGATTGCATTCTTTTTAATTCAAAACTTTACAGAAATGAAAGTAGATTATTCTACAAGTTTCTATAATTCTATGTTCACATTTATACTATACCCTGTTTTTTGGTCTTTATTTGAATTGTATAGAAGACTTATATCTTTGAGGACATATGATTAGAACTGGCGGGGAAAGTAAAATAAGATTAATTGGAAGAAGAATGTTTATAATTTCAGCAGCAAAGGCTGTTGTTGTTTTTGGAATTGTTGGAAGATTAATTTCTTTGCAAATAAATGAGAGCAAAAAATATAAAACTTTGTCAGATAAGAATAGATTTCGTGAATGGAAATTTTCACCACCTCGAGGTCTTATCAAAGATTATTTTGGAAATGAAATCGCATCTAACAAACAAGTTTATCAGCTTCATATTGTTCCAGAAAATTCAGAAAACTTAGAAGTTTTACTTTTTAGACTAAAGAATATTCTAAGCTTAGCAGAACGGGATATTTTTAAAATTAGAAGAAAGATTGCGTCTCAAAAACCATGGGATCCAGTTGTTATTTCAGATAATTTAACATGGTCAGAATTTTCAAGAATAAATTTATTTTTACATGAACTGCAAGGTGCAGAACCCGTAGTTTCTGTTGCTAGACTTTATACCGAACCTTCATCAGCTCATATCATTGGATATGTATCAAGAGCTAGCAAAAAAGATTTACAAACAAAAGATTATTTAAAAAATAAAATTGCTACAGGTACTAGGGTAGGAAAAACAGGTCTGGAAAATAGACTTGACTCCGAAGTCATAGGTGAGGTTGGTTACAAACGATATGAAGTGAACGCATTTGGTAAAAGAATTAAAGAAATATCAATTGATCCTGGAAAAGCCGGTCAGGACTTTACAACAACACTAGATTTAGAAGTTCAGGAGCTATCTTCAAAATTACTCGAAGGTAAGTCAGGGTCTGTTTGCGTTATGGATATTTATAGAGGAGACATAATTTCTATGGTTTCCTCTCCAGTGTTTGATCCCAATGAATTTGTACATGGAATAAATAAAAAAAATTGGAATTCTCTAATAAAAAATAGAGACAAGCCTTTAATAAATAAATCAATTGCAGGTCTTTATCCGCCAGGTTCTACAATTAAATTAATTGCAGCAATAAGTGCCTTAGAAAACGACACATTTAATACAAAAAAAGTAATTCAATGCACAGGTTCAATAGAACTTTATGGAGAAAAATTTCATTGTTGGAAGAAAAAAGGTCATGGCTTTATGGACATGAGAGAAGGAATTAAACAGTCATGTGATATATATTTTTATGAGGTTGCAAGAAGATTAGGTATAGATCGACTATCGGAGACTGCAAAAAAATTTGGTTTAGGAAAGCCGGTTTTAGAAGGACTTATTGAGGAGAGAAGCGGGGTTGTACCTAATACTAGTTGGAAGAAAAAAAATATAGGTAAAAATTGGTATCTTGGAGAAACTCTTCATGCTGGAATCGGACAAGGTTATTGGCAAAGTTCACCTCTTCAACTTTGCTTAATGACAGCACAAATTGCAAATGGTGGTTACGAAATAAGTCCAAGAATTATTTTTGATAAAGAATCCAAAAATCAATTCTTAGATTTAGAAAAGTTTATTTCAGACAAAAAACTTTTTGATGACGATGTAGTTAGTTTATACGAGTTTATCGCTAAGTTTAAATATAAAAGTCTATTCAAAAATCCAGAAAATATAAAATTTGTTCAAGATGCTCTTTTTGGAGCTACAAATGAACCTGGCGGCACTTCGTACGGATCAAGATTGACCAAAAAGAATTTTATTTATGCTGGTAAGACCGGAACTTCGCAGGTGAAAAGATTTACAGAAAGACAAAGAGAATTAGAAGTAAAGAATGAGGATTTACCTTATGAGGATAGAGATCACGCATTGTTTGTTGCATTTGCTCCTTATAAGGATCCTAGATATTCTATTAGTGTTGTAGTGGAACATGGAGGCTCGGGAAGTAAAAGCGCTGCACCAATTGCTAAGAAGGTAATAAAAAAAGTTTTAGAGAGACACCCTTTGAGAGAGTCTAAAAGAGAAAAAGGTGAGTTAACATAATGTTTAAACAAGGATCAATTCAATCACATTTAAGTTTAAAGGATAAAATATTCTCTTTAGATTTAGTTTTATTTTTTTCTATTTTAATTCTTGGAATAATCAGTTTTTTTGCAATGTACTCCACAGATGGTGGCGAGTTTGCTTACCACACAAAAAGCCACATTGTAAGATTTTTTGTTTTTTTTCTATTATTCATTACAGTTTCTTTCTTTAGAACAAATTTTTGGTATAACTGGAGTGTTCCTATTTATTTGCTAATACTCGCCTTGTTAGTTTTAGTAAAATATGTTGGATTAACTTCTTCCGGCTCACAAAGATGGTTGAACCTTTATTTTATTAATCTACAACCCTCTGAATTAATGAAAATAGGTTTAATTTTATTTTTGGCCAAATACTATCACAGGATTTCTTCAGGTGATGTTAATAGAGCAAAATTTTTATTAAGCCCGTTAGCTGCCTTAACTGTTCCAGTTATTTTAGTACTTACTCAACCAGATCTTGGTACAGCTTTTTTGATAGCTGCAGGAGGTGCGGTTGTGATTTGGTTAGCTGGAGTTCAAATGAAATTTTTTGCTTACCTTTCATTAATTTTCTTATCAGTCACGCCTGTGGCAATTTCATTTTTAAAACCATACCAAAAATCCAGAATTTTAACTTTTTTGGATCCAAGCAGAGATCCTTTGGGTGCCGGTTATCAAATTACACAGTCTAAAATAGCCATTGGTTCCGGGGGATTATTTGGCAAAGGCTTTTTAAACGGATCTCAAAGTTATTTAGATTATCTACCAGAAAAACACACTGATTTTATCTTCACACTATTTTCTGAAGAGTTTGGTTTTTTTGGATCTTGTTCTATTTTGGCGCTTTATGTTCTAATTACTTGGAGAGTAGTTGGTGTAGGAAATATGGTAAGAGATACTTTCGGGAAACTATATTGTTACAGTTTTGCAACAGCCTTTTTCATTTATGTTGCAGTAAACATGGGTATGGTTTTAGGCCTAATACCGATTGTGGGAGCACCACTACCCATTCTTTCTTATGGCGGATCTTCAATGATGGCTATGATGCTCGGTTTGGGTATAGTAATGAGTTGCAAAATACATAAAGACCAACCTGTTGGATAATACAACCAACAATCCCCATATTTTAGCAAAAAAAATATAATTCAGTAGTTGCATTCCTGCCGATAATTTGCTGAAATACAATTATGTTTGGATCAAAAAAATCAGCTACACCAAGACCACTTAACGATAGTGGAAGGTCTTTAATTAGTGAAACTTTTTCTTTAGAGGGTACACTTAGAACATCTGGCGCCATAGATATAGCCGGATTAATTAAGGGAGCTGTTTATACTAACGATTTGGTTATAAAAGAAACTGGTTCCATTTTAGGACCGGTAGAAGCAGACAAAATAGAAATATACGGTCACTTAGAAGGAAAAATTGTAGCAAGAACTATAATTATAGGTAGTAGTGCAGTAGTAAAAGGAGACATTTTATTTAGTGAAAGTTTAAAAACTGAAGAAGGTGCAGATATCAACGGATATCTTAAGAAAACTGAAAGCACAAGCTTAGAAGCCGCTCAAAGTGAATTCAAATTAGACTCAATAGAGTCTAAAGATTCTAAGGATAAGGATAAAGAGAAATCGAAAAAAGGTCGTCCAAAAATAGTTGCAAGCAACTAACTAAAAGAAGTACAATCTATCACAGTTAAATCATCGGAGCTTTGAGTTAAAACAGATTTATGTCTGCAAAAGGTTGTTCTTCAGTTGGGATCATAGGCGGAGGCATACAAGGAGTATGTATTGGCCTCCAGCTCTTAAAAAAAAATATCCCAACAACAATATTCGATAGAAATCACCCAAACGAACCAGGAACTATGGCCTCTTACGGTAATGCCGGCCATTTTTCACCTTATGCAGTTTTACAATTAAATAGGCCAGATGTTTTATATGACATTCCTAAAATGATCCTTAGTTCATTTGGTCCTTTAGCACTAAAATGGAATCATATTCCAAAAATGTTGCCGTGGATCTTTCATTACCTCAAAAACTGCAACAAAAAATCAATGTTACATACAGCAAGGTATATGCATCAAATTTTAGATCTTTCTATGAGTGCTTACGAGGAAATTTTCCAAGAAATTGATACTAGTAACCTCCTGGAACAGAAAGGAATTATTTACATTTGGACAAACAAAAATATCAAAAGTAGAGAGTTGGAGATTAAAGTTAGAAATGATTTAGGAGTAAAGCAAAAAATATTAACTACAAAAGAAATTTTAGACCTAGAACCAAATCTTAAACCTGTTTTTTCTGGAGGCTGTTATTATGACTATGCTTATCATGCTAGAGATCCTCACGGTATATTGAAAAAAATATTTGAACTATTTATAAAAAAAGGAGGAAAGTTTATTAAGGAAGATGTTCAATCATTAAAACAATTAGATGAAAATCAAACACTTATTAAAACAGCATCAGAAGAATATAAATTTGAAAAATCAGTAATTGCTTGTGGGGCTTTTTCAAAAAAACTAACTGATCAGCTTGGAGAAAAAATTCCCCTTGATACAGAAAGAGGTTACCATGTCCATTTTAAAGATATGGCTAAATTAATTAGCAGGCCAGTAATTTTTTTAGACAGAGGTTTTGGGATGACTCCGATGAATCAAGGTTTAAGAGCAGTTGGAACTGTTGAATTGGGAGGTTTAAAAAACCCTCTTTCAAAAAAAAGAATTCAATATGTTGTCAATTGTGCAAAAGAATTACTTCCTCAACTGAAAGATCATCAAGATGAATGGTTGGGTTTTAGACCAACATTGCCAGATTTTCTTCCAGTCATTGGTCCATCTAAAAACAATAAAAATATCGTTTATGCTTTCGGTCACCAACACCTTGGGTGGACGCTTGGTGCTATAACTGGAAAGATCGTCTCGGGCATTATTGCTAATGAAAAAACTAATTTAGACCTGTCTGTCTATAGATCTTCAAGGTTTAATTAAATGATAACAGTAGCGGTATTAGACGATTATCAGGATATATTTAGAGAATTTGTAGACATAAATAAGTATAAAAATAAATTCAACTTTAAAATTTTTACCAAACCTTTTCCTAACGAGGATGAGGCTTTATTAGAATTAGAAAATTTTGATGCTATTTTAGTAATGAGAGAAAGAACAAAGATTTCAAAATCTTTGATTCAAGGAATGAAAAATTTAAAATATATAATGACAAGTGGGATGAGAAATAAAGCAATAGATTTAGAAGAAGCTAAAAAAAGAAAGATTATTGTTTGTGGTACAGAAATTAACTCTAATCCTACAGCAGAAATTACTTGGGCTTTAATATTAGGTCTTATGAGAAATATGAAACAAGAAATAGACAACATGTTTCAAGGGTATTGGCAGAGCAGTATTGGTCTTGAATTAAAAGGAAAGGTTTTAGGTATAATTGGTTTAGGAAAAATAGGATCTCAGGTTGCAAGAATCGGACAGGCTTTTGGAATGCAAGTTGTGGCTTGGAGTGAAAATTTAAACTTGTCCCTTGCAAATGAACTAAAGGTATTACCAATGAGCAAAGAAGAACTTTTAAAGCAATCTGATATTGTCTCTTTACATGTAGTTTTAGGTGATAGATATAAAAATCTGATTTCTAAAAAAGAATTTGATATAATGAAAAAAACGTGTTTTTTAATTAATACATCAAGAGGCCCTATCGTTAATGAAAAAGATTTAGTAAACGCACTCGAAGATGATGTTATAGCAGGAGCAGGTTTAGATGTTTATGACATTGAACCATTGCCACAAGATCATAAATTAAGATTTTTACCAAATGCTTTATTACTTCCGCATCTCGGTTATGTAACTGAAGAAAACTATTCTAAATTCTACACCCAGATGGTTGAGAATCTTGAGTCATGTACTAAGGGAAAACCAAATAGAGTTTTATCTTAATTTACCAATTTTGAACCCAAGTTATACAGGGCTATCTCAAATTCTTAGTAAAATTAGTATTTTTTGAAGGTAATCAATTTATAGTTGTATAAAGGTGAATTATTTCTGTATATTCAATCGAAGTTTTGTGATTGATTCGTTTTTGGGGATAAGTGGAGATAGAGATGAAGAGAGTAATAATATTGTTATTTTTTGGAATGTTATTAACAGGCTGTTACACCAGTTCCTTGACTGTTGTAGGTCCAGCTACTGGAGTTGCGTCTGGTAAAATTTCAGAAACAGCTGCATCTTCCTCACTAAATTACATTGTTAAAAAACAAACAGGCAAAACTCCAATTGAACACGTTCTAAGTGAAAAACAAATTAAGACCCTTGAAACGAGTAAAGCAAGAATAAATCCGTGCAATAAAAACAAGGAACTTTGTTCAATTTTAAATACTAGAGTCGAAAAAATGCAAAAACAACTTATAGGTTTAAATTTACAAGCAAGAATAGAAAAACAACATAAAAAAGTTTTTTCTAAAAATCAAGAAAACTAAGATAGAATCCTACACAACTTTAAGTTTACGTTTCACGTGAAGAAACATTCTGTAACTTTATATCACACAATATTTTCTTTTTAAAAGAAGGTTTTATGTTAAGCCTATATTTAAATGAATCGCTTAACAATATTGTCAATACCAATGCTATTTTTATTGCAAGGCTGCTATCAGGCATCCTTAACGCCTATGTTAGGACCAGTTGCTGGGGCCTCTCAAGGAAAAATTACTTATTCGGCTGTTTCGACAAGCGTTAGCTATGGTGTAAAGCATAAAACTGGCAAATTTCCTATTGAGCACGTTATTAAAAGAGAGAAGGACAGAATCGTAAAAAAGCTTGATGTAGTTGAGAAAGAATTAATAGAAAAATCGACTTCGATTAAAAAGAATTTAGTTTATAAAAAAGATAACCTAAAAATTAAAGACAAAGCTGCCAAAAAACTCCGTTGGGTTCTTCACCTTAAGGAAATTAAAAACGTTAAACAGGAAGACGCTTTTCCAGCCAACGAACCTCGTTATTCTTACTGGCCTAAGTAAAAATAGGCTATTTTAATGATTTAAATCTTATTTGAGTTATCATATTCTTAATCTATGAAATCAAAAACTAAAGTTGTGGTGATTGGTGGAGGGGCAGTAGGTGTCAGTGCACTTTACCATCTAGCTAAAAAAGGTTGGTCAGATGTTGTTTTGATTGAAAGAAAAGAGCTGACCTCAGGCTCAACTTGGCATGCAGCAGGATTGTTACCTCTTTTTAATATGAGTTATTCTGTTGGACAGCTACATAGGTATGCCGTCCAATTATATAAATCATTAGAAAAAGAGACTGGTAAAAAAGTTGGTTTCAGTGTTGTCTCAAATATTCGTTTAGCACAAACAAAAGATAGAATGGATGAGTACCATCAGTATGCAGGTGTAGCAAAAACTATTGGTGTGAATGTAAAGTTTTTAAAACCAGAGCAAGTAAAAGAAATTTGGCCACTTTGTAATATTGACGGACTGGTTGGAGCAATACAACATCCAGAAGATGGATATATACAGCCAGCAGATCTCACACAAGCTCTCGCAACAGGAGCTCGAAATCTTGGAGCAGAAATTTATAGAAACACAACAGTAGTAGGAATCAAACAAACAACAGATGGATGGACAGTAGAAACAGATAAAGGATCTATTTCATGCCAACACGTAATTTCCTGTAGCGGTAATTTTGCAAGACAAACTGGAAAAATGGTTGGAATAGAAATTCCAGCTATTCCTGTAGAGCATCAATACATAGTAACCGAACCTCATCCTGAATTGCAAAAAAGAAAAAAAGAAGGCAAACCAGAAATGGGAGTATTGAGAGATAGTGATAATTCTTGGTATATGAGAGAAGAAGCTGGTGGATTTATTTTGGGTCCATACGAAAAAGGAGCACCATGCTGTTATGTTGATGGTCCTTCAAAAGATAGTGAATATGAATTATTTCAAGAAGATTTAGATCGATTAGCACCCCACATAGAAGGAGCAATTAAAAGAGTACCGGCTTTTGCAGAAGTTGGAGTCAAAAAAGTTTACAACGGAGCCATTTGCTATACACCAGATGGAAATCCAATCGTTGGTCCAGCACCAGGACTTAAAAATTTTTGGATAAATGATGGACACAGTTTCGGAATCACAGCTGCTGGAGGAGCAGGTTGGCAATTAGCAGAGTGGATAGTTGATGGCGAGCCAACAATAGATATGCTTGGAGTTGATCCAAGAAGGTATGGATCTTACGTAACAAAATCTTATTTGATGGAAAAAAATGAAGAAGCATATGCAAATGTTTTTACAATTCACTATCCTGATGAAGAGAGAGAAGCAGGCAGGCCATTAAGACAGGCTCCGTGTTATGATCGTTTAAAAAAATTAGGCGCAGTATTCGGACAAAAATTTGGATGGGAAAGAGCAAATTTTTTTGCAACTAATGGAGACAAACAAGAAGATGATTGGTCTTTTAGAAGATCTAATTGGTTTAAGAGCGTTGAGAAAGAATGTAAAAACGTGAAAGAAAATGTCGGATTACTCGACATGACTGCATTTGGTAAATGCAGAATTAAAGGTTTAGGGGCAGAAGAATTTTTAGATAAACTTGTAGCAAACAAATTACCAAAAAAAATTGGTCGAATTAATCTTTGTCATGCCCTCAATACAAAAGGCGGTGTACATTCAGAATTTACAATAATGAGAGAGTCCCAGGATAGTTTTTATTTAGTATCCGCAGGTGCTTTTCAATGTTTAGATCATGACTGGATAAACAAATGGATACCAAAAGATGGATCAGTTCAATATGAAAACTTAACAAACAGCATGGGTGTATTAGTTGTATCAGGACCTAAAGCAAGAAAACTTATGCAAAAAGTTTCAAAAGCAGATTTTTCTAATGAAAAATTTAAATGGTTAAGCGCACAGAATATTAATATTGGTTTAGCTCCCTGTAATGCAATGAGAGTCAATTTTGTTGGAGAATTGGGTTGGGAACTTCACCATCCAATTGAATACCAAAACCATATATTTGATAAGCTTATGGAAGCTGGTAAGGAATTTAATCTTAAGCCTTACGGTATTAGGGCAATGAATAGTTTAAGAGTTGAAAAATCTTATAAGCTAGTTGGTACAGAACTTTCCATTGAATATTCTCCATACGAGTCCGGTTTAGATAGATTTATTCATCCAAACAAAGGAGA
>MDTG01391835.1_pt1 | contig 12209 bp, 11 predicted proteins | sample 811421 | NCBI WGS metagenome assembly MDTG01 (sample SAMN05326645, study PRJNA326480) | marine metagenome | isolation source: seawater | place: Pacific Ocean: South East | collected 2011
AGCGTTTTAAAAGATATAAATTTATTCTTAAATAAAAAAAGTGATAAAGAGCATTTTATTGTAGCCAGTGAAGGTTCAGCAGTTTCTCTTGGCATAGGATATCATTTAGCTACAAACAAAATTCCTTGTGTTTATATGCAGAATTCTGGACTTGGGAATGCGATTAACCCACTTATATCAATAGCACATAAAAAGGTTTATTCGATTCCTTTGCTTTTGTTGATCGGTTGGAGAGGGGCGCCAGGTATCAATGATGAGCCTCAACATAATTTGAAAGGAAAAATAACACCTAAATTATTAAATTTACTGAATATAAAATACTGCGTACTTAAAAAAAATGATGATTTAAAAAAATTAAAGAAACTTTTAGTGTATGCAAAAGTAAATAATTGCCCCGTAGCTTGTTTGGTCAAAAAAAACACTTTGAAAAGTAATGATTTAGCAAGAATAAAGAAAAAAAAATTAAATTTAAAAAGAGAGGAAGTTATTGAAGAATTACTAAAAAAAATTAACAAAAAAACTAAGCTAATAGCAACTACCGGATTTACGTCAAGAGAGCTCAATCAATTGAGAAAACAAAATAAAAAAAATGTGGGCACAGATTTTTATATGGTAGGTGGTATGGGGCATTCGTCCATGGTATCACTCGGAGCCTCTTTAAGAAGCAAACATGATATTATTTGCTTAGATGGTGATGGATCTTTTATTATGCACCTTGGATCTATAATAAGCATCGGCAAAATAGGTGATAGAAATTTTAAACATATTTTATTTAATAATTTCTCACACGAGTCAGTGGGTGGGCAAACAACAAATATTGAAAAATTAAATATTAAAAAATTAGTCTCTGCTGCAGGATATAAAAAATACTTTAAAGTTAGTAAAAAAAATCATTTAAGCTTAATTTTAAAAAAATTTTTAGTTTCTAAAGGCCCTTGTTTTTTAGAGATTCAAATTGATAGTGGATCAATACCAAATTTGACCCGACCCAAAAATTTATTAGATATAAAAAATAAATTTAAAAGAAGTTTTTAATTATTTAGAGTTAAACCAGGGTAAATTGTCTTTTACTAATCTTTGAATATTTTTTTTATCTATCATAGACATTTGGTACAAAACATCTCCAGAAACTTTTCCACCAATTCTTAAAATTAATAATTTACATTTATTTGAAAACTTATGCTTAAGATTAGGTTTTAAATATACTGAGTCTCCAGGCATAAGAGTTTCATTATACTTGTCTGAAATTTTTAATTTACAAAAACCTTTTCCTATATTGAATATGTATTGATGACAGGGAATTTTCAAAGAGTCTTTATGCTTGTTGTCATGAGTTACGTGTAATTCGTACGCCTTCGATAATGGCAAATCGGGAAGACCTGTTAATTCGATAAATCTATAAGTTTTAGGATTATCTTTAGGATAAAACCACGATCTACTATTTTTATACTTTTGAATCTTAACAGCTTTACTTTTCATTGGTGGCAGTAGATCTCTGATATTGATTTGAAGAAAATCAGCTATTTTTGATATTTTTTCTAAACTAGGTAATTTTTTTCCATTCTTTTTAAAATTTATTTTTTTATTTAAGTGTGCCATCGACATAGATGCAGCTCTTAGATGATAATCTAAATTTTCAAAAAAGCTCTTATATTTATTAGTTGTGTTAATAGTGTAATCTTTTGCTAAATTATATCCAATGGCACTTAATTCATTTATAATTTCTCCATCGATTTTATCCGTGTAGGTTAAAGCTAAAATTGAGCCTAAGACTTTTTCTTTATTTTTTCTTGTTGTAAACGTATGTGGTATATATGGACTTATATACATGGAGTCTCCAGTGTTCATAACGGCGACTTTTTTTTTCCCATTTTCTATATAATAAAAATTTACTGGACCTATAAAATATGTAAATTGATGTAAAAAATGTCCGTTATTAAATTTTACCTGGGTATTGTTGGGTTTATTATTATTAACAACCACTAGTTCCTGTATCCACTCCGGTCTAAAAGGAGAAATTTTACTCATTACAGTATCTTTATAAGAATAGTAAGGCTTACCACCTCTATACATAATACGTTCTGATTTGTTCGCTTGCGAAAGCTTGAAAATTTTGTAATCGTTTTTTGTATCATCTTCAGTGTAAAAAAAATCAGAATAATTAACCGGCCAAACTTTTACGGCTTTTTTGATTAAGTTAAGATCTGAAAATGTATCTTTTTTGAGTATATTATTTATTACTTTCTTGGAAACACCTAAATCTTTAGCTGCATCTTCTGGACGCCTTTTAAGATCGTTTAAAACTTTTCTAAATTTCTTTGAAGAAGCTGACATAATGATATATTAAACTTTAAATTTTATATGTCAAAAAAAAGAAATTTTAGCAATATAAAAAGACCCTATGTTTTGGTCCCGATGTGTTTGGATTTTTTTCACCATGGACACGTAAACATTTTAAAAAAATCGAGCAAATATGGAAGTATTATTCTTGGACTGATAACAGATAAAGGTGTTTTAAGTTATAAGAAAAAGAAACCAGCAAATAATTTTTCAGCCAGAAAAAAAATCGCAATGATGATTAAAGGAGTACAGAAAATAATACCTATCCCAAAATTAAATAGCTATATTACTCTGACGCAAAAATATAAATTTGAGTTTATCGTTCATGGCGATGATTGGAAAAAAGGGCCACAGTCTAGTTTTAGAAAAAAACTTATAAAAATTACAAAACAATGGAACGGCAAAGTAATTGATATTCCTTATACGAAAAATATTTCCTCATCAATTATCAAGAAAAAATTTAAGTTATGAGACAAATTAAAGATGTTTTAAATATAAAAAAACTTATAGCTAAAGACAGTATAGGTAAAATTTTAATTATTTCTGGTAGAAATTCATTCTATAAAACAGGAGCTGACAAAATATTCTCAAATATTTTAAAAAAAAAAAATTAATTATTTATATCTTAAAGAAAAATATTTACCAGATTTTATTGAGCTTAAAAAAATCATAAAGATTAAAGAAAAATTTAATCCAGATTTGATAATTGCAGTTGGGGGTGGTTGTGTAATGGATTTAGCTAAAATTTCTAGTGTCTTTAATTTAGAGGCAAATTTTAAATCTAAATTGATAAACTCAGACATTTCAAAAAAAAAAACAAAAGTTTTAGCTATACCGACTACTGCTGGCTCTGGCGCAGAAGTAACTTCTAATGCTGTAATTTATATTAATAATGTGAAATTTTCAGTTGAGGATATTAATTTAAGACCAGATTTTTTTTGCCTTATTCCTAGCCTTCTCTTCTCCTCAAGCAAATCCTTAGATGCTTCAGCAGGTTTCGATGCTGTCAGCCAGGCCGTCGAATCTTTATTTTCAAAAAAATCTACTTATCAAAGTGTTACCTTTGCTAAAAAAGCTCTTCAGATTTTACTAAAAGATAACAAGTTTTTATTTGGAAAAAAAAATTTATCGAATGCTTATAAAATGGCTTTAGGAGCTAACTTAGCTGGAAAGGCAATAAATATTTCTAAAACAATTGCTCCTCATGCATTTTCTTATCCTTTTACAACAATGTTTGGAGTGCCTCACGGCCACGCAGTTTCATTGTCATTTAATAAAGTTATTAAATTCAATTTTATTCATTTAGATAAAGCAGATTGTAATTATGATCTAAAAAAAAGATACGATATCTTATTTAAATTGACTAAAACAAAAAATATTTTGGATTTAGATAACTATTTTATTGATTTCAAGAAGCGATTAAAGTTAGAGCAAGATTTTTCAAAACTTGGAATAGATATTAAAAAGAATTCCTCAAAAATATTTAATGGGGTAAATGAACAAAGACTTAAAAATAATCCAATTAAGCTTTTAAAAACAGATATTTCAACAGTTTTCGAAAATTATTAATTTCAATAAAAAATGAATTTATTGCTTTACACAATACTTAAAGTTGTATAGTGTTCATTTTTTGAACAAAAATGAAAAAAAACAAAACTGTATATTTAGGTTTAAGTGCTGACGGTGTTCACCATGGACACATGAAACTTCTTGAAAAGGCTAGGAAATATGGAGATATTATTATTGGTCTTTTGACAGATAAAGCAATTTCGACTTATAAAAGGCTACCATATTTAAACTACGAGCAGAGAAAAGCTATATTATCTAATTTTAAAGGTGTTAAAAAAATTGTTCCTCAAGAAATCCAAGATTATTCAAAAAATATAAAAAAATATAAACCAGACTATATGATTCATGGAGATGACTGGAAATCTGGGTACATGAGAGAATTTCGAAAAAATTGTTTGAAAGAATTGAAAATTTATGGTGGAAAATTAATTGAAGTCCCATACACGAAAGGGGTTTCTTCTGCAGCTTATATCAATCGACTAAATGAAACAAATATTACACCAGATATAAGACGATCTACTCTTAAGCGATTGCTTGATTCCAAAAAACTTTCAAGATTTATTGAAACTCATAATCCGATTTCTGCAATAATCGCTGAAACAACTTATGTTGAAAAAAAAGGAAAAAGAATAGGTTTTGATGGATTTTGGTCAAGCTCTCTTACAGACTCTACAGCTTTAGGCAAACCAGATAATGAGTCACTGTCATACGCACAGAGGATGAATTCAATCGATCAAATATTTGATGTAACTACTAAACCTTTAATTTTTGATGGAGATACTGGAGGTCAAATAGATCATTTAGATATGAAAATTAAATCAATGGAAAGATTAGGAATTTCTGCAGTAATTTTTGAGGATAAAAAAGGGCTTAAACAAAACTCACTCTTCAAAAATACTTCTAATCAAAAACAAGAAGACAGAGCAATATTTGGAAAAAAATTAAATACAGCCAAGAAAGCTCAGAGAAGTAAAGACTTTATGGTCATTGCAAGAATAGAAAGTTTTATTTTGGGGAAGGGTTTAAATGATGCTTTAGTAAGAGCTAAAACTTACGTTGACTCAGGAGCTGATTCAATAATGATACACAGTAAATCAAATAACACTAAAGAAGTGTTTAGTTTTGCTGAGAAGTTTAAAAAAATTTACCCTTTAATTCCTTTAGTCTGTGTTCCCTCTACTTATAATGAAGTAAAAGAGTCTGAATTAGAAAATAATGGTTTTAACGTTGTAATTTATGCTAATCACATGTTGAGAGCTGCTTATCCAGCAATGAAAAAAGTAGCTACAAAAATTTTAATTAACAGCAGGTCTAAAGAAGCTAACCCTGATCTTTTTCCAATAAAAGAAATTTTAGAACTTATACCTGGAGCAAAATAAACTTAAATTATTGAATTGTTAAATAAAATTAAAAAAATAATTCCTAATTCTCTCGGATCTAAGTATGGCATTTACTGTGGTACAAATACTTTGAAAGAATTTTTAACTTCTTTTAAATATCTATTTAAATTAGAAAATGATAGTATTTCCCAAAAAAAAATCAAAGTATTTGAAAAAAAGTTTTCTCAAAAATCAAAATTTAAATATTCAATATCTTACGGTTCAGGTAGAATGGCTTTATTTTCTATTTTAAAAGCAATCAATATCAAAAAAAATGATGAAATAATATTGCCTGCTTTTACTTGTGCGGTGGTGCCGAATTCAATAATTTACTCAGGGGCGAAACCTATTTATGTAGATATAAGGTCTGATAATTTTAATATAAATACAGATTTAATTGAAAAAAAAATAACCAAAAAAACCAAAGTAATTTATGCACAACACACGTTTGGTTTAAAATGCAATTTAAAGAAAATTTTCCAATTAGCTAAAAAATATAATCTTAAAGTAATTGAAGATAGCGCACATTGTTTTGATTTAAATAAAAAAGGTTACAGTAAAAGTATTGCAACTTATTATTCACTTGATCATTCAAAAGTTATTAATACTCATTTAGGCGGCGTAGCAGCGACAGATAATAAAGAAATTTATAAAAAGATGATTTCTAGAAAGAATTTTAAGTTAAATAAATTTGTTAAAAAACAAATAATACTATCTTTTATAATTGAATATATTTTATTTCATAAATATATACTTTGGATTGGAAAATCGGCACAGATTATTTTGAATTATTTTAAGATAATTTTTTATTTCAGAGATGAGCTTAAAATAAATAAACCTTATTATTATCCATGCAATTATACGTCATTCCAAGCGTATTTAGGTATAAGTCAAATTCAAAACATTAGAAAAAATTTAGGTCATAGATTAAAGATAGCCAATATTATTCAAAAAAAGATTAATTGGTATGATGTAAATAATCAAGAATTTAAAAAGTGTTCCTGGCTGAGATATTCCTTTCTTGTAAAAGATAGAAAAAAATTTGAGAAAATATTTGGAAAATTTTTTGATTTAGACATTTGGTATAAAAATTTATTTGAAGGTAGAGAAAAAAAATTACATGAGATAAAATATAGAAAAAATTCCTGTCCGATAGCTGAGTATGTGTCGAAACATATTGTAAATTTGCCAACCCATTTAAAGATTCCACCAGAATTAATTGAGGAAACAATTAACAAAAATTGGTATTGGTTAAAGAATGATATTAATTATAAATTTAAAAATAAAGAGGTAAGAAAATATCGATGAAAGCTGTAATTCTATGCGGAGGTTTAGGTACCCGATTTTCAGAAGAAACAAAGTCTAAGCCTAAGCCGATGATCTTACTTGGAAAATTTCCAATATTATTTCATATTCTTAAAATTTATGAACAAAATGGAATTAACGATTTTATCTTAGCCTTAGGATATAAAGGAAATAAGATTAAAGAATTTTTTAATAAAAAAAATTTAGAAAAACATAATAAGATTTATTACTCATATATAAAAAAAAAACAAAAAAAATTAAATTGGAAGATAACTTTTTGTAATTCAGGTTTAAAAACGATGACTGGAGGAAGACTACTCAGACTTAAAAATTTATTAAAAGATGAAAAAAATTTTTTGCTAACGTACGGAGATGGCTTAGCCAATGTTGACATAAAAAAATTAATTAAATTTCATAGGGGGCATGGAAAAATTGGGACTGTTACAGCAGTAATACCATCCGCTCGTTTTGGAGCGCTAAATATTAAAGGAAAAATAGTTAGATCTTTTTCAGAGAAACCACAATCCGGAGAGGGCTGGATAAACGGAGGATTTTTCTGTTTTAAAAATACAATATTTAAATATTTAAAAAACGACAAGACAGTTTTAGAGGAATACCCCTTATCAAAATTATCGAAAGATAAAAATCTTTTTGCTTACAAGCATAATAAATATTGGCAATGCATGGATACTAGAAGAGACCATGATTTGTTAAACAAACAATGGAAGTCAAAAAAAATATTATGGTTAAAAAAGTAGATTTTTATAATTTTTTTAAAAAAAAAAAAATATTAATTACAGGTCATACAGGCTTTAAAGGAAGCTGGTTAGCAACATGGTTTTTAAAGATAGGCTCAAAGGTTATTGGTATCTCAAAAAATATTCCAACTCATCCCTCAAATTTTAAAACTCTAAAGCTTAAAAATAAAATTAAAAATTATTATGCAGATATAAATAATTTCAAAAAAATTAAACAAATAATTTCAAAAGAAAAACCAGATGTTATTTTTCATTTTGCTGCCCAGGCAATAGTTTCTGAGTCTTTTACACACCCTTTAAATACAATTAATACTAATACTATCGGATCGTTAAATATTTTACATTCAGCATCAATTTTAAACAAAAAATGTGTTTGTGTAATGATTACAAGTGACAAATGTTATTTTAATTTTGAAAAAAATACAGGCTATGAAGAAGACAGTTTATTAGGAGGAAAAGATATTTATAGCGGTTCAAAAGCTGCTGCAGAAATAATTTTAAACTCATATTTTCATGCTTTTAATAAAAAAAGGAAAAAATTATTTTTTTGTACAGCTAGAGCAGGAAATGTAATTGGAGGAGGAGATTGGTCAAAAAATAGGTTAGTACCTGACATAATGAAAGCATGGGGCAAAAATAAAAAAGCTATTATTAAAAACTCAAAATCTATAAGACCTTGGCAACATGTTTTGGAACCTTTATTTGGATATATGTTGATGGCACATCGATTAAACTCTGATAAAAATTTAAATGGCCAATCATTCAATTTTGGTCCAACAGGAAAAAGCTTCAAGGTTATAGATTTAGTTGAAAATTTAGGGGATTTTATGAGTAAAAGAAAACAGTATTTAATTAAAAAAAACAAACTTTTCGATGAAACAAAAATTTTAAAATTAAATAGTAAAAAGTCATTTAAATTTTTTAAATGGAAAGCAGTTTTAAGTTTAAAAGAAATTTCAGGATTTATATCGGAATGGTATTTAAATTATTTTAATAAAGATACTAATATGTATAAGTTTACAATAGACCAAATTAAAAGATATGAAAAAAAAGTTTTTAAAAAATAAAATAAAAGAGATAAAACTTAAGGAAATAGGTCACCCAAAAGGAGATATTACTAAAATTCTTGCCAAAGACTCAATTTTTTTTCAAAATTTTGGAGAATGTTATCTTTCTGAAATAAAGCCTAAAAAAATTAAAGCTTGGAGATACCATAAAAGATCAACACAAAGGATATTTTTAATAAGTGGAAAGTGTAAAATAGTTGGAATAAATGGAAAAAAAATTTACAAAATTAATCTGTCAGAAAAAGATAAAAAATTGATAATTATTCCTCCAAAATATTGGTATGGCTTCAAAAACACAGGTTTTAAAAAAGTAAAACTTCTCAACATTACCAATAAAAAATATAATGAAAAAGAGATACTCAGAAAAAATGAAAATGAACTAAATTATGCGTGGAAAAAAAAAAATAATTAGATTATCTAAATCTTGTTTGTCTACACTTGAAAAAGTTTCAGTAAAAAAAGTTTTGGATAAAGAATTTTTAGGCATGGGCCCCGAAGTTCAAAAATTTGAAAAAGAACTTAGTCGATTTTTTAAAAGAGATGTAGTTTGCTTTAATTCAGGAACCGCAGCTTTACATGTGGCGCTTCAATCAGCTGAAGTTGGATTAAAAGATGAAGTTTTAGTTCCGAGTTTGACATATATTGCATCTTTACAAGCAATCTCAGCAGCTGGAGCAAAACCAGTGATTTGTGACATTGATGATGAAAGTCTACAAATTTCTTTAGACAGTGTAAAAAAAAATATTACAAAAAAAACTAAAGCAATTATGCCAGTTCATTTTTCTGGGTCAGTTGGAAACATTCATCAGATTTATGCTTTTGCAAAAAAGAAAAGATTAAGAGTAATTGAAGATGCTGCCCATGCTTTTGGTTCAAAATATAAAAATAAAAAAATTGGCAGTATAGGAGACGTGACTTGTTTTAGCTTTGATGGAATTAAAAATATAACTACAGGAGAAGGAGGTTGTCTCGTTACTAAAGATACAAAAATAATAAAGATCGCAAAGGATATAAGATTACTTGGAGTTTCAAATGACACAAACAATAGATATTCAGGTCATAGAAGTTGGGTAAGTGATGTGTACCGTCAAGGTTGGAGGTATCACATGAGCGATATTAATGCCAGTATTGGACGTATTCAACTTAAAAGGTTTAATTATTTTTCAAAAAAAAGAAAATTTTTATGCAAACATTATGATAAAATTTTTTCAAAACATCCTTTAATTCATACATTCAATAGAGATTACAATCAGGAAGTTCCACATATTTATGTGATACGTATTAAAAATCTTAAAAAAAGGAGTCATTTAAGATCAGATTTATTAATAAATAATATTCAAACTGGCATACATTATCAACCAGGCTATAAGTATACGAAATTTAAAAGATCTAAAAAACTTTTTCCTAACACTGAAAAAATTTATAAAGAATTGTTAACTTTACCGCTTCATCCTGATCTAAGTGTATCGGATATAAAATTTATTTGTAAAAAGATAAATGAAGCATTAGAAAATCTACAATTATTTAAATAATGGAAAATCCATTAGTTTCAATAATTATTAATTGCCATAATGGTGAAAAATACTTAAAGCACTGTATTAATAGTGTTCTTAATCAAACATATAAAAATTTTGAAATTATTTTTTGGGACAATAATTCTGACGATAAAAGCATAAATATTATTAAAGAATTTAATGATAATAGGATTAAATTTTTTTCATCAAAAATATTTACATCTTTAGGTGAAGCAAGAAATAAAGCAATAAATGAGAGTAGGGGAGAACTAGTGACATTTTTGGATGTGGATGATTGGTATGAGTCAGAAAAAATAGAAAAACAAGTTGTCGAATTTTCGAAAGATAAAAGTATAGGATTAGTATTTACTAACTACTACTATTATAATGATTTTAATAAATCAAAAAAACTATCAATTTCAAAAATAGATCAAAAAAATGTAACGCAAGCAATTCTTGATGATTATAATATAGGGATTTTAACTGTTATGGTAAATAGAGCATTGCTAAAGGAAAATAATTTTAGAAAAGACTTAAATTTTATCGAAGATTTTGATTTAATTTTTAGGTTAAGTATAATCACTTCTTTTAAACATTTAAATATTCCAACCGCTTATTATAGAACTCACGAAAATAATTTGTCCAAAGTAAAATTAGAGAATTATATCGATGAGTTTAATGCATGGAGCAAAAAAATTAAAAATGATCAAAAATTAAAATTTAATTTCAAGAAATTTGACAGTAAATTGAAATTAATGGAGATCAAAAAAGATATTTTGATGGGAGAGAGATTAAAAGCTATCAAAAAGATAATTACAACACCTATTTATGGTAAAAAATTGATAAAAATAAAATATCTAATATTAATTTTAATGCCTGGAATTTTGATAAAAAAATTACTACAACATAGATTTTAATTTTGGGCATGTAGTTCAGTGGTAGAACGCTACGTTGACATCGTAGAGGCCATAAGTTCAATTCTTATCATGCCCACCACAAAAAATTTGGAAAAAATAAACTTTTGTAATATTATAAAATTGTTATGAGTGAAATAAAAAATTTATACACGGAAAACGGCTATGTTATAAGTAACCCAATATTAAATGATGAGAGTATAAGTTGGTTTAGAGAAAAATTCGATGAGGAGTTTCAGCATTATGAAAATAATACTATTTTAAAATTAACTAATTTGAAAAATGAAGATTTAATAAAAAGAATTGTTAAAATTTTTAATTCTCATGAAATAAAGCAAACTATATCTGAATTAGAAAAGATTACAGATGAAAAAGTTTCTTTATTACCTACATTTGAAATTTTTAAAAACTATCACGTAAATTTAAATCAATTTTTAGGATGGCATAGAGACTGTGGAGGAGAATTAAAATATGATTATTGTAGAAAAATTCTTTATGGAAAGGATTATATCTTTTCTAAAGTAGGTATTTATTTTCAAGATAATACAGAATATGGTGGTTGTATAGACTTGATTAAAAAATCTCAAAAAAACTTTTCAAACAAAAAGAAAAGAAATATCAAATTGTTTTTTTTAAAGATATTCCACAAGTATTTTAGAAAAATTTATACTTCATTATCAGAAAAGTTATTTATGAAAATTTTAGATGCTGAAAGACTTTACCCAAAAAAAAGTGCAGCGGTTTTTTTTGATAGCAGAACGATTCATAGAGGAAGCCCGATTTCTAAATCAAAAATGAACGAGGTAAAATTTCTTGATGGTAAATACAAAGCTTTTCTTCCCAAAGAAAAAGACAAATATACAATTTACTGTCACTTTGGATCAGCAAAATCTGTAGACTCATATATGTATGATCGACTTAGACGAGAAAATAATTCTAAAGAATTAGAACTTTGGTTGAAACAAATTGAATTTATTTCAAAATATGATCAGAAACTATCCAATCAAATGAAATTAGTTATTGATCCAATTACTCAAAAATACAAAGAATTCTTAAATTGACAACTATTTAGTTAACCAAAATAAACTTAAAATTATGAGGATTTAAGATATATTCATTAAATTCACTGATTATATTTAACAAAACCGCGATAATTTTCATTTACAACAATTATTATAAATATTATAAAGCTGTGCCTGGTGATTATTGCGAAGGGGCCACACCCGATCCCATTCCGAACTCGGAAGTTAAGTCCTTCAGCGCCGATGGTACTTTGTCTTAAGACATGGAAGAGTAGGACGTTGCCAGGCTTAACACTTACAACTAAATATTATGAAAATAGCTAGTTCACTTAAATCATTAA
>MDTG01054435.1_pt1 | contig 12208 bp, 8 predicted proteins | sample 811421 | NCBI WGS metagenome assembly MDTG01 (sample SAMN05326645, study PRJNA326480) | marine metagenome | isolation source: seawater | place: Pacific Ocean: South East | collected 2011
CTTCTCTCTTCCTCTCCGCGTGCGCGTGGTACACGCAAGCAAGAGAGAAGAAGAGAGAGAAAAAGAATAAAAGCGCGAATTGGAGAGAAAGAGCGCCGCCGCGCGAAAGATGTCGACACTGCACCAACGGCACTTGCTCTTGCTCGAAAAGAAGAAGAGACGAAACGAGACGACGCGGTTCGTGACAAAATCCTCCTCGAATAAGAAAGGAGAGACGAGGAAAAACGTTCGTCGTCTGTTGCTCTGTCTTTTGGTGCTCTTGTTGTACTTTCGATTTTATTCGACAAAGACGACGGCGACGTCGCCGTCGAAGATGCAAACGACCCGAAGAAGAGCAGGAATAGTTAAAGAATTCGTTGGATGTAACGACAAGGATAATGACGACGACGACGAAAAGATGAATGCGAAGGACTTCGTGCTCCGCTCGATCGAAACCACTCAAGTTCGCTCGAAACCGTTTGCGAGTTACGTGCACTTGTGTCGCCTGTTCCCTGGAAAACTCTATCGAGAAATGACGGAGTATTTCCCACCGAAAGAGGCTTTATCGCCGGCAAAATTGACGAAACACAAGTTACGATATAAAATCGATCGCGTCGGGAGTTTACTCGGTCTTCCTGAGGCAATGAAGAAGACGTTTAAGAATTTTACAAAAACGGTAGAGGTGTGGTCAAAAGCGGAGGAGATTTTGTTATCGGAGAGTTTGAGGAAGACGGTGTTTAGAAAGTTAGAGGTAGACGAGCTTGAGAAGAAAACACGGTCGAAGGATTTTCGGATACAAGTGGACGTTGGTGGGTTCACTTTAGGGCCGCACCCTGATTCGCCGAAAAAAATCGTGACGTTGATGTTGTATTTTCCAAAAGAAGAGGAAGAGGAAAGCAATAAAAAACTCTTTGGGACGTGTTTGTATACGAAAGAACAATATGAAATGTTCGCAGACAACGACGAAGGAAACGAAGTATCCCCACCTTGCGAGAAGAAGTTTTTGTTTGAACCAAACACGGGATACGCGTTCAAAGTAGGCGAGGAAAGTTACCACGGCGTGGACGATATCCCGCCGCGTGGCGAAAGAAGAACTCTTTTGATTAACTGGTACTCGACAAGCAAACCAGTAGGGAGTCAATCTGGAATCTTTCCAAACATTTGGGATATTATTAGAGGGGATACGTAGTATACTGTTCCGTAGTCGTTTTAGTGGAAGTAGTTATAAATTTAAGCGAGCAACTTCTTCACAATCTCTCATTTTTGCTCAAAAATTCTCCGTATATTTAATTATTCTATGCAATTGTCGTAAGGTACCAGTACCTATCGAGCTCATATATACTAATACTATTTGCTATCATAATTCGCACTATGAACTACTTCTCTCCCTTCTTTTACCTTTTACGAGTTGGAACATACGGTTGCTTTCCCAGTTGCGTGTAATAATCGCCACGCGTACGCTTCGCCTTCCCAATCGTGCCACACCCAACTGGCCATGTTTTTACTTCCTCTACCTCCGTATTGATCCGGACCTTTCGATTTACCTTTTTTCGCGCTAAAACTGGTGATACCGTACAAGGATAAATGGTCGCACATTCCGGCAAGCAATAATATCCCATGGAATCCGGACGTGCCTTGTTTCCAATCGCTAAACGGACCAAATCCTAACCGCATTAAATCTTTGCGCATAGCGTTCATCACGTTGACTTCTTTCTTAATGTAAGATTCTGGTATTGAACTTACCTTAGCATTTGGAATGTTTTTTTGCACGCTCGTAAAAGCTGCGCTTGTCGCCCGGGATGCCACAAGATTAAACTTATACCTTTCGCTTTGCCTCCTTTCTCGGGCATTTTACCTTTTCCGCCTTGACTTTTTGGACAGCACGCGTGTCGACTTCGTAAATGGTTCACCATTCGAAATGACGTCTTCGTGCCGACGTTCGGTGCAAGTCGAGGGGTTAAAGTCATCGCATTAAAGCGCATGACGATATCATGTTTATCGATAGCCTCTCCGTACGCTTTCGATTTCAACAGCGTCCCGGCGTTGCCAACAATCGCGCACGAGTTGTATTTCTTCTTCCCTGAGTTTGGCAACGCGTGAATGAGAGAAGTGGACGGTAACTCCGCCACCCCTCTCATGGCATCCGCACCACATTTTGATATATCTTTTATACACATTTTCACCGCTCTCAATCCAGGTGAGAGTTCTTTATCGGGAATCGCATCGACTCGCGTGGCTTTATTCTCGTTTTCGTTCTTTATTTTTCCCCATATCCGTTCGCATCCAAAGTACCCTTGAGAGTATTTACCAGAAAGTGGAGTGGTACCGGTACCACCTCGAGTCCTTCGACCGCGCGGCGCTCGAAGCGCGAGCATGTTCCTTCTCTTCATGTTTTCAATAAAGGAATCATCTTCCTCTGCCTCGACGAAAGATGTCGTTGCATTGTTCAATTTCAGCATCGTTTGAAGCATCCTCTCGTTTTCATCGTCATCGCTATCGCTCTCCTCTTTGTTCTCTATTCTCTCTATTATACCCTCATCAGAAGACACCAACATCCTCCTCCGTCCAATTCCTCTGCGTTTCTCGCTAATCTTCGCTAAACTCTTCCTGTGCATTTCCGCTTCGCTCTTCGTCTTCCATCCAAATCCAGATGTTTGTCCTCCGCACCATCTCGCGTTGTGACTGACTTTCATTCCAAACATTACATCTTTTTCTTTCTCATTCGTGCTCTCTTCGCCCTCTTCGATCTTTCCACCGTCACTACTCGGCGTCTTCCTCACGACGTACGGACCCTCCTCCCCTTCTTCCTCTGCATCTTCGTGTTCGGCCAAAGATTCCTCCACCTCTTCTTCCGTCATCGGCGCCACGTCGTCGGTTTCAAACACCGAATCTCTCGAATCTCCGCGTATCTTAATTTGCTCGATCGATTTCGTCGGCGCGGACTGTCTGGTCGAGTCGTAGACGATCGTCGACTTCATCTTTTGGAGAACATAGGACGCGTGAGAGGCAACGGTATCGGCCAGCGAAAACGCATCCGCCGTGTGCATCCTCGTCGTTGTCATCAACATCATCATCATCATCATCATCAAAATCATCGCCCAAAATCTCTCCCTCTCGTCAAAGTCGCGCGCCTCCTCTCCTTCTCCTTCCGCGTCGCCTTTCTTCTCCGACGACGTCGCCCCGCCGGCCGGAAGAGGGCTTTTCGACGCGCTTTCTTTCTTTCTTTCTCTCCTTTTCCTTCGCGATAAAAAAATGGCGAAAAACACATTTGGGGGAAAAAAGCGCTCTTCATCAGAAAAAGAGCGCTCTTCTTCGTTCAAAGAGACTTCGCTCGTGCAGAGCACATCGACGCCTCTTTCGCGGGGGTGGTGGTGTTGGGAAAGCAACAGAGCGTCTGGCTGCCATCGTCGCACGACGACGACGACGACGACGACGACCTTTTATTTTTGACGTTTCCGACCTGTCCGACGACGACGACTTTTGAGACAAAAGGACTTTTGAGACGCCGCCAGACGAGACGCGGTGATGGACGACGCGATGACGAATAATGGGACTCGATTGCGTTCCGGACGCGTTTTGGGTGGCGGGTTCCAGTCTGCGGCGGAAGCGAAAGCGGCGCTGTTGGGAGGAGCAGAGGGAAGAGGACGAGTCGCGTTCACGCGCGACACCGAGGCGTTGCTGTTGCGAGGGATAACGGCCGTGTTCGACCGATGGACCGCGCTGACTATGGCCGTCGCGAACGAGTGGGGTGGACACGAGTCCGCGCAGAAAGCGACGCGTTTGAGGGAGGATACGCTGGCGTTTTTAGTGATGAAAGAGTCGAAGAAGACGTCGGATGATTCCATCGAAGAGTTCTTACGCGACTGCATGGCGGAGGATTTTAACGTGCAGCTGGAAGACGAGTCGCACGAAGAAGTTGGGAAGATGTTGAGAGAAATGCACGAGGAATGCGGGAGGGGAGAATCGACGTTAGTGGAGAGGATTGAAAAGCAAAAGTTACCGAAGGAAGCTATGCAGTTGCGAGACGCGATTAAGGAGGCGGACATGAGGAATGAAGGGTGGAAGATGGCTGGAGTGGACGAAGAGATGGAAGATGGAGACGAGAGCGAGAGTTCGAGCGGAGAAGAGATGGACGATGAAGATGGAGAAGCAGAGGAGTTAGCGGCTGGGTTGAAAGGAATGGGGAAGAAGAAGAATGAGCCTGATGCAGATGGTTGGACGACGGTGTAGAGAACAGCCGGGAAGACATCTTCCTTTTTAGCATTTACGTAAGATAGATATTCGTAGTAGTTGTGTAGATATCCTATAATTAATATTCGTGCCTATAGTTTTTCGAAGCCTTTTTGTTAAAGCGGCTCTTCGACCACGGAGATGATTTCCTCCTCCTCCTCCTCGATGGTGACGATTTCCGCCTCTTTCTTGGCATATTCGGCGCCCAAAATCTTTTTGAGCACACCTTGGTACTCGTCGCTGTCGATTTTTCTCTTCTTTTCTGCCATCCACGCTTCCCATTTCTCCTTGGTTTCTTGCTTCGCTTTGTCCAACATCGTCGCTTGTTGGCTTTTAATTCTCTCGTCCTCTTCTTCGAACTTCTTCGAGTATTTTTTCAAGTTTTTCTTGATGTCTGCCTCTTGCGCCTTCGAAAGTAAACTCTTCCCTCTCGGGCGCCACAAGAATTGGAAGAATCGTTCTCGCGTTTGCTTGTACAGCAAGCGTCCGTTGAACGTCCAAGTGTGGTACCCGTTTTCCATTTGATGCACACCAGTCACGGCAGTGGTGACATACCTCCCAGTTGGATCCCATTCGACGTCCGTCGCCATGAAGTGTTCGCACGTCGCCATCGTTTCCATCTCGTCGACGTTGAAAAACTCAAACTGACCGTTCATGGTTTTCAAACCGGCTAACACAATCATCGATCCATTTGGGGACCAGAACAAATGGTTTGCTGTTTTCGACTTCAAAGTCTTCAGCAAATGCACTTTCTTCGCGCCACCGTCGCCTTCAATCATCGAGTAGAAACTGACATCTGGTCTCGCGCCATCCCCGTGGATAATGGCAAAGCGATGGCCTTTTGGTTCCCATGCAAACGCGACAATTTTTTCTGACTTATCTGGCAAAGCGAGGACTTCCATCGGACACATAGGTTCTCGCAAACGAAACAATTCAAAGCCACTGTACGTGCTCTTTTTCGATTTCGTGTGATGGTCGACTTTCACGGCAAAATAGTCGCCTTGTGATTGCCAAAACATCTTCACATCGCTGACGTTGAACAAGTTCTTAGACCTGACTTCGTTTCGCGAGGGCAACTGAATCAACGAAATTCTCGCCGGCACGTTCCCACCGTTTTGTTCCGGCTGGAACGTCGCTAAAATAGGCTCTCCAGGGGACCAGCAAAACTCGGAAACACCCGGAAGCTTCACCGATTTTTTGTCCAAGAGAGTCATCTCTGGCGTCTTGTACACCTGAATGGCATCTTTCGCCAAGCGAGCGAAAAATGCGGGCATCGCTTTCGTATTCTCTTCTTTTTTGCTATTATTCTTTGAGCTACTAGAAGTTTCCACGTCTTCCGATTCTATGCCGTTCCATTTGAAAATTGGCCACACGAATCCTCTTTGGTTAGCGCTCGCCAAGAAATCCTTTTGCGCGCCGGAAAACTGTCTCAACTTTTGTCCCGTGGCAATGTCGAAAAAGTTCACCACGACCGACGCCGGGTTCCCGTGCGATGGCTCGTGCGCCGAACCGGAGCACAAGTACCTTTCGCACGGCGAAAACTCGATAAACTGCACGCCTGAGTGCGAAAATTTAGCCAACCTCCCAAAACTTGGCCCCCCCCACAAAGCCACGCCTTGTCTGTGCACCGTCGCTAAATACGTCCCTCTCGGAGACCACTGCACGTAACTCTCCGTCCAAAACGATCTCTTATATTCCTCCACTGCCGAGCTTTTCTGCGCGTCGTTCCAAAAAATCTCTGTCTCGTCTCCGAATCGGCACACAAACTGATCTCTTCCTCTCTCGTCCATCATCCACGCCTGCGTGTTTTCTCTCTGTGAGTACGGTTTTGGTTCCGGCGGAACGTACTCGTCCGGAACCTTTGCATACTTCTCAAAATCGTCAAACTTGCTCACTTTAAACACGTGCGCTTTATCCAATTTGTACCCATCCGCTTGCTCCACCGCTGCATCGGCTTCTCCTCTCGTCGCAAACTCGATGAATGCGTACCCGCACGACATCTTCGTCGCCGGATCCATCGGCATGTGCAAACCGCCATCTCTGATTTGCCCAATTTGCCCGAAAATTTTCGTCAAAACGTTCGTCAGTTTTACGAATTTCGCCTCCGGCACTTGGGGGAGATTATCGACGATGACGGCCGTGCTCACGCCCTCTTCTTTGGACACCCCACCCTTACCCGCCCCGCCGTCTTTTTGCGTCCCCACATCCTCCTCCTCGTCGGACGAAGGGATGCCGTACTTATCCTCCGAGGGAGGCAGATCTATGGACTCTATGTCTACTTTATCCCACTCGACGTACCCGTTCTGTTCGAGGTGAAGTTTAGTAGAAAAAGAGAGAGAGAGAGTAACATTTGGTAAGTTTTAGCCGACGTCCAAAACAACGCGATGCGATTTTTGACGTTAAAGACGATGACAAAATCTTTTATCGCGTCGCGACGAACGTCGAACCACCACGAGATCGACGCCACGCGAAAGCACCAACAGAAACTGAACGTACCGGTCCGCGAGGGAAAGATGCGGGGATCTCCATTTGTACCATTCTTTTTCGCGCGTCTTTTTCGCGCACACAATGGCAAAAGAGTGGGACAAAGTCGATCGATCGAACAGGTCAGGGTTTTTCAGAGACAAAAAGCTTGAGATTTGTAACCCTAAATTTAATACACGAAGATTTCTCCTTTTAATTCTTAGTACATATCAATACCGCTTCGACCACGGGGCCTCGCTTTTCGCGGCGTGCTCAAAGAAAACGCAGTCGGTCGTCACTTTACTCGAATGACGAAATTTTCCTCGACTCTTCTCTCCAACGCTTGGACGACGTAGGTTTCGAACGCGTCTCGACTGTCGCCGGCTTCTTCCATCGGTAAGTGAGCGGAGTTTTCAAGCGCTCGGAACGAGGTTTGGAAAGTTGCGTTGGAAGAAATACTCGTCGCGCTGCTGCTAGTATCGCTATTATCATTATTCAAGGAGCGCTGCTGCTGTCTGGATAGGGAAACAATTTCCAAGGTGTCGTATAAATCTTTGGCCTTGTTGATGGGAGTCGTCTCGTCTTTTTCGCCGCAGCAAATGTCCACGAAGTTTACGTCTAAAGACGCTTCGCATTCGAGCGCGAGCGACGCGTCGTCGCCAAAACCGCTGCCGTTTGTCGAGGCGCGAAATTGTTGCAGTAAAGCCTTATCCCAGTTTTCCGCGGCTAATGGACGGGTATACGCTTCTCTCGCTTGAGTCGATAAATTCGCGTACGACCCTTCCCCGGTTTGGACTTGATTTGCATTTCTTCGCGTAAACGAACGCACCAAATTCAAGCCATAATCGTCGTTATTAATCAACGTTCGAAACCAAAACAGTTTTGCGAGGCGTTCCGGAGACATGGTGTTACTTTGCTTCGACCAAGGTGAGGCAATCTCTTTCGTCGTGCTACCATTCAAAGACAGCGAAGAGGATGGTTTTGGAACAAACACGGCTGGCGAGATGAACAACATTCCAGCTACATTCAATCGGCTGTCCTTCGTCTTCAACTTGTTCATCTGTAACGCCATCTCCATAGCGACATTCGTACCCGCGGAATGACCAACTAAAATGACGTTCTCCAACTCCAGTTTTTCCAAAAACTTTACCATTAACTTAGCCTGCCCTCTCTTCGAATATGCAAACTCGCCCGTCTTCATCGGCCTCGACGTCAACCCGTACGGCGGTCGATCGACGGCGATTGCTCTCACGCCGACTCTCGCCGCGACTAGCGGTAACAATCTTCTGAACGAAAAAGTTGACCCGTTCGCGCCGTGTAAAAACACAATCGCACTTCGCGGCTTGAGCACGGCATTCTTCGGGAAGCGCCCGACAGGTGCTAAACTTTCCTTGTAATGCACCATCACCTCCTCGATCCTTGCCTCTGGATCTTCTTCGTTTCCTAAATACACCTCGAGAAACTTCGAATCTTCGTCCGCTAATTTCTTCACCGGGAGCGTATCTCTCAACGCCCTCGGTTTCCCGCTCAGTATCGGTTCTCGCACGAGTTCGTCGAAATCTTTTCGAAGTTTCTGCTCGACGGCGGACGTCACGGCGGCAAACATATCGAACACTTCCGCGACGTTGTTGTTGTTATTGGTGTTGTTGTTATTGTTATTTAGAGCATTAAAAAACACTCGTCCTTTTCTTCGGACGACGGCGTTTCTGCTGGAAGAGGAGGCAACGCGACCACGATGCCATCGATATCTCCTCCTCCTCCTCCTCCTCGTCGTCGGTATCGCCGCGTCGCTGGTGGTGTTGCTGCGCAGCATGACGACAACGGCGACGACGATGATGATGACCGTATTACTTCTCCAATGACGACGTACATAAGTATCTAAAGAGACATCCCACTTTGGTAAAAAAAAATTGGGTACACACACCAAACCCTAAATCCACACACAAAAAAAAGAGAGAGAAAAAAAGAGAGGGATTTTTTTGGGTCCAAAAAAACATAAAAAAAACCGACGACTCCTGCACCAAAAATTCTCTTCTTTCCTCCCGTCCACCACCTTCGAGCCTCTCTCTTCTCTGAAGCGTCTGCGAGAAAAGCACACACACCAGCAGCAGGACCACCGCGAACGACGACGACGACGACGAGGTAAACGACGATGACGTCCCAAAAGTCACTCTCGGGGTCGACCTCCCGAGCGGAAGAGATGGTCGCGTTTCTCAACGACAGTTGGACGCCGTACCACGCGGTGGTCGCGACGGCGAAGCGGTTGCTCGCGAATGGCTTTCGAGAAATCTCGGAAAAAGACCGGTTCGACGGGTCTCGACTCGAACCAATGGGGAAGTATTTTTACACCCGAGGGTTGTCCTCCATCGTGGCGTTCGCGATCGGCGGAGAGTATGAGGCCGGGAACGGGTTCGTCATGATTGGCGCGCACACGGATTCGCCGTGTCCAAAACTGAAACCGAAAACGAAAGTTGGAATTCATCCTCAGACGGACGCCATGCAAGTGGCGGTACAACCGTACGGGGGCGGGTTGTGGCACACCTGGTTTGATCGAGATTTAGGCGTCGCGGGGAGAGTGGTTTTGAGGGACGAGAAGAGCGGGAAGGTGGAGCATCGATTGGTGAAGATTGGGGAACCAATTTTACGCGTGCCAAACTTGGCGATTCATTTGAACCGGGATATCTATACGGAGGGGTTTAAAGTAAACTTTCAAACGCACATGGCGCCGTTGTTAGGAATGAAACAGAAAAATGAGAAGAAGGAGGAAGATGAAGCGACTACTGATGCTACTACTACTACTACTACTACTACTAATCATCATCATTCAGAGTTTCTCGAGAAACTGGCGAAAGCGTTGAATTGCGACCCGTCCTCAATTCGAGATTTCGATTTACAGTTGTGCGACGTGCAACCGTCGCAAATTGGCGGTTTGAACGGCGAGTTTGTGTTATCCGGGAGGCTGGATAACTTGGCGTCCTGTTATTGTAGTTTAGCGGCTTTAATAGAAGCGACGACGGAGGAGAAATTGAAGAAGGAAAAAGGCATACGGGCGTTGTTGCACTTTGACCACGAAGAGGTTGGGAGCGCGAGCACAACCGGAGCCGGAGGGTCGTTGACGGATGAGTTTGTCGATCGCGTGACGAGCGCGTTTGGAAACGGGGACGCGGACGCGTTGGCGACGGCGAGGCGGAAATCGTTCTTGGTGAGCGCGGATATGGCGCACGCGGTGCATCCAAACTACGCGGATAAACACGAACCAGGGCACAAACCGAAATTTGGTGACGGCGTGGTAATCAAGCACAACGCGAATCAGCGGTACTCGACGGATGCGATCACGTCTTTTATGTTTAAAGAGATTGGCGAGAGACGGATGATTAAATCACAGGAGTTTGTCGTGCGTTCCGATTTGGGGTGCGGGAGTACTATCGGACCGATTTTGAGCACGAGAAGCGGCATTCGAACGGTGGACGTCGGGATGCCACAGCTTTCCATGCATTCTATTCGCGAGATGTGCGGGACGGAAGACACGACTTTGTGCGTGGAACATTTTAGAGCCGTATACGAGGACTTTTTCGAGATGGACGAGAAGATGATCGTGGATGGATCCATAGGACAATTGTGCCGCCCGTGCGATCGATTTGAATCTTTGCCGTCCGTCGGGGGCGTTTCCTCCCTGGGAGAGGAGATGGAGAAAAAAATGTCCCCGCGAACGTATAGTTGATTATTGTCATTCATAAATACAAACAAAATTATATTTTGTCAACTCTCTACTTGCTATTTGCGTCTGCGTCTACAAACTGCCTAACTAATCACGCAACACCCATCTTTTGCCGCGTTGTTCTTCAGCGTATCCGCGTTCAGACTAAAAGCGATGACAGAAATATCATCCATTGCTTTGCCAGAATACGCTCGATCGTCCCAACTTAACATACAAAGTTTCTTGGACCCCTTTTCAGCGTCTGATCCTGAAATAAGTGCTGCTTGCTCGTTCGTTCGCGTGTCCCACAAACCGTCGCTGGCAATAATGACCATGGCAAAAGTATCGTAATCAAAACTTAAGTTTGTCATATCAGGTAAAGGAATCATAAAACGTGGAGAATTTACATCGCCAATCGATCTGGAAATGCCATAAGACGCTCCCGATGGACTAAACAGACGTACATCCGAGAGTTTCGAACCAGACGGATCGTCGGAAACGAATTCGCCGACGAAAGAGATTCGCTTGTCTGCAACTTGATACGTGTTTGGATTCTTCGCATTTTCGTCCCCATCCGCTGCTTCGTCGCGAGTAGTATTACGCACATCATCATCTTGATTATTCGCTGCTAACTGAGACAATTTTGAAGCTAATATTACGTTTACGTTTGCCGGTATGTTATCCATGAACGAGTGGTCCTCTTGCAACGACGACGAGGAGTCGTCGTCGTCGTCGTCGCTTTCGTTCCCTTGTTCTACTCGTATTGCTTGTTTCCGTTTTCCACCCCTCATGCTTACGTCTCGACTCGTTCCTCTCGAACTTCCTCCTCTCGAACCGCTTGGTGAACGCATGACGTGTTCTAAATTTTGAAATCTCGCGTACGATTCGCTCCCGTGAAGGGAATCGTAGTGTCCTCGAATTCTGTCCTGTTCCTCCAGCGAGTTTGGTTTGTGATCTTTCGTGGCAAAGACGACTTCATTTTTCGCGTTCTTCACCATCGCCCGGGAATCTCCCAGGTTTGCAAACTTTAAAAACACTCTCTTCTCGCCAAACTTCACGAAACACACGCACATAGTCGTCCCGCTCGTCGTGTTTTCCTTAATCTCCTCGTCCAACTTGACGCACGTGCGTTCGATGGCTTCGTCCAAAAATGCCGAGAACCCGGTCGTTTCCGACACCGGCGCGTTCGCTTTATCCCGCGAGTACTGTCGATTTTCCACCATGGACCAAAAGATATCGTTCAAGCGCGTCAAAAACAGTCTCGAACACCTCGCTCCCGCCTCTTTCCCGCAGTGCGAATCGAACAAAAGAAAGCACCCGTCGCACACGCCGTCTATTTTTGACAGGTGACAATACGCGTAGTCTTCGTTCTTCCTGCTCGGAATCATCGAGATGGCGTACTCGAGCTTCCCGCCAATTTCGGGAGAGATCACGTGCGGCGCCTCCGAGAAGTCACCGCGAGCGACCACGTCCGGTTTCGGCGCCATCTCTTTTTTTTTTGGCTTTTTCGGATTGTTTTTGAATGTTTTTTTGAAACGTCAACAAGAAAAATTTCCGTAAAAACGAAGAAACACACTCCTTCTCACTCTCCTTCTTTTGGACTTTTACAAGAGAGGTGTGTGTTTTTTTTCGCTTCTTTTCTTTCTCTTTTTTTTTCTCTTTTTTCGTCTTTTCTTCTTCGTCTTCTTTTATTAAGGGATGGATGGATTGAAGGTGCCAACTTTTTCCGCTCTCTGTCATCTGTTGGTGTGTCTAAAGTCGAAAAAGAGAGAGAGACAAAAAATTCAAAAAAAACGAACGATGATAAAAATGATAAAAATGAATCGCACTTTTACTCCC
>MDTG01070069.1_pt1 | contig 12208 bp, 10 predicted proteins | sample 811421 | NCBI WGS metagenome assembly MDTG01 (sample SAMN05326645, study PRJNA326480) | marine metagenome | isolation source: seawater | place: Pacific Ocean: South East | collected 2011
ATAAAATTACCGGCATTTTCTTCTTGGAAAACCATACAAATTTAGATATCGTTTGTTCATTAAAAGTTATATATCATAATTACATGTCTGTATACACAAATCTAAGCAACAAAGATGTTTCCCTATTATTATCTAAATATAACATTGGCACATTGAGGTCTTTTCAAGGAATATCCGATGGGATAACTAATACTAACTATTTCTTAAATACATCTAAAGGTAAATACATAATCACAATTTTTGAAGATATTACAGAAATTAAAGTAAAAAAATATCTGAAATTAATGAATTTCTTCTCGAATAACAATATGTGCTGTCCTGAAATAATGTTCACGAAATCAGGAAATATTTTAACAAAAGTTAAATCAAAACCATGTTCAATAATGGAAAAGTTATCTGGAAATACTGTAAGTATAACAAATGTCTCCTTGTGTAAATCAATTGGGTCTATAATAGGTAACTTTCATACAGCTGCAAGAAAATATAACTATAAGATATCAAACAGTAGAGATATAAAGTGGGTAGAAAAAAATATAGCAAAAATTAAAAATCATATCAGTAAAGAACAACTAAATATTCTCAACCACTCTAGCAAGGTATTTAAAAAAATATTTGAAATGAAACTCCCAAATGGAATGATTCACTCAGATTTATTTAGAGATAATGTTTTAGCTAAAGGTGATAATGTCACTGGTATAATTGACTACTATTACTCATTCAACGGTCCATTTATATATGAATTAGCAGTAATAATTAATGATTGGTGCGTTAATAGAGATGGTTCTATTAATTTAATGAAATATAATAGCTTTTTAAATAGTTATAATTTGATAAGAAAATTAACAGCTGTTGAGAAAAAACAAATGAATAATGCAATGATAGCTGCAGGCCTAAGATTCTATTTGTCTAGGTTAGTTGATATGATTTTTCCAAAAGTTGGAGAAATAACACATATAAAAGATCCTTCTGCATTTGAAATAATTGTTAAGAAAAGAATTAATTTAGCATGAACTTCTTTGATAGAGTTACAAGGTTAACAGAATTCATAACTATTCAATTCTTTTATATAATGTTTTTAACAGTGATTGTAAATATTATTCTTCGATATTTATTTAATATAAATTATATATTTCTTCAAGAATTAGTCATGTATATGCATGCGTTTATATTTCTGTTTGGAGTGTCTATATGCCTTAAGGAGGATACTCATGTTCGTATAGATATATTTTCAAGTAAGCTCAGTGTAGTTTATCGTAAGTTAATTGATCAGATAGGTTTAATCATTTTTATAATTCCTTTTTGTCTATTTGTTATATACGAGAGCACATCTATGATAAAAAGATCATGGGTTATGCTAGAGGGTTCGAGCGAACCCGGTGGCCTACCTATTGTTTTCATCTTAAAATCTTCAATCTATTTATTTTCTTTTTTAATATTATTACAAGCAGTTAATAAATTTTTTGATAAGAGATAAAAATGGAGATAGTAATAATTTTTTTAATTGTTACATTTTTATTCCTTTTAAGTGGTTTTCCGGTAGCTTTTATTTTAGCTGGCATATCCTTATTATTTGCATTCATCGGTATATTATTCGGTTTCTTTGATTATTCGTATTTAATGGCATTTCCAGCTAGATTATTTGGTGTGATGGGAAATCAAAACCTTCTTGCTGTCCCGCTGTTTATTTTTATGGGCTTGATTTTAGAAAAAACAAAAATTGCTGAAAGCTTAATTCAAGATATGAATATCTTATTTAATAATTCACATAGTGGATTGGCTATCTCAGTAGTTGTCGTAGGGGCACTTATGGCTGCTAGTACAGGAATTGTAGGTGCAAGTGTGGTCACCCTTGGTTTACTTACTTATCCGGTGCTCACAAAAAATGGCTACTCACCAAGTATTGCTTCAGGGACAATTTGTGCATCAGGAACTTTAGGGCAGATTATCCCGCCATCTTTAGTATTAATATTGCTTGCTGATGTATTGTCATCCTCATATCAACAAGCTCAACTAGATATGGGTATATTTAATCCAGAGAGCATAACTATTGCTGATTTATTTGTAGGAGCAATTTTACCAGGTTTAATATTACCTATTCTCTACATCATTTATCTGAAATCATTAAAGATTAAAACTGTGAATAATAAATTATTGAATGAAAAATCAAACATATTGTCAGTCATATATCCATTAAGTCTGATGTTTATAGTGCTTGGATCGATAATCTTTGGAATTGCTACTCCATCAGAAGCTGCTGGTATTGGAGCACTTGGAGCAATAATTTTAGCTTATTCTCAAAATAATCTATCAAAATTAATTTTAGATAAGTGTGTGTTTGAATCAATTAAATTAACAAGCATGGTGTTTATGATTTTAATAGGAGCTATATTATTTTCTCTTGTATTTAGAGGCCTAGAAGGTGAAGAATTCATACATAAGTTTTTAGTAGAAATGCCTGATAATAAATTTATGACACTATTTATTGTTCTACTGATAATGTTTTTTTTAGGATTCATTCTAGATTTTATAGAAATAACTTTTATAGTAATTCCCTTAATAGGACCGGCTCTTTTCACTCTTGGATTTGATCCTTTGTGGATTGGTATACTTATAGCACTGGTTCTTCAAACATCCTTTATTACACCTCCTTTTGGTTTTTCACTATTTTACCTAAGAGGTGTTCTACCAAAGAATGTAAAAACTACAGAGATATATAAAGGTATTATCCCATTTTTATTAATACAGATATTTCTAGTTATAGTAGTATTTATTTTTCCTGGTCTCGCAACAGCTTTACCAGAAATACTACTCGAATGAGCTTAGATAACCATCTTCAGATATAAGAGTCCATGGTCTTACCCGTTTCAAGAAATTTGTATATGAATCATAAACTTCCTTAGAGAGTTGATTTTTTTGACTAAGCTCAATTAAAACTTCATTACTAATCTTATTTAATTTGGTTAGGACTTCTTTAGGAAATTTTTTTATTTTTATTTGCTCTTGTTTAAAGTATTCAAGAGCTTGATAATTTTTTGACATATAATCTGAGATCATATCAATATTTGCAGCTTTACATGCAATATCGATAATTGATTTGTGTTCATCTGAAAGTTTATTATAAGCTTGTCGATTGATAATACACTCAAGGGTGGGGCCAGGTTCATGCCAACCAGGGTAATAATAGTACTCTGCTGCTTTATGCAACCCAAATGCTCTATCATTATAGGGACCAACCCATTCTGTAGCGTCAATTACGCCTGTTTGAAGGGATGTGAATATTTCAGAACCCGCGAGTGTGAATGGAGTTCCGCCCGCTCTTGCAAGTACTTCACCTCCTAAACCAGGAATTCGCATTTTTAAACCTTTAAGGTCTTCTGTGGAATTAATTTCTTTATTAAACCAACCTCCCATTTGGACTCCGGTATTTCCTGCAGGCCTTGGTATTAAGTCAAAATCTTCGTAGACTTTTTCCCATAATTTCAATCCATCCCCATAATACAACCATGAGTTCATTTCTTGTGCGGTCATTCCAAAAGGTACAGATGAAAAAAACTGCGCTGCTTCAGTTTTACCTTTCCAATAATAGGCCCCTGAATGTCCCATTTCCGCTCCGCCTGATGAAACGAAGTCAAATACACCTAAAGGTGGTACTAGTTCTCCAGCTCCAAACACTTTTACCGTTAACCTACCTCCTGACAATTTGTTAATATAATTTGCAAGTGTTTCTGCTCCTGCACCAAGTCCAGGGAAATTTTTAGGCCATGAAGTGACCATTTTCCATTTTATTTTTTCGCTTGCATTAGATTTTTTTGAATGCAAACCTGTTGCAACTGCGCCTGCTGCAGCCAAACCCAAAGATTTAAAGAATTTTCTTCTATTATTTTTCATTTCATAAAAATTCTAGGTGAGCATATGTTAGTACTAACCATTTAGAACCATAATCCTCAAAATTAATATACAATTTTAAATTATCGTCTTCACCTTCATAGCTTAGCACAACACCATTTCCAAACTTTTGGTGTTTTACTCTTTGCCCAACTTTTAAACCAGAGCTATTATTTGACTGACTTTTGAATGATGATATTTTTTTATTCTTTTTATACTGATAACTATCTGATTTAACACTATCTAGTAGTTCAGAAGGAATTTCATTAATAAATCTTGATGGCATTAGATAGTTGTATGATCCATGAAGGTATCTTGCATTTGCATGAGTGATGTACAACAATTTCATAGCTCTTGTGATAGCGACATAACAAAGTCTTCTCTCTTCTTCTAGAAAGTCATTGCCACTCTTTCTATTTTCATTTGGGAAAATCCCTTCTTCAAGACCTGTCAAGAATACTACAGGGAACTCTAAACCTTTTGCTGAATGAATAGTCATTAATTGAACAGGATCATCATCAAGTTTAGACTGATAGTCACCAGCTTCTAGTGCTGCGTTATCAAGAAACTCATCTACAATATTTTCACTATCAATATTATTCCTTATGAAGTTTTCTGCTGTAACAAAAAGTTCTTCAATATTTTCTTTTTTAGATATTGATTCTTCACCCTTTTGCTCAGAAAAATATGTTTTCAATTTTGAATCATTATAAATCCTTATTAAAATTTCATCTAATGATAAGTCATTTATATCTGAAGCAATATCTTCAATTATCCCAATATAATTTAAAAGTGATGTTTTTACTCTCGAAGTTATATCTTTAGACTCTTTTTCTTGATAAAGTTTTATTGTCTTCCAAAGTGATAAATTACTTTCTTTTGCAACACCTCTTATAATGTCAATTGTTTTTTGACCAATACCTCTTGGTGGATTATTTATAGTTCTTTCAAAAGCTGCATCATCATCTGGGTTAACTACAATTCTTAGGTAAGCAATCATATCTTTTATTTCTGCTCTTTCAAAAAATCGAAACCCGCCGTAAATAATGTAAGGTATACCTCGTCCATTCAACTCCTCTTCAAGTCTTCTTGATAAGAAGTTATTTCTGTAGAGAATTGCGATTTCTGATTTTTTATATCCATCACGTACAAGCATTTGAATTTTTTCTGCAATAAATGAGGATTCTTCATCATTATTATAAGCTTCAAATATTTTTACTTGTTCTCCTCTGCTTGTATTTGTCCACAGTTCTTTCCCAAGTCGATTTTTATTATGCGTGATAAGGCTGTTGGCTACTTTGAGTATCTTATCTGTGGAGCGATAGTTTTGTTCCAATTTAAATATTTCTACATCAATAAACTGGTCGGTAAAGTTTTTGATATTTTTACTTAATGCCCCTCTCCATCCATAAATTGATTGATCATCATCACCTACAGCATACATGGAACCAGTATTATTATTTAAGAGCTTTAATAGCTTAAACTGCAATAGATTTGTATCCTGAAACTCATCAACCATGATATGTTTAAACCTTTTCACATAATAAGAGAGAATATTTTCGTGTTTCAATAAAAGTTCATAAGTTTTAAGGATAAGATCTGCAAAATCAACAGAGAGCGTCTGTTTCAAGATTGATTCATACTCTTTGTATACAAGTATATAAACTTCATCATCCTTCTCGCTAATTTGATTACTTCTAAAACCATTATCCTTTTTTCTATTTATAAACGACTGAATACTTTTTGCATCATATAGTTTTTCATCGAGATTGTTTGTTTTGATTATTCTTTTTACAAGCCTTAGTTGATCTTGGGAATCTAATATAGTGAATCTTTCTGAAAGTTCCGCTTCTTTCCAATGTATTTTTAGAATTCTTCTACAAATTCCATGAAATGTTCCAAACCACAATCCTTGAGATGAAATTCTAAGAAGGGACTCTATTCTCTCTTTCATTTCTCTAGAAGCTTTATTGGTGAATGTTAATGCCAATATATCTGATGGTCTTACATTGAAATGTTCTATAAGTTTTGCAACTCTAAAGGTAAGGACTCTTGTTTTACCACTACCGGCTCCTGCAAGGACAAGTTTATTTCCCTCATCGCAATTAACTGCAGTAAGCTGTTGCTTATTTAACGAGTGGTTAAAATCTATCCCAATCATTTAGGTCTGGTAAAATACATTAAGGTTGTTAACAATATAAGAACTTCATTTTTATAGATATCAAGAGCACCAAGAGGAGCAATGAAGATACCAACAAGAAGAATAATAGAAAAATAATAATGGTTCCTAATTTTATTTGCTTGGAGTTTTTGTTCAATAATTTTCAATTGATCAAAGTTCTTAGTTAGATCTGAAGAATTTCCGCTATAGTGATTTGAAATTCTTCTAAAGAAAGATGGAATCTCAGGAAGAATTTCCATATAACTATCTAGATTATTGAATACTTTTTTTGCAATGACTTTGGGTCCTTTTTGCTCTTTCATCCATCTCTCAAGTATTGGTCTTGATGTTTTCCATAAATCTAATTCAGGGTTAAATTCTCTTCCTAATCCTTCTGTATAGAGTAGTGTTTTTTGCATAAGAATCAATTGTGGTTGCACCTCTAGCTTAAACCTTCTTGCTGTGTCAAAAAGACTTACAATAATATCACTAAGAGATACGTCCTTAATTGGCTTATCAAGCATGCATTCACAGTTTTCTCTAATTGCACTCTCTAATGAGGGTATGTTTGTATCTTTCGGAACCCATTCGCACTCTACATGGAGTTTTGCAACACTTGCATAATCTCGATTAAAGAATGCTATAAAGTTCTCTGCTAGATATTTTTTATCAAATTCACTTAAAGAGCCCATAATACCAAAATCTACAAGAACAAATCTAAACGTATCATTATGTTTTTGTATGAAAATATTTCCTGGGTGCATATCAGCATGAAAGAAGTTATGCTCAAAAACTTGAACGAAAAATAATTCAACTGATTTCTCTGCTATTTCTTTAAATGATATTCCCTCTTTAGCTAATTTATTTTTATTATTAATAGGTATGCCATAAATACGTTCCATAACCATTACCTGGCTGGTTAAATATGTACAATGGACAGTAGGTATATATATGAAGTCAGTACCTAAAAAGTTTTTTTGAATTTGTTTAGCGCTGGCTGCCTCTTTAATAAGATTTAACTCATCATAAATTACCATCTCATAGTCATTTACAATATCTATTAGATGCATTCTTCTAAAGTCACTAGATAGTCCATCTAAGTAAGATGCTATCTTTTTCATAAGAGAAATATCTTGAATTATCTTCTCTTTGATATCAGGTCTTACAACTTTAACAATTACTTCTTCACCAGTTTTAAGTTTTGCGGGATGCACCTGAGCAATGGATGCTGATGCCATTGGTTCGGTATCAAAAAAAGAAAAAATATCTTTCGTGCTTTTACCTAGTTCTTTTTCAATTATTTTTTTTGCAGTATTCCCATCAAATGGAGTAACATTATCCTGAAGTTTTGCAAGCTCATTTGCTATTTCCTCGCTAAGTAAGTCTTTTCGAGTAGATATCATTTGACCAAGTTTTACAAAAATGGGCCCTAAATCTTCGCAAATCAATCTAATGTTTTGAGCTAAATTTATCGACTTATTAAAAGTTAAAAGATTCCAAGGCAATAACAAAAATAGATATTTTTTATACCCAATAATATTTGATTTCATTAATGATTTATCAATATCATATTTAAAAAATAAATAGATGATTTTTAGAGCTCTTACTATATTGTTCATTTTATTTTGCTTATTAACTTTTCTGTTCTACTTTTAATTTCATCCACTTCATCAATATATTTATTTATATCGTCTTTTGTTGGTACTAAATTGATATCATATTTTAGGAAATCAGAGAGAGCACTTTTATTTCTCTTAGATGATTGATCCATTTTCTCTTTTATTGAGTCAAGAAAAGAGAAAAGTGAAGATGATGCTTTTTGACCTATAACTTCCATAATAAGTCCTCTAAGCAAATCTGTCTCTTTGAAAAGGTTATTTAAAGAATTCGCTGTCTCTACATCACCACTAATATTTATTTTTGATGAATAGAGTTCATTACCGCCAACTGCACTATAAAAGATGAAGGAAGATAATGTACCTGATATTTCAACATCTTGTTGATTCTCATCTATCGAAATAGTCATTTTTTCATCTTTAAATTTTATATATAAATCAAAAGTGATATCAACTATGGATATCTTTACTACTTTGTCATGCAGTTCATCTTTAAAATAATTACTATATATATTTTTTAAAGAATTAGTCTGAAGAATAGTATTAATTTTCTCTATAATTTTATCATTCATATTTTTCTTCCTATATGTATAGAGGCGACATCTTCTGGTAAATTAACTATTTCTATCTTAGAGAAGCCGGCCTTAATAAGCATATCTTTAATTTCATCTGGTGAGAAATAAGTTTGTATTGACTCACCAAGATACCTATAGCTTGACTCATCTTTTGCAATAAGTTTACCTATGTTAGGTATTATATTTAATGTATAAAATTTAAATAGTTTTGAATAAAACTGATTTCTAGGTTTCTTGAAATCCATAATAAGAAATAAACCACCTGGCTCTAAAAGCTGTATTATATTTTTAAGTGCAATTTTGTGATTAGTAAAATTTCTAAATCCAAAAGTTACCGTTATCAAATCAAATTTTTTATCTTTAGATTTATATTCTTCTATGCCTTTGACTTCGTAATTAACATTTGTAATACCTTTATTTATGAACTTCTCTTTACAAATTTCAATCATCTCTCTATTAGGGTCAAGACAGGTAAGATCTATTGAAGGATTTTTTTTAATACACTCTAATGCAATATCTCCTGTCCCACATGCTATGTCTAATACCTTTTTTTGAGATTTAATATTGCAAAGTCTTATAAACTGCTTCTTCCACAATCGGTGTAATCCAAAGGACATGATATCATTCATTACATCATACTTATTTGAGACTGATGTAAAAACATCATTAACCTCCTTGGGTTTATCCAATTCATCAATATCTTTGTAACCAAACTTTATTTTAGTCATAACTAGCTTTTCTTTCTCTCTGCTTTGAATACATTTTTAATTTTTTTTAGTTTATCTAGTAATTTCTTTAACTGGTTCGTATTTTTTACAGATATTACAAATACCATAGTATTGTGACCAGTAATACGACTATCAACATAATTCACGCTTTCAATATTATGATTACTTTGAGCAACCACAGCTGATATTTCAGCTAGAACACCTCTTTGGTTTTCTACCTCTATCATAATAGAAGCACTGAAGTTATTATCAACACTCTCACTCCACTGTAAGTCAATAGTCTCATCATTTGGTTTAGTATGTCTGATACTTTTGCAATTATTCCTATGAACAACAATTCCTTTGCCTTGGCTGGGATAACCTACAATCATATCCCCTGGAATTGGATAACAGCATTTCGCATATGACATTACAAGGCCTTCTGATCCTTCTATATCATATGAAATATTACTTTCTGTTTTCTTAAATGAGGGGGCCATTCTCAAAGCAATAAGTTTCGGTATTTTATTACCAAGACCTATCTCTTTATATAATTCATTGATTGTTTTATATTTATGCTCAGACAAAATAAACTCCAACGTCTTTTTGGGAACATCGTCTATAGAAACTTGAAGTTCTTCTAAACATGCTTTAAGCAACTTTTTACCCAAACTTATAGCATCAGTTTCATGTATACTTCTAAGATAATTCCTTATGGATGTTCTTGCTTTAACAGATATGACAAAATTCAACCATGCTGGATCAGGATTAGAAACATCCCCTTTCTTTATAATAATTCTTTGTCCGTTTTTTAATACTGTATTGGGCGGCTTTAGTTCACCATCAACTATTCCAGAAGAATATTTATTGCCTAAGTCTGTATGAATAGAATATGCATAATCTATTAAGGTAGATTTCTTAGGGAGCTCAATGATTTGACCTTTTGATGAGAAAACATAAACTTTACCTGGATTAAGATCCTCTTTAATACTTCCTAAAAGTTCTGTCGGGTTGCCTGCTTGTTTCTGAATATCAAGAAGGTTGTTGAGCCATTGCTGTTGCCTTGATAGCTTACTTATGGAAGATTTTGTTTTATAAAACCAGTGAGCTGCTATTCCGGATTGTGCAAGCTTATCCATGTCATAAGTTCGTATTTGGAATTCCATAGGTAAATTATGTGGCCCAAGAACAGCAGTATGAAGAGACTGATAGCCATTAGATTTCGGAATTGCTATATAATCTTTAAATCTTCCAGGAATGGGTTTATATAAATTATGGATACAGCCTAATGCACGATAACAAAGGTCAACAGAATCAGTCACTATTCTTACTCCGAAAATATCATGTATCTGTGAGAATTTTAATTCTTTTGATTTCATTTTTTTATAAATCCCATAAGCATGCTTCTCTCTAGCCTTTGATTGCCCTTTAATAGATTCTGAATCAAGTTTTTTTGTAACTTCAGTTTGAATTTTATTCATTAAGAGTTTTCTATTACCTCTAGCCTTGTCAATGTTAGAGCTTAGTATGGTATGGCGTAATGGGTAGTATGTTTGAAACGATAAATTTTCTAACTCAGTTGATAAACTGTGTATGCCAAGTCTTAATGCAAGGGGAGCATAAATTTCTAAAGTTTCTCGTGCTATTCTTTTTGCTTTAGATTTTTTCAGAACATTTATTGTTTTTAAATTATGTCTCCTGTCTGCAAGCTTTATCAATAAAACTCTTATGTCATTACTCATTGCTAATATCATTTTCCTTAAATTAGCAGCATCAGCTTCTTCTTTAGAGTTGAAATTTATTTTATCTAATTTACTTACGCCATCAACAAGCTCAGTTACTTTTTTTCCAAAGTTTTTTTCCAAGTCTTCAAGACTAATATCTGTATCCTCTACAACATCATGTAATATTGCTGCCATTATAGTCTCATGGTCAAGTTCATATTCTGCAAGATAAGATGCTGCATCTAGAGGATGAGTGATATAATTTTCACCAGATTGCCTTTTTTGACCATGATGAGCATCTTTTGCTAAATCGAATGCCTTTTCTATTTTTTTTATTTGATATGAGTTGAGATATTTTTGAAGTTTCTTCTTGAAACTAATGAATGAAATATCTTCAATATTCTTTTTTTTACCAGGAACAGCCATATACCTAGAATAAGATTTTTAAAGAGGTTTGTCTTCTGTATTTTCGGGTGATTGAGAAGATGTTTCTTCTGGTATGGCTTCGGAATTATCATGTGAATCAGCGCCAGTATCACTATCATCTTGAGTTATTTGTTGAGACTCTGCAGTTATATCAGCGATAGCTTCCTCTTCAGCAATAGCATCAGAGAGTTGATCCTCAATTTGTTGCTTCCTTCTAGTGTCAAAATAAGACATATCTATGAGACCCTCAGCAATTTCTTTTAATGCTATGACGCTAGGTTTACCATCATAGTCAAGTTTAGGTTCTGAACCGTCTAGAATATCTTTTGCTCTTTGACTTGCTAGAGACACAATATCATATGCATTATCAATTCTTTTTAAACAATCTTCTATAGTCACTCTTGCCATGAGGTCTGAGTATATCAGAATATTAGTACCTATCAACATTCAAAATTGCATATTTAACTTTACAATTTCTTTATGTTTTTCAATTTTATTCAGTAAAATAAGCGACTTTAGAGAAGATAATGCCTTATTGAATTCATCATTAATAATCGTAAAATCTGAAAATTTACTAAACTTAAGTTCATGAGAAGCTTGTGATATTCTCCGACGAATAACTTCCTTTTCATCCAAGCCTCTATTAACTAACCTTTTTTCAAGCTCCTTAATATTTGGAGGTAATATATATATAGATATGGCATTTGGCAGTGCCCTCTTTATGGATAACATTCCTTTATAATCTATTTCAAGTATGGCATCTTTTCCTGTGTCATTTATCTCCTTGATAGATTCATAAGTTGTTCCATAATAATTGTTATAAACTGCTTGGTATTCTATAAAATGTCCTAATTTGATTTTATTTAAAAAATCACTCGTACTCACAAAATGATAATCTTTAAGATTTTCTTCCCCTTGTCTCATTTTACGCGTTGTGTAGGAGATAGTTTGTTCAACTGATATGTTTGCATGGCATAATTCTTTTACTAAACTTGTTTTGCCGCAACCAGATGGAGCACTTATAATGAAAATATTCGACATATATCCTGTTAAATTAGAAATTCATAGTTTATCATAAGTTTCAGAGGAGAGGTATATGGGTGATCCATGGAAG
>MDTG01086496.1_pt1 | contig 12208 bp, 17 predicted proteins | sample 811421 | NCBI WGS metagenome assembly MDTG01 (sample SAMN05326645, study PRJNA326480) | marine metagenome | isolation source: seawater | place: Pacific Ocean: South East | collected 2011
AAATGTAAAGATGAAACATTAATTTTTTTTGTTTGAGCTATAATTTTATTTATAATCTCATTCTTTTTTTGTAGTTTATTTTTTATTTCATCTATGATTATTATTCTTTCTCCTGTAACTGGAGTAAAAGGTATTGCTGATTGCAATTTAGGATAATAGTTTAATCCATAATTATGATAAGCGTTTGCCCATGCATGATCAAAAATGTATTCTCCAAAAGAATGATTTTTTATATATAATGGGCATACAGCTATAATTTTGTTAGATTTATCTTTTTCAATATAATGATACGGTCGCCAACCAGTTTTAATTGAAGCACTTTCACTAGATTCTAAAGCTGATAAAAATTCGAATCTTGTAAATGGATGATCAAGTCCAACACAATTATTCCAATCCTTAGAACTAATAGAATTGATTGAATCAACGAAAAAAAAATTGTCAGAAAGACTGACCATGGCTTTATTTAAGTTTTATAATTGCATCTATCTCTACCGATATATCTAAAGGAAGAGAATTAGAACCTACAGCAAATCTTGTATGACGACCTTGTTCTCCAAAAATTTTTATAAGAAGATCTGATGCACCATTAATGATTTTTGGTTGGTTTGAATAACTAGCATTGCAATTCACAAAACCTCCTAACTTAATAAAAGAATCTAATCTTTCCCATTGACCATTAATACTTTTTTTTAGGGCAGCTATAATATTTAAACAACAAAGCTCTGCAGCTAAAATACCCTCTTCATCAGAAATTTTATCTCCAACCTTTCCGGTATAAATAATCTTTCCATTTTGTGATGGTGCTTGGCCTGAGATATATACTAAATTTTCAACAATTTTATATGGTACATAGTTAGCAACTGCGACAGGTGGTTCTTCAATAATTAAACCTAAATCCTTGATATTTTTATCAAACACGTGCATTAAGTTCCATATAAAACATTTTTACAGAAGGTAAAGAGTTCAAATATGAATAAATTAAATTTATTACAATTATTTTTTATATTTATTTTATCATTTTTTTTATTAGGAAGGTTGTCAATGGCACAAGAAAATAGAGAAATAATACATATGACGCTTAAAGATGGGATAGTTGTTATTGAAACAAGACCAGATTTGGCACCAAAACATACTTCACAAATAAAGCAGTTAATATCTGAGGGACATTATGATGGGGTAGTTTTTCATCGTGTGATTGAGGGATTTATGGCTCAAACTGGTGATGTAGAATTTGGCAATTCAAATAATAAAAACTACAATATAAACAGAGCAGGAACTGGAGGATCTAAACTTCCTGATATTCCTGCAGAGTTTTCTGATGAAAATCATGGTAGAGGAGTATTATCAATGGCAAGAGCTCAAGATCCTAATAGTGCTAACAGCCAATTTTTTATTTGTTTTCAAGACTGCTCATTTTTGAATGGACAATATTCAGTTTGGGGAAAAGTAATTGAAGGAATGGAATTTGTAGACAATATAACAAGAGGAGAACCACCTCAAAATCCTGATGTAATTATAAAAATGGAGATTATTAATAAATAAGAATATGTTTGTTGCCGATCTTCACAACGATGTTGTTCAGAGAGCGATGATCGGAGAAGATATAGATAAAATAACAAACGATGGCCATACTGATCTTCCAAGATTAATTAATTCATGCATAGATTTAGAAGTTTTTGTCATTTGGGTATCAACAATTTCATCAGATGAAAGTTATTTTGAAAAAGCTAATTCAATGTATGATAAAATAGAGGAATTAATCAAAGATCATAAATCAATCAATATAGCAAACAACCTACAGTCAATAATTGACAATAAAAAAAATAATAATCTCTCAATTTCAATTGGATTAGAAGGAGGTGAAGCTATAGAAAATTCTCTAGATAAGCTTCATCATTTGATTCAAAGGGGTATTTTATATTTTGGTCCAACATGGAACTATTCATTGGATTGGGTAAGTTCTGGCCATGATGAGGCTAATAATAAAAAAATTAAGCAATTAGGTTTAAGTAGCTTTGGAAAAGAAGTAATCAATTTATGTAATGATAATGGAGTTATAATAGATGTATCACATATTGGTGAAAAAAGTTTCTGGGATATATTTAATATTACTAAAAAACCATTTATAGCATCTCATTCAAGTGTTTATAATTTATGTCCTCATTTTAGAAATTTAAAAGATGATCAAATTCTTGCTATAAAAGAATGTAATGGTCTAATAGGTTTAAATCCTTATCCTTTTTTTATAGATTCAAACTTTAAAAAAAAAGAGAAAGATTTTCTTAAAAATTATGAAGGTGAATTGAATCAAATAAATTTTAAAGAAATAAGTTCAAATGCTAAATGGATTGCCAAACAACATTATTTACAAAAAAAATTAAAAAATATTGTACCTCCTTTTGATATCTTTATTGATCATATTGAATATATTATCAAAATGATTGGTATTGATTATGTAGGCATAGGATCTGATTATGATGGGTTGGATTGTTTGCCAAAAGACTGGAATGATTGTCTTGATCATATTAAAATATCTGAATTACTTCAACAAAGAGGATATTCATATCTAGAAATTGAGAAAGTAATGGGAAAAAATATTTTAAGAGTGATGGAATCAGTAGCTAGTTAAATATTTTATATAAAAGAGTTATCGCGATAAAAATTAAAATTATACCAGTTATTTTTTGAATTAAAAATTTTTTTTCAATTAATAAATTTTTAAAGTTATTTCCTGTTATTACTATACTAACTAAAATGTACCAAAGAGCATCAATAATTGATGCTGTTAAAACTAAGATAGCATTAAAAAAAAATGTTGCATCAATTGAAATAAACTGTGAATATACTGCAGTGAACCAAATTAAAATTTTAGGATTAATGATTGCAATTGTAAATCCTTGCAAAAATGAATTTACCTGATTTTGATTTTCAACTATTTTTTCTTCAGAACTTTTCTGAAATATGAATAGTAAACCAAAAAAAAATAATAATATCAAACCAATAATTTGAATAAAAAAATAAATTGTTTGGTTAGTTTGTAAAATAATACCTAATCCCAAAACAGCTAATGATGCGTAAACACCTATCCCTAAACCATGACCGATAGAAGTTAAAATACCTGCAATTCTATTGAAATTTATATTATTTCGGATAACAACAGCTAAACTTGGGCCAGGTGACATTGCTCCTATTACGCAAACAGTAGCAAATTGTATCCAAACAAAAAAACTCATATTTATTTGTTAGATTGAGTAATTTTAACATATTCATTTATAGTTCTTTCAAGGCCATAATCTAATGCGTCCAATACTAAAGCGTGACCAATAGAAACTTCTTTAATATCTGGCATTGTTTTTAATAAAAAATCAAGATTATCTAAATTTAAATCATGGCCAGCATTAAATTCTATATTTGGTGATATTTTTTTTACAAATTCATATACCTCTTTATAAGGTTTTATTGCTTTAGTTTTGTCTAAATTAAAATTATGAGCATAATCAAAAGTGTATAATTCTACTCTATCAGGGTTTATTGAATCTAAATTTTCTAGGGTATACTTTGAAGGACTTATAAATAAAGAAACTCTAATATTATTTTTCTTAAATTCATTTACAGTTTTTTTTAAAAAATTTTGATGCTCTTTACAATTCCATCCAAAAGATGATGTAATTGCATCTGGAGGATCTGGCACGAGTGTTACTTGATCAGGATTTACTTCAATTATTTTTTTTAAAAAAAATTCTGATGGATATCCTTCTATATTAAATTCTATATTGTTTGATTTGCTAACTAAATTTTTTATATCTTGCAAATCAGCAAATTTAGCATGTCTTTCATCTGGCCTAGGGTGAACAGTAATTCCTTGTGCTCCAAATTGAATACATTTTTTACAAATTTCAATGAGATTTGGCTGATCAGTACCTCTGGAATTTCTAAGAAGAGCAAATTTATTAACATTAATACTAAGTTGCGTCATTTTATACTTACTTGTTTTAACCAATTAATATTAATGTAACATATTAATATTTATGTTTTAACTGATTATTATTTAAGTAATATATAAAATACCTAATAATAACCAATAACTGGAGAAAAAATGGCTAGTTTAAATAAAAAAAATTTTGATAGTCCTGATGAAACTATGACTCCTGAAAAAATGAGAGTGGATAATGTTGATTTAGGTAATGGTGTTAAAGCTGCAAGAATGACAACTCAGCCTGGTTGGAAATGGTCAGAGTGTATTAAACCTATGGTAGGTACTGAAACTTGCCAAAAAAACCATGTAGGTGTTTGTGTAAGTGGAAAACTAATGGTTACTCATGAAGATGGCTCTTCTATTGAAGTAGGGCCTGGAGATGCCTACACTTTTGCTCCTGGTCATGATGCTTGGGTTTTAGGAGAAGAAGCATTTATAGGATATGAATTTGATAGTGATACTGCAGCAACTTATGCAAAAGATTAAATTTAAAATTAATTAAATAGAAAGGTAAATTATGGCTACAATAATTTATAGAAGGACAATGCAAGTGCATATGGATAAGCTTACTGAGGCAATGGAAATAGCAACTGAACAAGCTAAAATTTTTAAAGAACTAACTGGAAAAGATGAATTAGTATCTTTTCAAATTGGAGGCAATCCTAGAACAATTTGTCGTCAACGAATGGTTGAAATGGATCAATTAGGAGATGATGATGCTAAGGTATCGGAAGATCCAAAGTGGCAAGCACTAGAAAAACGACACAAAGGCGTTTTTGTAGATGGAACTATGGTTGATGAAATGCGATATGTAATAAATATGCCGGAGTAAATGATTATGTCTATATTAGAAAAATACAATAAAGTTTTTACAGAAAAAAATGAAGCTGGAATAAATGAAATTCTTCATGATGATTATAAGTTTACTATGCACGCATCAGGAAAAGTTTTGTCAAAAAGTGATGTTATTTCTTGGGCAATGAGTGATGATATTACAAGAGATAAAGTTCGTATAGTCTATGAAAATGATGATATTGGTATTGAGCACGCATTTGTAACTTTTAAAGATGGTAATACGCAGGCAGTTATGTCAGTATTTAAGTATCAAGATGGAAAAATTATTTCTCTTGAAACAGGCGCTACTAATATTCCAAAATAGTAAAAAATAATTAAATTATTTTATTATATTTTGTCAGCATCCATTCATTTACTTTTGGATGCTGATACACTGCTTTTCTCATTGATACTAATTTTGTATATGGATCGAGTACATTATTTGGCACACCATCTAATAAACCTGAAGATAGCCATCCCAAAAGTCTCCATACCGCCAAATCAGCTATAGAAATTTTATCATTAACAAACCACGGAGTGTTTTTATTCTCGATTAAATTTTCTAAAAATTGGAACATTTTGGGTAAATGTTTGGTTGTTAAAATTTCTCGAGCCTTTTTCATTTTTTGTGGATCCTTGTCTCTGCTAGATAATGTAACCATGTAATTAATATCTTGAGATGCTTCAATAACCTGATCTATTAAAGCAGACTCATAATCATTATTTATTGGATACAGCCCTGATAACTTGCCACAAAATCTGGCGATAGCACCTGTTTGAGAAAAGATTTTTCCATCAACTTCAAGAACTGGTAATTGCTTAAAAGGGGCTACTTTACCATTAGGAAGTTTACCGGATCCTTTTAAAATTTCATATTCCTGTTTTCCAATTCTATAATCATTAAAAGGAACATTTCCTATAAATAAAGCTAATCTTGAAACTTCAGCTCTCCAAAAAGGAATTTTAAAATAATAAAGAGTTATATCCATTTAATAATGAATGTTTTTATTTTGCATGATTTAAAATTACTTCACCAGTTTTTCCATCAACTGAATCAATCAGGTCTTTATTTAAGTTCATTCTTTGTGTTCTTGCAGCAGAAGCTCTTTCCATCGCATCATTATCAACATACAATGACACAAACATTAGAGTTGTATCATCTACACGAACTTCTAATAATTGTTCTGCTTCAGAGAACTCACTTGGTGCATTTGTTTTATAGGTCTCTTCTATTTGATCTGCACCTTCTTTTGATTTAAAGTTTAACGTTGTTATTCTAGCTACTGACATAAATTCCTCCTTTTAAATTTTACCAATTATTTTAAATTAATTAATTTTTTATTAAACAACTATTTAATTATTAGCAATTTGCACTATTTAAACTGCGTGAAGAAAAATAATCAATTATTTATAATATTAGGAAACCAGCTATTTCCAACAAAACACATCAAAAAATATAAAAATTCAACCTTTTTTATGTGTGAAGATCTTGGACTTTGTACAAAACCAAAGCATCATAAATTAAAATTAGTGCTCTTTTTATCATCTATGCGCTCATATGCAGAAACATTAAGAAAAGAAAAATACAAAGTAAAGTATTACGATCTATCCAATAAGTTTGAAATTCCTTACGAAAAGAAGTTAGAGGAATACATTAAAAAGAATAAATTTAAAGAATTAGTTTCTTTTGAAATTGAAGATAAATTTTTTGAAAAAAAAATAAAAAAATTAGTAAAAAAGATTAATATTACTTGGAAAATAATTCACAGCCCTATGTTTCTCACCACAAGGACTGAATTTAAAGATTTTTTACAAAATTCTAAAAAACCAATGATGGCTAATTTTTATAAAATAAGCAGAAAGAAAAATAATATTTTAATGATTGATAACAAGCCAAAGGGAGGCAAATGGAGTTATGATCAAGAAAATAGAAAAAAAATTCCTAATGGAATTAGCATTCCTCAACTAATTAAAAGTAATGAAACCCTTCATACAAAAAAAATTAAAACTATTGTTAAAAAAATTTTTTCTAGCCATCCTGGTTCTGTTGAAAATTTTTGGTTTCCAACTAACCATAAAGATGCAGAAAAATGGATGATTTTTTTTATAAAAGAAAAATTAAATTTTTTTGGCGATTATGAAGATGCCGTTGATATAAATGATAATGTTTTATTTCACAGTGTTTTGAGTCCTCTAATTAATTTAGGATTAATTACTCCACAACAAATAGTTAATAAAATTAAAAACTATGAAAACAAAGTTAAAATTAATTCATATGAGGGGTTTATAAGACAAATTATAGGATGGAGAGAATTCATAAGAGGTATTTATCAAAATTATGACCAAGAATTAGAAAAAAGAAATTTTTTTAATCATAAAAGAACTTTAACAAAAAGTTGGTATGAAGGTTCAACTGGTTTAACACCACTAGATCATTCGATTAAAAATGTAGAAAAATTTGGGTGGACACACCATATTGAGCGTTTAATGATTTTAGCTAACATTATGAATCTTTGTGAAATTAAACCAAAAGAAGTTTACAATTGGTTTATGGAGATGTTTGTTGATAGTTCAGATTGGGTAATGGCTCCAAATGTATATGGTATGGGTATATTTAGTGATGGAGGAATTTTTTCAACCAAACCTTATATATGTGGATCTAGTTATATTATGAAAATGATGAATTTTAAAAAAGGAGAATGGAATAACATTATGGATGGACTATATTGGCGATTTATCAATAAAAATAGAAAATTTTTTTTAAAAAATCCACGATTATCTATGATGGTGAAAATTTTCGACAAACTTGATAGCCAAAGGAAGAATATTATTTTGCTTGAGGCTGAAAAATTTATTAAAAATAATACTTATGTCAATTAAAGTATTTTTTAATAATTCTTGTAGTATTTGTAGGTTTGAAATTAATCATTATAAAAAAGTTGCTGATAGTTCTTTACAATGGATTGATATAACAAATAATGAAGAAGCATTAAGATTAACAGCGAAATCTAAAAAGGATTTACTTAGAAGACTTCATGTAATTGATAATGGAAAAGTAATTGGTGGTGCAAAAGCATTTATTATTATTTGGTCTAAAATACCTAAGTACAAAATTTTATCCAAAATATTAGGCTCTAAAATTTTTTTTTATTTTTTTTATTTTGCATATGAAATTTTAGCTTTTTTCCTATTTATTAAAAACAAAAAAATGCTTAAATGAAGAAAAAAACACTCATTAAAAAATGCCCGATATGTAAAAGAAGTTTTTCTTGGAGAAAAAAATGGTCTCTTAATTGGGAAAATGTAAAATATTGTTCAAAAAAGTGCTCATCTAAAAAAATTGTTTAATAATTTTAGGTATATTTGTTTTAAAATTAAAAAAGCCTTTATTGCAATATTGCCAAGAATATTGATCTATTTTTCTATATAAGAATTTTATTTGACTCTTACCCTTAAAATTAATTGAGTCAATATTCTCACCAATATATGGATACAATGCGTAAACATTTTCATTAATTTTATTAATTTCTTTAATGTCTATTAAATCACAAGTAATTGATTTTTTATTCAATCTATTAATTTGATCATCAATTAATTGATTCTTTAAGTCTATAACATTTTTTGATAATTCTATTTTTCTATTATTATTTTTAACTATGAATATTTTTTTGAATTTTGAACTAAAATGATCACTGAATTCAAATGATAAATTATTTTCAAAAATTAAAAGTTTTTTATTTTCAATAATTTCTGGATTATTAAAATTCCTATTTATTATTGTATAATTCTTATCATTTTGGATTGGTAAAGCTTTTTCATTAACTTTAATATTTTTATATTTTTCGTTAGTAAATTTTTTTATATTCCATTCTTTAGCTAAATAATGCTTACCTATTGTTTGAATTCCAGCTACCCATCTCCAGCTTAAAGTATTTGAGGCAGAATCACCATCATATAAGTATTTCATAAAAAAAGCTGCGCCAAGCTGCCAGGGTAAATTAAGAGTAAAAATCCAGATACTTGCAAACCACATTCTAACATGATTATGCAAATAATTTTTTTCTTTTAGTTCATTGACCCAGTCATTAAAACATTCAATATTTGTTTTACCTTGCAAAGCTTCTATATATTTATCGTTATCCTTATATTCATTTTGTATTTTTTTCAGAGTGACTATATAATCACTCCATAATTTAGGCCTCAACTCTAACCAACCTCTCCAATAAATTCTCCAAAATATTTCATCAATAAATTTTTGACATTTTAAAAATGAGTGTTTTTTTAATGACTCAATAACTATTTCGGTCTCATTTAGAATGCCATGACTTATATATGGAGATAAAAAAGATGTTGTTAATTGATTTTGGTTATCATAATTAAAATTTCTTAATTTTGAATAACTTATTAACTTATTTTCAATAAAATGATTTAATTTTCTTTTTGCTTCATCTCTCGTATATTCCATATTCATAGTTTAATTATTTAATTAATTTGATAAAATAAAAATTCAAGTTAGAAAATATATGGTTTTTTTAAATTTTATTACTATATTTTTTTTATGACTGAGAATATTGACTCTATTATTAAACTTGCTTGGCACGACAAATCTTCTTTTGAAAAAATTCATAGACTTTATGGAGTATCAGAAACAGAAGTTATTTTAATTATGAGAAAAAATCTCAAACCTAATTCATTTAAAAATTGGCGTAAACGAGTTTCTGGCAGAAAATTGAAACATGAAAAAAAATTAAAGTTATTAAAAAAAATTAATATTTAACTAAATTTTCTATTTCAAATTATTTTAAATTCAAATAGGTTAATTTAATGCATAAAATATTAGAACGTTCTAAAGGTTCTGCATCAATAGAAATAAATAATAATAATATAAAAAAATTATATCAGAGTGGATGCTGCAAAGTTTTAAATCCTAATAGCTATAATGATAATCATGAAATAGTTTTAATTAATACAGCTGGTGGAATTGCATGCAACGATGCAATTAATATTAATGCCTTAATTGAAAACTCAGATTTAAGTATATGTACTCAAGCTGCAGAAAAAGTTTACGCCGGAATAGGAGATCCAGCTAAGGTAGATATAAATGTAACTTTAAATAATTCAAATTTGTTCTGGTTACCTAAAGAATTAATACTTTTTGATAATTCGAAATTAAAAAGAAAAATTAATTTTCATTTATCTGATGACTCCAATTTAATATTTTGTGAAACAACAATTTTTGGAAGAAAAGCAATGTCTGAAAAAATTAAAAATATATTTTTTTTAGATAATTGGAAAATATATGTGAATTCTACGTTAAAGCATTTTGAAGCTATAAATCTTAAGGGTTCTATTAGTAATAATTATAAGAACAATTATACATTTGCCAATCAATCATCTTTATCTACAATTTTAATATTTGGGGAAATAGCTCAGCAACTTGAACCTGATTTAAGAAAGATTGTAAAAAAAATACAAAATCATTGTTGTGAAATGTCAAAATTCAATGATAAAATTATTATAAGAAGCTTGGCAGAAGATAATTATGATTTAAAAAAAACAATAAATTATATTATGAAAAATTTAATTTATGATAAACTTCCAAAAAGTTGGGATTTGTAAATGAAGCTTACACCTAGAGAGAAAGATAAACTTATGGTCAGTATGGCAGCAAATGTTGCTAGAAAACGTCTTGAAAGAGGAGTGAAACTTAATTATCCAGAAGCAATAGCCTTGATAACTGATTTTGTAATAGAAGGTGCAAGAGATGGTAAAATGGTGTCAGAATTAATGGAGACAGGTGCTCATGTAGTAAAAAAAGAAGATTGTATGGATGGTATTTCTGATATGATAACAGAAGTACAAGTTGAAGCTACGTTTCCTGATGGAACAAAATTAGTAACAGTACACAAACCTATTAGATAATGAAACCTGGAGAAATAATTACAAAAAAAAATAGTGATATTAGTCTAAATGAAGATAGAAATTCAATCACTCTTAAAGTATCTAACAGTGGCGATCGTCCAATACAAGTTGGAAGCCACTATCATTTTGCTGAAACAAATGAATATTTACAATTTGATAGAGAAAAATCTACTGGTATGCGTTTAGATATACCTTCTGGTACAGCTGTTAGATTTGAACCAGGCCAATCAAAAGATGTAGAATTAATTCCAATAACAGGAAAGAAAAAAATATTTGGTTTTAATAATAAAATTATGGGTAAATTATAATGAAAAAAATAAATAGAGATGCTTATGCTGATATGTATGGACCAACAACTGGTGATAAAATTAGACTTGCAGATACAGAACTTTTTATAGAATTAGAAAAAGATTTAACTACGTATGGAGAAGAAGTTAAATTTGGCGGCGGCAAAGTTATTCGAGATGGAATGGGACAATCACAACTCTCTCGCAAAGAAGGTGCAGTAGATACAGTAATAACGAATGCTTTAATTGTTGATGTTAATGGAATTTATAAAGCTGATATTGGTCTTAAAAATGGCTTAATTAACGAAATTGGAAAAGCAGGTAATCCTGATACACAACCAAATGTAAATATTATTATTGGACCTGGAACAGAAATTATAGCTGGAGAAGGTAAAATTATAACAACAGGTGGATTCGATAGCCATATTCATTTTATCTGTCCTCAACAAATTGATGACGCTCTGCATTCAGGTATTACAACAATGTTAGGTGGCGGAACTGGTCCTGCTCACGGCACATTAGCAACTACAGTTACTCCAGGTCCCTGGCATATGGAGAAAATGATACAATCTGCTGATGCTTTTTCTATGAATTTAGCTTTTGCTGGTAAAGGAAATAGTTCACTGCCTCACGCACTTGAAGAACAAATAATTTCTGGCGCAAGTTCATTAAAGTTACATGAAGATTGGGGAACTACTCCAGCAGCAATTGATAATTGTTTAAATGTAGCAGATGAACATGACATTCAAGTGATGATTCATACTGATACATTAAATGAAAGTGGATTTGTAGAAAGTACTATTAAAGCAATTAATGGAAGAACAATTCATGCTTTTCATACAGAAGGAGCAGGTGGGGGCCATGCACCAGATATAATAAAGGTTTGTGGTGAAGAATATGTTATTCCATCTTCTACTAATCCAACCAGACCTTATACAGTTAATACGGTGGAAGAACATTTGGATATGTTGATGGTTTGTCATCACCTTGATAAATCAATTCCAGAAGATGTAGCATTTGCTGAAAGTCGTATTCGAAAAGAAACAATTGCCGCTGAAGATATACTGCACGATATGGGTGCATTTTCGATTATTGCATCTGATAGTCAAGCAATGGGTCGTGTTGGTGAAGTTATTATAAGAACATGGCAAACAGCACATAAAATGAAAGTACAACGTGGACAACTAAA
>MDTG01173553.1_pt1 | contig 12208 bp, 15 predicted proteins | sample 811421 | NCBI WGS metagenome assembly MDTG01 (sample SAMN05326645, study PRJNA326480) | marine metagenome | isolation source: seawater | place: Pacific Ocean: South East | collected 2011
CTGATCCAAATTCATCAATTAATTGAACTTTTAATTCCCTAGAAATTTGACTAGTGCTCCATCCACAAATACGAACAAAAACGGCTGGTCCTACCGTGCTTCCTACACACATAGCTGTTGTATCACAATTAGCAACCCAGAAACGCATGCACTCTGAAACTGCATCTACTAGTGTTTGACTACCTGAATACACAGGAATGACTTCAGCTCCATTTTTCTTCATAGCTTTTACATTAGGTTGTTGTCTCGCAATATCTTTGGCACCCATAAAAATTTTACACCTTAGGCCAAACTTTTTAGCTGCCATACTCAACATCTTTCCGGCATAACCAGCACCAGTATCACCTATAATAACTTTTTTACCAGACTGTTTTGCAAGCAAACAATGAACTGTAGCATTGTAAATTTTATGTGCTCCCCCATTTGCATCAGATACCACTTTAGACCAAATTTGTGCTCCGCCTACAAATTTAGTTAAATTTTCTAATTTAATAAAACGAGTTGGACTTCCAACCCAATTCTTAAAATATTTGTCTCTTTCAGCTATAAATTTTTTATCATTTTTGAGTTTGTTAAAAAGAGCTTCTAAATCTTCGATTGGTTTTTTTAATGTTTCTGGAACAAAGTTCCCACCAAATTTTCCTCCCCAAAAACCAAGTTTATTTCCTTGATCAATTAACGGTATTCCTTTTTTTAACTTCATATTTTCGAAAACGAATTTAACAATTTATCAATTCTATTAATATCTTTTTTTCCATTTTGATCCTCTAGTGCTCCGCTAAGATCAATTATAAAATCTTTATTTTTAAACTTAGAAATATCATTTATTTGTATATCTCCTGCAATCATTTTATTCAATGATTCAGGTACATTATCTAGTAGAGAATGATCAAAGCTTTCAGATTTATGATAACCTTTAGAGTCAAACAAAATTATATCTGAGATTTTTGAATAATCTTTATACTTTATAACATCTTCTTTATCTGAGACAGTGATTGCTGTAATTATTTTTATTTTATATTTTAATTTAATTTTCATTGTTCTTTTTGGATCTACATCATAAAGTTGATAATAATCAAAATTCAAATCCTTAATTTTGTTTAAAATTTCTTCATCTGGATTTACAAGCACTGAAGTAAATTTTATGTTTTTTTTGTCAACTTTAATTAATTCTTTTAATTTATCATATTCAATAAACCTTTTGCTCTTTTTATAATTTGTTATGAAACCAATAAAACTTGGGGGTTTAGGATGATTTAAAATATAATTTAAAGTTTTAGGGTCTGAGACCCCACAAATTTTTAAACCTTGTATCATTGATTTAAGTGATTAATTAATTTTTGAATATTTTTTCTCACATTCCCTTTAGTAATTGGGCGACCCATAACAAGCCAATCGCTACCATTTTTATAAGCTTGCTTAGGAGTCAAGACTCTTTTTTGATCATTTGTTTTTGAATCAAATCTTATACCAGGTGTAATTATTTCTTTTTTAAATACTTTTTTAACTATTTCTACCTCTTGCGCACTACATACTACAGCGTCTAAATTAGTTTGATTAGCTAATTTTGCTTGAATTTTTACCAACTTTTTTACATTTTTATTAAATCCTATTTTCTTTAATGATTTGTTATCAAGTGATGTCAATATACTCACTCCAACTAACTTTGTACCACCTGAAACTTTTTTTGCTGCCCTCAAAGCTTCTTTGCCTGAACTCAAATGAATTGTAAGATAATTAAATTTTAAGTCTTTTACTGCTTTTACAGCTGAAGCACAAGTATTTGGAATATCAGCAAATTTATAATCTCCAAATGTAATTTTATTTTTTAACTTGGAAATAAAGTTTCTTCCATTTTTTGAGTTTAAAAATTCTAGTCCAAACTTATAGCCAATCTTTAACTTTTTAGTTTGAGTGTGTTTAATTATTTTTTTTATTTCAGAAATGTGAGTTGTATCGCAAGCTATAAAGACTTTATTATTCCTCATTAATCTTTTTTGACCACATTTTTGAAGATTTGAAAAGTATTGAATATTTTTCTTTTACATAAATTTTCTCATTATTTTTTGGATTTCTAGCAAATCTTGCTTTATGAAATTTAGGCTCCAATGAAAAAACATCTCTTAGCTCAACCCTTTGGTGTCTTTTTAAAGATGCAATTAATTCACTTAAAAATATATCAACAAGTTTTTTTAAGTCTTTTTTAAGAAAATTTGGATAATTGTCTGATAATTTGTTAATTATTTGTGATTTTTTGATCGACAATTAATTACTCATCATCATTATTTTTTTTGTCATTTAATTTTTCTGAAAGAGAAGAAAATGGAAGATTTTTTCCACTCAAAGGGCTAGAAAATTTTGAAACAGCTTCCTTATTTTGTAACTCTTCTAGTAGTTTTATGCTTAAGCTAACTTTTCTTTTTTCAAAATTTAATTCTGAAATTGCAGCATCTATTCTTTCTCCACCAACAAATCTTGATGGTCTTGCGTCAGAAGAGTTTACGGCTATATTATTTTTTTTAATCAAAAATTCTAAATCACAATTTTCTGGTTTAACGTTTAACCCTTTATTATCTGATGATGTTACGTGCACAGTTATGATATCGTTAACTTTTTTATCTTTAAACCAATCAAAAGGATCTTTCCCTAACTGTTTTAATCCAACCCTGACTTTTTGATCATCTTTTTTGATTTCTAAAACTTTTACTCTAATTTTATCACCCTTTTTAAATTTTTTTAATTCTTCTTCTGGATTATTCGTAAAACTTAAATCATTGGCATGAAGAAAACCATCTATATCAAAATTATCAAGCTTTACATATAAAGCATATTCATTAGAACTAGTAATTACTCCGGTAATTTCACTACCTTCAGGAAATTTTTGAGATAAAACTTCATAGGGATTATCTAATGTTAATTTATGGGATATTGCAATTCTCCTTTTATCTTTATCAATTTCAGTTATTACACAATTAATCATATCGCCAATTTTAAAAAGTTTTTTAGGTACTATGTTACGTTTCGTCCAACTCATTTCGCTACTATGAAGTAAAGTGCTTAAACCATGTTCAAGAGAACAAAAACACCCATAATCTGTTATTTTGTCTACCTTAACTTTATATTTTTTACCAATCTCATAATTTGATATATGTTCAAATGGATCCTGCGATAATTGTTTTATAGAACAACCAATTTGAAGTTTTTCTTTATCAATAGAAATAACTTTTAGATCATGTTTTTCTCCAATATTAAAAATCTCATCTGGATGATTAACTCTTGAGTATGAGATTTCTTGGAGATGAACTAATACATCTATTTCATTATTAACTTCAAAAAAACATCCAAATGATGAGTATCCCTTGACAATCGCATCTTTAATAATATCTCCCACTTTAAATTTTTCTATTATTTTTGCTTTATCCTCTCTTTTATTTGTTGAAACAATCTGCCTACGGGAAACACATGCATTTCCTCTAATTTTATCTAGTTTGATAATAGCAAATTTTTGCTCAACCCCTATTAAATGATCAATGTTTTTTAAAGGCTTATCACTTATTTGTGAACCAGGGCAAAACATCAGAGATCCTGTATCTATATGTTCAACTATAACCCCACCTTTACATTTTGAAACAATTTTTCCCATAATCGACTCATTATCTTCATAGGCTTTTTCAAGTTTATACCATCCTCTTATTTTTTGAGCTTTTACTGCTGAAACAATTACTTCACCGTTTTTATCTTCAATTTTCTCAAGTAGCACAGGCAAACTTTTGCCTTCTTCAATATTATCTTTTAAACCAATTATTTTTAGCTCGTTGATGTCAACAATTGGCTCACTTTTAAGCCCTGGAATAAAAATAAAAACAAATTTTTCAGTAATTTTTGTTATTTTCCCATCTACAATTTTTCCTTCTTCAATTTTATTTTTAGAAAGTTGCGAGTTTAAAAGTTGTTCAAATTTTTGATTTTTTGGTGAGTTTAAATCTTTATAAATTTCCATTAATATACTTTTTATCAATAATTGCCTTTATTTTTTTAAAGCACGATTTCTTACTTAATTTAGATGTATTAATCAAGATTGAATCTTTGGTTTTTTTTAAAGGGCTAATTTTGCGGTTTTTGTCTAAATAATCCCTATTTTTTAAGCTTTTTAGAACTTCCCTGTAAGTTATTTTTCTGTTTAACTTTTTGAATTCAATATACCGTCTTTTTGCGCGCACCTCTAAACTTGCAGTAATGTAAAATTTAAACTTTGCATTCTTCATAATTACTGAAGTTATATCTCTTCCATCTAATATTGAACCATTAAATTTCTTAGGAGGATAATTTGCACATTTTAATTGAAAATTCTTAACAATATTTCTTATTTTCCTATCTTTTGCTACTATTGAAGCTTGTGTCGCTACCTTATCATTTAATAATTTAACATTATTTAAATCTCTGAATTTTATAACTTTTATTTTTTTTTTTTACAAAATCATATTTTAATCTATTTTTATTTTTTAATTTTAGATATCCAATAAATCTGTAAATTTTACCTGTATCTAAATAAAGCAAATTATATTCTTTTGCAATTAGCTTTGCTTGTGTACCGGCTCCTGCAGCAGCTGGCGAGTCAATTGCTATAGTAAGTAAATTATTTTCTTTTCTCATTTTATCTTAGCACCCAAATTTTTAATTATTTTTAAGAAATTAGGAAAAGATGAATTAATTGAATTACTATCAAAAATTTTCCAATTTCCTCCCATTGTTAAGGCTGCAATACATGTCATCATAAATACTCTATGATCTTTTCTGAAATTTTTCATAGAAAATTTTCCATTTAAATTAAGATGGGGATTTCCATAAATTTTAACATTGTTTTTTTTTCTAATAACTTTAATACCAATATCTCTTAAAAACTTTATACCAATATCCAACCTAGGACTTTCTTTTTTATTTAACTCTCCCAGATCCTCAAAAGAAGAAATACCTTTAGCCTTAGCAGCTATAAGAAAAATAATTAAAAATTCATCAATGGCTGATGAATTTAAACTTTTAGGGCATTTAAATGATTTTAGTTTCTTTGTACTTTTTACAAAGATATCAGCTACGAGTTCACCCTTATATTTTTTTGTATTTTTAATTTTTATATTTGCATTCATTTTATTCAAAATTTGTAAAATCCCGGTTCTGGTGGGATTGATATTTACCTTTTTTATTAATAAAGAAGAATTCTTTGCAAGCAGTGTTAATACTAGGAAGAAAGATGACGAACTTATATCTCCAGGGACATCATAATTAAACCCTTCAAAGCTATTTTGACCTTCAATTTCTATGTAATCATATTTTCCTATACTAAATATTTTTATTGGTACTTTTATACTTTTAAAAAGTAACTCAGAATGGTTTCTTGATTTTTTTGCTCTGATTTTTGTGACCCCAGGTGTTTTTAGTGCAGCTAGCATTACAGAACTTTTACACTGAGCGCTTCCAATATTTTCTTCATAAAAAATAGGACGTAAATAATCTGAACCGGTAATTTTTACAGGCAATTTATTTTCTTTAGATATTAAATTTGCTCCAAATTTTTTCAATGGTTCGGTAACTCTTGAAAAATCTCTCATTGATAAACTTTTGTCACCAATAATTTTAATTTCCTTTTTAGAGTTGACTAGGAGCCCAAGTATTAGCCTTGCAAGTGTACCAGAATTACCAGCATCAATTTTAATTTTTTTATTTGTATAAAATCCATTTAATCCAAAACCATTTATTAAATAATATTTCTCTCTTTTTTCATAATTTATTCCCAATTTTTTTATTGATTCAAGAGCATGCAAAACATCTTCTGATTCGAGTAAATTATAAATTTTAGATTTACCGATTGCTTGTGAAGCTAATAAGACACACCTTATAGAAATACTTTTATCACCTTCCACATTAATTTTTTTATTAAACGAGGTGATTTTATGTCTTATATTAATATGATTATTCATTGATGAATTAACTTATATTAAATTCATCTCCAAAATATTGAGTTTTTGCAGCTTTATCACTAATAACTTCATTTGGACTTCCAGATGCAATTATTTTTCCATTTGATAAAATTATTGCTCTATCTACACAATTCAAAAGATCACGAGCTTGATGATCGCATATAACAACAGAAATCTCATGAGAAGCTTGCAAGTTAAGAATAATTTCTTGTAACATTTTTATAGTTAAAATATCTAACGCCGCAAATGGCTCGTCTAACAGTAATATTTTTGGGTCATTAATTAGCGCCATTGCTATCACAAGTTTTTTTTTTTGACCGCCAGATAGATGCTTAGCTTTCAAATTTAAAAGAGCTTCAAACTCAAATTGAGTAATAAGTTTATTTATCTTTTGGCTCCTTAGTTCCTTTTCCTTTATATGTATCTCTGATACTAATTTTAAATTATCTAAAAGAGTTAAATCATGAATTAACCCACCATATTGAGGAACTAATCCAAGTTTAAATTTAGTAAATCTTTCATTAATTGGTAAATTTGTACAATTAATTCCCTCAATTAATATTTCTCCATGATTCGGATCTTTTAAACCTGTAATCAGATTAAAAATGGTGGATTTACCAACTCCATTTGGACCTAACATACCTAAAATCTCAAATTTATTAATTTTTAAATTCAAATTATTTAATATCTGTCTTTTATTATAAAAAACTGAGATATTTTTTAATTCTACAATTGACTCTTCTCCCTTAAAACTTTTTATACGAAATTTTTTAATGAGTGCCATTATTTTATAAAAATTTTTATTTTATCTTCTGAATTTATTTCAATATCTTTTGTTATAATATCCATAGTAATAACCTGTGCTTGCATTACAGATTTTTCATCTTTTACTTTAACATTACTATACGCTATAGCGATATTTTCTGTAATATTCAAATCGAGACTATCACATATTATTGTTTTATTATCATATTTTATCTCTACATTATTGAAAAATTTAGAATTTTGATTGGTGTAATTGTACTGTGCAAAATCAGACTTTATGTAAATATTTGATCTTTCAGATGACAAAATTTTACCATTTACAATTTCTAAATCTAAAATTTCGCTATTGTCTAAATTAGTTTTTCCAAATTCTGCAATAATTTCAAATATATCTCCAGCATCGTTTGTAGTAACATACTTAATTTCTTTAGTAAGATTTTTTAAATTATTCGAGTTTTCAAATTTAACTTTGTTTTCTGTTAGTTTTGCTTGATCTTCAATTTTCATTTTATCTTGTGTTTTATTTTCAACTATCTGATCTTTGTTGACATCCTCAAGAATTTGTTGATCTGCCCCTTCATTCTCTTGAATATTTGTATTTTCGATCTCATTTATTGTATTACCAATAAGAATATTATCTTTTGCAGATTTTTGATAAAAATAAACATAGTATATCCCACCAATAATTAAAAAAATAAGTAAAAGAAGTATAATTTGTAAAATTGATTTAGTAGACATTAGCTTATATTTGATCTTAAAATATCGTGCATGTGTATTAAACCAATAGTCTTTCTAAATTTATTATTTTTATGCACACATAATGATGTTATTTTTTTTGAATTCATTATAGATAATGCATTTGCCGCAAGTGTATCTTGTTTTACTGTTATAGGGTTTTTTTTCATAACTTTTTTTATACTTAAATTTTCAAAATCTGAAAATTTCCTAGCTATTCTTTTCAAATCACCATCTGTTAGTATCCCAGATGTATAACCTAATTTATTTTTTACTATCAAAACACCTAGTTTTTTGTTTTCTATTACTCTTAATGCTTCTTTCATCTTTATATTGTCATTGATTATGGGAAGTTTTCTTCCTTTTATCATTAAATCTTCTACAGTTTTAAGCTTAATTGACAATGTGCCACTAGGGTGAAAATTCTTGAAATCATACTTGGTAAAATTTTTGTAGTTCATACAAGCCATTGCGATTGAATCACCCAGAGCTAATTGAGCAATAGTTGAAGAAGTTGGAACTATATTTTCAGGTCCTGCTTCTTTTATTTGTGGCATCAAAAATGATACGTCCGAATTTTTGTATAAAATAGAATCTTTTTTTGAAGTAACTCCGATTAGTTTTATATTTTTATTTCTCGATACGTATTGAATGATATTTTTTAATTCATCGCTTTGACCACTGTTACTTAATAAAATCACAATATCATTAGATGTAACTTGTCCTAAATCTCCATGACTTGCATTTAATGCATCTAGAAAAAATGAAGGCGTTCCTGTTGATGAAAAAGTTGCAGCCCATTTTCTTGCTATAATTCCACTTTTGCCAACACCTGAAACTATAACTTTACCACTTTTACAACTAAGAATTAACTTTACAAGTTTTACAAATTTTTTATTAATATTTTTATTCAAGCTTCTTAGGGCGTTTATTTCAAATTTTAAAACTTCTTTAGCAATTTTTTGTATTTTATCTTTTTTCATTTTAGTGAGACCAAATATCACTTGTAAATGATGCTAAGTCTAAATCAACTCTACTTCGTACGAATTGTATTGTATTAGTGTAAAGATCAAATCTTTTTTCTCTGACAAGTATAGCTTTTAGTTTTTTGTAAACTTGATGAAGATAAATTACATCTCTAGCGCAGTATTGTAACTGTTTATCAGTTAGATCACCTCCAAAATCAGATGACTGCAAATTTTTATTTATATCAATACCTATAAATTCTTTTACCAAATCCTTAAGACCATGTTTATCACTATAACTTCTAGCTAATTTACTCATTATTTTTGTACAATTTATATTTTCAACATTTACCATTAAATATTTTTTTATGAATAATAAGTCAGCTCTTGCATAATGAAAAATTTTACTGACGTTTTTATCTGATAATAATCTCTTTAAATTTGGAGCATTGTAGTTTTCTCTGTTTAATTTAATTATATGAGCATCCTGATTACCAGAGGAAATTTGAACTAAACAAAGGCCATCTCTTTCAACATTTAAACCCATGAACTCACAGTCTACAGCAATATTGTCACTTAGTGATAATTCATCTGGCAAATCATCTTTGTGTAATTTAATATCTATGTTCATTTGAAAGAATATATATATGAAACAAAAAGAAATTCTACTTTTCGGTGCATCAGGCCAAATTGGCAGAAATCTCATTAGAAAGTTAACAAATAATAACTATAAAATTACTGCAGTAACAAGAAATATACATCAAGCAGGATACATTTTAAAAACCCAAGCTAACCCTGGATATTTAAAACTAGTGGAAATCAAGAAATTTGATCCAGAAACAATTGCCAATTTAATTAAGAATAGTTCTATATGCATTAATTTGATTGGAATATTATTCGAAACAAAAAAAAATCAATTCAGAACAATACACACTGATTTACCAAACTTATTATCTCAATTAGCAAACAAGTATAAATTAAAAAAGTTAATACATTTATCCGCTTTAGGAATAGAAAGTGCTAAGGACAGCAACTATGCGTTAAGTAAAATTGAAGGAGAAAAAAAAATTAAAGAGAATTTTAGTAAATACATTATATTGAAACCATCAATTGTTTATTCTGTTGATGATAACTTTACTACTAATTTTATGTCTTTATTGAGTAAGTTTCCATTAATGCCATTATACTACAATGGAAAAACAAAATTTAAACCTATTCATGTTATAGACTTAGTTGAAATAATTTATGATATGATCGAAAATAAAAATGAAAAACTAATTTTAGAATGTATTGGTCCCGAAGAATTTACATTTAAAAAAATTCTTCAGATTTTGCTTAGTTCAATAGATAAAAAAAGAATTTTATTACCACTTCCTCTTCCATTAGCTAAATTATCTGCAAAAATATTACAATTATTTCCAAGTCCATTACTAACCGAAGATCAATTAAGATTATTGAAATATGATAATTGTGAAAGTGGAATATATAAAAATAATTTTGATTTAGGCTATAATACAAATAAAAAATTCGAAAATGAAATATACAAATATAGTTTTAATTGGAAAACTGGTGGTCAATATTCAAAACAAAATAATCTAGAGGGAAATTAAATGTTGAGTTATGTTGTTATTGGGGTTTGCATTTTGTTATTATTAGCTGTTGTATATATCTCAGCAAAACCTATTGGAATGGGTATTGAAGCTAGAAGAAATATAAATAGAGATAGTGAAGATGAAAAAGATATTGAAATAATAAATACTGTAGATGATAATACCAGTTTATCTGATGAATTGATCAAGTTAAATAAATTAAAAAATGATGGAATGCTGACTGAAGATGAGTATAAAAAAGCTAAACAAAAAATTCTAAGTTAGGCAGTTTTTATTTTCTTTTCTAAATATTTTGGCACATCTTCATCTTTGTCAGTAAAATCATCTTTTTTACCTTTTGGCTGAAACACCACCATCAAATGTAATGGACAATAAGAAAACTTTTCAACTGTTTTTCTCCCACAGAAACTAGCATCTTTTTCATCTGGATTACCTTCCATATATTTACAAGTTTCTTCAGTTAACTCTTCTAAATTTATATTTTTTGATGGCTCAAAATTTTTATCTAACAATAAGGACTTAAACTTATTTCGTTTACCCTTTAGTTTTATTTTTGTTTGTTCATTTTTAAATGAACTTTTTATTCCATGTGTTGTTATTCTTGTTTTAATTTTTATGGATAAATTAAGTCTATGAGCTTTTCCTATTACTGCATTCCTAGAAACTCCACCTATTATTTCTGCTATCTGGCTCGCGGTCTGGCCTTTCCCCCATAACTCTTTCAGTTTATTAACTTTATCTTCTGTCCAACTCATTTATACTATATTTAGTGTTATAAAATTATATAACAACATCATGTTGCATAATTATAATTTAAACAAGTTTTATTTAATATTTTTTAACAAATTAATTAGAATTATAACTTGAGGTTGAAAATTAAACTGTCAAATAAAATAAAAAAAAATATAAGTAATTATGAGCGCATTAGCACCTAATTATAAAAGAAAAAATTTGTCATTTGTTAAAGGAAGAGGAACTTTTCTAATGACAGCAGATGGAAAAAAATATCTAGATTTTGTTCAAGGAATAGCTGTTAACTCTCTAGGACATGCAAATAAAAAGCTTATAAGCGCAATTAATATACAATCAAAAAAACTTTGGCATGTTTCTAATGCTTTTAAAATACCAGAAGGTGAAAAATTAGCACAAAAATTAGTAAAAAGAACTTTTGCAGACTCAGTTATTTTTCAAAATAGTGGCGCAGAGGCCACAGAAGCAGCAATTAAAGTTGCCAGAAAATATTTTTACTCAATAGGTCAAAAACATAAAAATAGAATTATTTGTATCAGAAATTCATTCCACGGAAGAACAATCGCAGCAATACATGCAAGCGGTTCAAAAAAAATGACAGAAGGATTTGGTCCAAAAGTTCCGGGTTTCGATCATTTTGAATTTGGTGATCATAAAAAACTTAAAAAATTGATTAAAAAAAATACAGCAGCTATTATGATTGAAACAATCATGGGTGAGGGAGGCATTAAAGTAATTCCAAATTGGTGCATAAAAGCAATTAGAAAATTATGCAATCAAAAAAAAATACTTTTAATTCTTGATGAAGTTCAGTGTGGCATTGGAAGATCAGGAAAATTTTTTGCTTTTGAATACTCAAAGGTTAAACCAGATATAGTTCCTATAGCAAAAGGGATTGGAGGCGGTTTTCCTATTGGTGCAGTACTAATGACAAAAAAAGTTGCAAAAGCTATGGTACCAGGCACGCATGGCTCAACATTTGGTGGAAATCCTCTTGCAATGTCTGTAGGCAATGCTGTCTTAGATCAAATTAATAAGAATTTATTAATGAATGTAAACAAAATGTCGAAATATTTTTTTCATGAGCTTAATAAAATAAAAAATAAATATCCCAAGTTAATTAAAGAAGTCAGAGGAGTAGGACTATTAATTGGTTTACAACTTTTTAAGGACCAAACTAAGTTTATAAAAAAATTAACTGAAAATAAGTTATTGACTATTAGAGCATCTGAAAATGTCGTAAGAATTTTACCTCCATTAAATGTAAAAAAAAGGGAAATAGATTTAGCTTTAAAAATTATTAGTAAAGTTTGTAATGAAATAAAATGAAACACTTTATAAATTTAAAAGATATTCCAAGTAAAGATCTTAGAAAAATAATTGTTGATGCAAAACAAAGAAAAAAACA
>MDTG01316142.1_pt1 | contig 12208 bp, 11 predicted proteins | sample 811421 | NCBI WGS metagenome assembly MDTG01 (sample SAMN05326645, study PRJNA326480) | marine metagenome | isolation source: seawater | place: Pacific Ocean: South East | collected 2011
ATATCCATATCGAATCAAATTGATTATGAAGTTAGTGTTTGATATTTACAAGTAATATTTCATGTCACATTTAAAAATATTTATAGAATTAACTCGATTAAATAAGCCAATAGGTTTTATGCTTTTATTTTGGCCTTGCTCTTGGGGGTTGGCATACGCTAACACTTTTGATGGTAATATTAATTTGTTCACTCAATATTTGATATTATTTTTTTTAGGTTCAGTTTTAATGAGAAGTGCAGGGTGTATTGTTAACGATATTGTAGATAAAGACTATGACAAAAAAGTAAAAAGAACAAAGATACGTCCGTTAGCTGCAGGAAAAATAACTATAAAACAATCCCTTGCTTACGTTTTATTGCTTTGTTCAATAGCATTTTTTATTCTTATCCAATTTAATCTATTAACCATATTACTTGGGATGGGCTCTATGTTGCTCGCTTTCGCCTATCCATTTATGAAGAGAATCACTTATTGGCCTCAACTATTTTTAGGTATCACGTTTAATTGGGGAATTATTATGGCTTGGACTGCAATTCATAATAATATCACTGCTGAAATATTAATACTTTATATATCAGCCATATTTTGGACATTGGGTTATGACACGATTTATGGAGCTCAAGATATGTCAGACGACGAAATAATTGGATTAAAATCTACATCAATTAAGTTTAAGAAAAATATTAAGCTTTTTATATCAGTTTCGTATTTTTTAAGTATTATATTATTACTTTATCTATTTAGGAGCTTTGTAGGGTTTAATTATTTCTCATTTTTTTTTATCCTTTTTATCCTTAGTCTTATTTATCAATTGCTCAAATTTGATAGAAGAAATACCAAAAACTTTTTAAAATTGTTCAAATTTAATAATTATTCTGGCTTAGTGCTATTTTTAAGTATTTTTTTAACAAATTAAAAAATGAAATTAGAAGAATTAAAAATTATTTTACGAAGACTCTACAAAGAGTATGTTAAACAACATCTAAAAAAAATATTAATAGCTTTAGTTCTCTCAATTATTGTCGCTGGAAGTACATCAGGAATAGCTTGGTTATTGGATCCAGCTGTAAAAAAAATTTTTATTGAACAAGACAAAACTTTTGCCCTAACGATCCCCGTATTAATAATAATAGCTTTTTCAAGTAAAGGATTCTCTCTATATCTGGCTAGGATCAATATTATAAGAGTTGGTGAAGAAGTTGCTGGTGCAATTAAAAAAAAGATTGCTAAGAATATAATTACCTCTGACATTCAAACTTTAGACAATAGACACTCTGGTCAATATATTTCCAATATTATGTACGATGCTCATCAAATACAAAACTTGGTAAGTACGGGAGTTTTAAATTTAATGAAGGATAGTTTTTCTGTTATCGCTTTAGTTTCGTTAATGTTTTATCAAAATTGGAAGTTAGCTTTATTTGCTCTTTTAATGATGCCTCTTGCTATATTGCTTGCAAAGTCATTAGGGAAAAGAATTGGAAAAGCTACCTCTAAAGCTGGAGTATCTTCAGGAAATTTAACATCTTTTTTAACAGAAATATTTAAAGGCTCTAAAATGATTAGAATATATCAAAAAGAGGATGATGAAAGTGAAAAAGCTAATGATAAAATAGACGATTTAGTTGAAAAGAATATTAAAATTGCGAGTGTTATAATTAGAGCAACTCCCATCATGGAGGCCTTGACAGGTTTTATGATAGCGGGTTTTATAATTTTTTCTGGACGTCTTATTGCATCGGGGGAATTAGGAGTAAATAATTTTTTTTCTTTTCTAGCCGCAATGATGTTAGCTTATCAACCCATTAGATCTTTAGCGACTATAAATATGGCGGCATATCAAGGAGCTGCTGCTTTCAAAAGGATAAGTGAAATTATAGATAGAGAAATCAAGATTAGAGAAATTTCTAACGCTCCAAAATTAATCCTTAGTAATACTAATATTAAGTTTAAGCATGTAGGATTTAAATATGACTCAACAAATGAAAAAGCAGTTAGTAACATTAATTTTGAAATTAAAGGAAATACCATGACTGCTTTTGTTGGACATAGTGGTGCAGGTAAAAGTACAATAATTAATTTACTACCAAGATTTTATGAACCTCAAGAAGGATCGATTGAAATAGATAATCAAGATATAAGTAATATATCTCTTAAATCTCTAAGAAAAAATTTATCTATGGTTAGCCAAGATGTTATTTTATTTGATGATACCATAAAAAATAATATCGCTTATGCAAAAGAAAATGCATCTATTGATGATATTGTAAAAGCATGTAAATTTGCAGCAGCTGATGAATTTATAAAAAAATTACCTAAAGGTTACGACACTATGATTGGTGAAAACGGTGTGAGACTTTCAGGAGGACAAAAACAGAGAATATCTATAGCCAGAGCAGTACTTAAAGAATCACCGATAATTTTATTAGATGAGGCTACTTCATCCTTAGATGCGGAGTCAGAAGAAAAAGTTCAAAATGCTATAAACAATTTAACCAAGAATAAAACTACACTAGTAATAGCACATAGACTTTCTACAATACATAACGCAGATAAAATTTTTGTAATGAAAAGTGGTCGTGTAGTGAATTCTGGAAGCCACGAGTACTTAATTGATAATTGTGAAGAGTATAAATCACTATATAAAAAACAAATAAAATGATCTTTCTATATAGGATCTTAAGTTTAATTTTATACCCTTTGTTAATAATCTATCTTTGTTGGAGGGTATTACTTAAAAAAGAGGACTCAAAAAGATTTAAAGAAAAGATATTTGTCTCTAAATTTAATGTAATTAAAAAAGAGCATTGTAAACTGATATGGTTCCACGCTGCAAGTATTGGCGAATTTAAAAGTGTCATTCCAATTATTAAAAGACTCAACCATGAAAATAAAAATTTAAAATTTTTAGTTACGACATCAACTTTTAGTTCAGGCAAACTTGCAAATATTGAAATAAAAGATTTTAGTAATGTCTATCATAGATATTTTCCATTCGATATTAGTTTTTTAATTGATCGATTTTTAAAATTGTGGCAACCGGATAAAATTTTTTTAGTAGATTCAGAAATTTGGCCAAATTTAATTTTAAAAGCTAAGAAAATGAATATTTCATTAGCAATAATTAATGCACGGTTAACAGCTAAATCTTTTAAAAGATGGATTATGTTTCCAAAAACTGCAAAAAAAATTTTTAATACATTTGATTTGTGTTTGTGTTCCAACAAAGAAACTAAAAATTATTTAGAAATATTGAATGCAAAAAACATTGTATATATTGGAAACTTAAAATTGATCAATAATAATAATAATCAAAAAATTAGTAATTTAAATAGTGATATTATTCTTAAAAAACGATCATGGGTTGCCGCAAGTGTGCATGAGGAAGAGGATATGATTTGCTTTAGAACACATGCAGAGTTAAAGAAAAGATATGAAAATGTGATGACCATTATTGCTCCAAGACATATTGAAAGAGTTGAAAAAATAAAATCAAAATGTTTAAGTCAAAATTTAAAAACTCAAATACTAAATAAAAATGAAAAAATATTGGAGGAGTCAGAAATTGTTATAATAAATTCATTTGGAGATTTACAAAGTTATTTCAAATTTGTAAGAAGTGTTTTCATCGGTAAATCTACAATTGAAAAATTAAAATATGATAGCGGGCAAAATCCCATAGAAGCCGCTATGTTAAATTGTAAAATTTACCAAGGGCCTTATGTTTCTAATTTTGAGGAATTGTACAAAATACTGAGAGAAAACAATATTTCCCATAAAATCGAAGATTATAAAGAATTAAGTAGAAATTTAATTTTTGATCTTAAAGAGCCTTACTCAATTAACAATATAAATATTAATTCTATTGAAAAATTAAGTAATAATGTACTAAGAAACACAATGAAGTCGGTGAGTGATTTTTTGGAATATGATTCTAAATAAACCAAAATTTTGGGATAAAAAAAAATTAAGTTTTTTTTCATTAATTTTTTTTCCCTTTTCATTAATTACTTTGCTTCTTATCTTTTTCAAAAAAAAAATTTCTCAACCAGAACAATTTAAAATTCCGGTAATATGTATTGGAAATATTTATATTGGTGGCACAGGTAAAACACCTACTTCGATATTAATTGGTAAAGAACTTTTAAACAAAGGTTTAAAAGCATCAATTGTACGTAAAGATTATAAAAGTCATAAAGATGAACATGATTTAATAAGATCTAATTTTAATCATTTAACTGTTAATAAAAATAGGACTAGCGGAATATTGGAGGCAAAAAAAAGGGGATATGACGTTGTAATTCTTGATGATGGGTTTCAAGATTATAATATAAAAAAAAATTTCAATGTATTATGTTTCCATCAAAATCAACTTATTGGCAATGGATTAGTTTTACCAGCAGGTCCTCTTAGAGAAAATTTAAGTGCGGTGAAAAATGTTGATATAGTTTTGATTAATGGGAAGAAAAATTTCGAATTTGAAAAAAAAATCAAAAATATTAATAAAAAAATAAATTTTTTTTACTCTCATTATAAGGTTGAAAATATTGAGAATTTTAAAAATTGTAAATTAATAGCAATCGCCGGGATAGCTAATCCTGAAAATTTTTTTGAATTACTGGAAAATAGCAATTTAAATATAGAAAAAAAATTAATTTTCCCAGATCATTATAAATTTTCTGAGAACGAGATAAAAGATATAATACATACTGCAGAGAAAAAAAATTTAAAAATTGTAATGACAGAAAAAGATTTTTTTAAAATTAATCAGTTTAATTTAAAAAAAATAGATTATCTTAAAGTATCATTAGAAATAACAGATAAAGAAGAATTTATTAAAAAAATTCAAGGGGTAATATGCTAAAAATTTTAATGTATTTTATCCAATCTATTTTCATTTACCTTTTTTTTTTAATAGGTTTTTTAATAAGATTAAATTTAAGTAGAAAATTATTTGCTTTCTTATTTTCGTTTTTAGGCCCCATTTTTAGATCCAAAAAAATATTGATTAAAAATTTAGAGATATTTTCAGCTAGAGTTCCTAATATTGATAAAAATGAAATCGCTAAAGGAATGTGGAAAAATTATGGAATGACATTTATAGAATATATTTTTTTGAAAAATTTAAGAAAAAATAACTCTCATGTTGAAATAAAAGGTGAAGCAAATTTAATTAAAACTTTGGAAAATAAAAAACCTGCGATATTTGTTTCTGGTCATTTTGCAAATTTTGAACTTATGTCAATGGAAATGACAAAAAGAAATGTTAAACTCGCAACAATTTATAGACCGCTTAATAATTTATTTTTAAATCCTTTTATGGAATATTTAAGAAAAAAATATGTTTGTGAGCATCAAATTAAGAAAGGAATTAATGGTGTCAGAGAAGCAATAGATTTTCTTAAAAAAAAACATAGCATAGCTCTAATGATTGATCAGAGAGTGAGTGAAGGTGAGAAATTAAATTTTTTTGGTAAGCCTGCCCTTACAACAACTTTACCAGCTCAACTTTCAATAAAATATGGTTTGGAAATAGTTCCAGTTTATATTGAAAGAACTAAAAATAATAAATTTATATTAGAATTTCTACAGTCTATTAAACCTAACAATTATAAAAATAAGATCGAGTTATCAAAGAAATTGAATATAATTCTTGAACAAATGATTATTAAAAATGCCAGTCAATGGATTTGGACGCACAATAGATGGAAATGATTTATTCTTTTTTAGATTTCATTCTTTCCTTTACTTCAATAGGAGAAAAATAAGCCTCCTGTAAATCTACGCTCCAATAATTTAAATCCTGCAATTTTATTTCCTTTCCAGATATTGCACACAAAACATAATCTCCAGCTTCTAAAATTTCAAAATAATTGTGTTTAAAAATAAGTTTAGCTTTTTTTTTACTCATCAATAACTTATACAATATTAAGTTTATCATGAATATTGGATTAATTGGTAGCGGTGGACGAGAACATGCTATTTGTAAAAAATTGTATGAGTCGAAGTCAGTAAAGAACATATTTTGTTTCCCAGGTAATGCCGGTACAGCAAAATTAGCTTATAATATTGATGTAAGCGTTTTAAATTTTAATAAAATTCTTAAACATATTAAATTTTACAAAATTGATTTAGTAATTGTTGGTCCCGAAGAGCCATTAGTAAAAGGTATAGTGGATTTTTTAAAAAAAAATAAAATAAAAGTTTTTGGTCCTAGCAAATATGCATCGAGACTGGAAGGGTCAAAAGCTTTTATGAAAATGGTTTGCTCTAAAAATCAAATTCCAACTGCAAAATTTAAAATCTGCAATCAAATAAAACATGTAAAAAAATTTTTAAAAAAATGTGAAATGCCGGTAGTTGTTAAAGCTGACGGTTTAGCAGCCGGAAAAGGAGTAACTATTTGCAAAACTCAACAACAAGTTATCAAATCAACCAATGACATATTTAATGGAAAATTTAAATCATCAAAAAAAGCTGTATTAGAAGAATTTTTAGATGGTGTAGAAGCTAGTTATTTTATAATTGCTGACAATAACTCCTTCAAGTTTTTTGGTACCGCTCAGGATCATAAAAAAGTTTATGAAAAAGAAAAAGGTGCTAACACTGGAGGGATGGGTGCATATTCACCAGCTCCAATTGTAACAAAAGATCTTGAAAAAAAAATAATATCAAAAATAATTACTCCAACTTTAAGAGCTTTAAAAATTAAGAGAAAGCCATACAACGGTTTCTTATATGTGGGTTTAATGATCAAAAAAAAAGAACCATATTTAATTGAATATAACATTAGAATGGGAGATCCAGAATGTCAGGTAATATTACCAAGATTAAAAACTGATTTAGCTAAAATATTTAAATATGCAGTATCGAATAACTTAAAAAATATTAAGATAGATTGGAAGAAGCAAAAATGTATGACTATTGTTTTGTGTGCAAAAGGTTATCCTTTCTCTTATAAAAAAAATATACTTATTAATAATATTAATAACATAAAACTATCTGATAAAGATTATATTTTTCACGCAGGAACTAAATTTTTTAATAAAAAATTACTTTCTAATGGTGGTAGAGTTTTAAATATAATGTCAGTTGGACAAAATTTTTTAAAAATTAGAAAAAGAATTATATCTATTATAAAAAGATTAAATATAAGAGGTGTTTTTTTTCGAAAAGATATTGGGTGGAAAGTAATAAAAAGATGAGAATAATAAGTGGTATATTAAAAGGAAGATTCATAAATTTTATAAAAAATGCTGAAACAAGACCATTAAAAGATAGTGTTAAGGAGAATGTATTTAACATTTTAATGCATTCAAATTTAATTGAAGTCAAAATTAAAGATTCAAATATTTTAGACTTGTACTCTGGAATAGGATCTTTTGGGATTGAGTGTATTTCAAGAGGGGCAAAAAAGGTTACATTTGTTGAGAAAGACTTAGCTGCAACAAAAATATTAAAGGATAATTTAGTTAAATTTTCTATTCTTAATAAAACGAAAATTTTTATAGATAATGTTGATCGAATTTTGTCGGAGAGCTTAAAGGAAAAATTTAATATTTTTTTTTTAGACCCCCCATTTGCAAGTACAAATTTTTTTCAAGATCTAAATATTATAAAAGAAAGACAAATTTATGATAAAAAACATATTGTTATCATACACAGAGAAGATAACTCAAAAGTCGAGCTTAAAAATATATTAAAAATTATTGAGATTAAAAAATATAGAAGATCAAAAATTATTTTTGGTATTTTTAAATAAGTATTTTTTTGTATAAATTTTGACTTCTTCTACAGCTGGCTGGTTAAAAGGGTTTATTTTAATGAGCTTTCCAACAATTATAGTTTCAATAACAAAAAATGAAAACAACTTTCCTAAAGTTTCCTCGTCGTTTTTTTTCATTACAAACTCTCTATATGGAATCTTTTTTTCTAAAAATAATTTTATTAAAGCATTTTTTTGAGCATTCTTAATTTGACCTAAATTTTTTTTATTTAAAAAAGTATTATTAGACAAATCTTTATTAATTTTTACTATTTCTTTTGATCTCTTATTAAAACTAAAAATATTAAATAATTTATCTTTTGGCCCATCTAAGTATAGCTGAAGTAAACTATGATGATCCTTAGGTACTTTGGATATCATAGGCAAAAAACCTTTATTTTGCTTGCCTAAACTTTCTGCAATTAATTGTTGGCACCAAAATAAAAATTTTTCTAATTCTGGAAAATAATTTAAAAATATTAAATTATTAATTTTTTTTGATAGAATTAATTGTGCAAGTTTAATTGAATTATCTTTTACAAAAATGGTATTTTTTTTTTTAAAGCAATCAAGAAGGTTTGATCTTATCTTGAATATATTAAGACCCATAAAATAGGCAGGTATCATACCGACTTCAGATAAAACTGAAAATCTGCCACCAATATACTTATTGTGCTCTATATGAAACAAGTTAAATTTTTTTGATAAGTTGAATAATTGATTATTTTTTTTTTCTGATATTAAAATTACATTCTTAGAATTTTTCTTTATTATATTTAACGAAAACGTATTTGAAATTGTTTCTAATGTGTTTCCTGATTTTGAAATTATAATAAATAATACTTTTGATATATTTTCATTCTTTTTAAAATCTATAATTTTTTTTTCATCGAGATCATTAAAAAAATAGAATTTCTTTTTAATTTTTCCATGGAAAAAATTATATATAGCCTCTGCACCCAAGATTGAACCGCCCATACCGATTACAGCAACAGATTTGTATTTTCTAAACTTTTTTAAATCTTTGATTTTAAACTTAAATTTATATTTTTTATTTAAAACATTTAAAGTCTTTTGATTGTCGCTTACATCTTTTTTTACCTCTAAAAAAATTTTAGAAAATCTTTTAGAAAGATTAATTTCAGAATTTTTACTTAGATTATTTGATTGAATTTTGATTTTTGAAAATAGATTATTTTTCACTTTCGAATTTTATTTAGGATTGACTCTTCTATAGTAGATGCGTTTCCCTGAGAAAGATTTTCGTTTTCTGGGACTTTTAATATCTTTTTAATTTTGTTTGTGTTTTCATTTTTTTTTATCATCGATCCGGGTTTAGGGACCTCTTCAAAATTAGGCGGAAGCACTAGTGGATTTCTTTTTTCTACTAAAAACTCATCGTTTGTTTGAATTTTTTCATTTCTTAAAACTTTTCCAGCATCCTTCAATCCTCCACAGGAAACTAATAAAAATAAAAAAATTATTATTAAATTTATACTTTTCATCCTCTAACTTTTTATAAAATAATTTCTTAATATAAAGATAAAAATTCCAATTGAAATAAATATATCTGCTACATTAAAAGTAAACCAATGAAAATTATTATAGTGTATATCTATAAAATCCGGAACACCTTTGTAAACCAATCTATCGTAAAAATTTCCTAAAGCACCGCCAATAATTATTGAGTAAATGAGTTTATCCAAACTTTTTGAGGTAAAAAATAGATATATTAAAAATATTATAACTGATCCAATTAAAAAAGTGATTAAGTTGTAAACTAATGATGAATGGGAGCTTAAAAGACCAAATCCGATTCCAATATTCCATATTAAATCAAAATTAATAAAGTCATTTACATAAAAAGTGTTTTCATTAAAGTTATTGATTATTTTTGATTTAGTCACTCTGTCAAAAAAGAAAATTACCAAAATAGCTATTATATAAAAAAAGTTTTCTTTTTTCAGAAATTGGTTTTTTATTATTAATAAATTGTTAAGAAAATTCATTTCATATTAAATCGGAACATCTATCACAATCTTGTTCCAAGATTTTCCAACATCTAGGGCATTTTTTTCCTTTAGCTTTATTCACCTCTATTTTAATTTGATTTTCTTTTGAAAGAATTTTTTCAGCTTTTGATGTAATTAGATACTCAGCTAAATCTATATCTTTCAATAGATCAAAATTTTTTTTATTTACTGTTAATTTTACGTCAGCTTCTAAACTAGATCCAATTTCCTTTGAAGATCTTTTTGCTTCAATTGCTATATTAGCCTCTTGTTTAATCTTAAATAACTCATCCCACTTATCGTTTAAATCTTTATTTTCCCAACTAGTTGGAACCTCTACAAACAAATATTCATGAATATTTTTTTCTTCATTATTAATTAAGCTATAGATTTCGTCTGTAGTAAAAACTAATATTGGGGCAAACCATTTTAGTAAACTTTCCAATAATATATTTAAAACAATCACACAATTTTTTCTTTTCTTTGACTCAAGACTATCGCAATAAAGAACATCTTTTCGAATATCGAAATAAAATGATGATAGGTCTAAAGTACAAAAATTTAATAATTCTTTATAAAGCTTGTGAAAATTATAGTTTTTAAGATTTTGCTCTACAGATTGACTAATATTATATATTTTATGCAATATATATTGCTCTAATTCATCAAATTCAGATAAATTTAATTTTTTATAATTTTGTTGCTCATAATTATCTTTTAAATTTCCGAGCATAAATCTAAAAGTATTTCTTATCTTTCTATAAGACTCCGCGTGTTGAGTTAAAATACTTTTATCAATCCTTAAATCTTCAGCATAATCAGATGATGCAACCCAAACTCTAAGGATGTCTGCTCCATAATTTTTTAAAATGTCTTCAGGCGATATTACATTGCCCATCGATTTTGACATTTTCATGCCTTTGCCATCCACTACAAAGCCATGTGAAAGGATACTTTCAAAAGGTGCTTTTCCTCTTGTTCCGCAAGACTCTAATAATGATGAATGAAACCACCCCCTATGTTGATCTGAGCCCTCTAAATACATATCTGCCGGCCATTTTAAATCCTTTCTTTTCTCTAATACAAAACTATGTGTTGATCCACTATCAAACCATACTTCAACAATATCATTAAGTTTTTGATAATCATCTGGATTATATTCGTCTCCTAAAAAAAACTTTGGATCATCAGTAAACCAACAGTCTGAACCTTGTTTTTCATAAATCGAAGCTATTCTTTCAATAACTTTTTCATCTCTGAGTGGTTGTTTTGTTTTTTTATTAATAAATATTGGTAATGGAACACCCCATACTCTTTGTCTTGAAACACACCAATCTGGTCTTCCCTCTACCATTGATAATAATCTTTCTTTACCTTTATCGGGGTAAAAAACAGTATTATTAATAGCTTTAATTGCTTTGTTCCTAAGACCATTTTTTTGCATTGAAATAAACCATTGAGGTGTGGCTCTATAAATTAAAGGTGCTTTAGACCGCCATGAGTGAGGGTAACTATGATTAAGTTTATCACTCTTTAATAATTTATTTTGTTCTTTTAGCTTTTCTATAACTATTGGATCAGCTTTAAATATGTGTGTATTTGAAAAATAAGGAATTTCTTTTGTATAAAGACCTGCATTATCTACTGTGTAAAGAGACGGTATATTGTTCTTCAAACATAAATTAAAATCATCTGGACCATGGCTTGGAGCGCAATGAACTATGCCAGTCCCTTGATCTAAGTTTACAAATTGTGCATCTAACATTGGTACATCATAATTAAAATCCATTTTCATAAATGGATGGCTACAAATAGTCTCTTTTAGTTCAGATCCATTAAAGTTTTTAAGCTCTTTATAATTATTTATACCGCACTCTTTAACAATTGAAGGGATAAGATTTTTAGCGACTACAATTTTTTTTTCTTTAAAAAATTCCAAGTCTTCTATTTCTAAAACTGAATATTCTATATTGCTATTGAATGCTAATGCTTTATTTGCAGGTATTGTCCAAGGTGTTGTTGTCCAAATAATTACACTAGCGTCTTTTAAAAATTCTTTTTTAGTTTCTTTTATTTTGAATGCTACATATATTGTATTCGAAGTATGATCTAAGTATTCAACCTCTGCATCAGCTAGAGCTGTCTTTTCTACTGTTGACCATAAAACTGGTTTAAATCCTTGATACAAACTGCCATCTAAAAGAAATTTACCTAATTCCCTTACGATTTGTGCCTCTGCCTCATAGCTCATAGTAGAATAATAGTTCTCAAAATCTCCTACAACGCCTAGTCGCTTAAACTCTTTTATATGAACATCAATCCAACTATTTGCAAACTCTCTACACTCTTGTCTAAAATCTTTTATTGGAACTTCATCCTTATTTTTTTTCTTTTTTTTGTATTGTTCCTCAATTTTCCATTCAATAGG
>MDTG01320267.1_pt1 | contig 12208 bp, 10 predicted proteins | sample 811421 | NCBI WGS metagenome assembly MDTG01 (sample SAMN05326645, study PRJNA326480) | marine metagenome | isolation source: seawater | place: Pacific Ocean: South East | collected 2011
ACATCTTAAAGGAGTACATGATCCCGAGCAAAAAAGAAAAGTTATAGGTAGAACATTTATTGATATCTTTGATAATGAAGCTGCAAAGTTTAAAGATGAAATTAATTATTTAGCACAAGGAACAATCTATCCAGATGTCATTGAATCATCTGAATCTGAATCAAAAGAAGCAAGAGTCATAAAATCTCATCATAATGTTGGAGGCTTGCCTGAGGATATGAAAATGCAGCTTATCGAACCTTTAAGAGATTTATTCAAAGACGAGGTAAGAAAAATGGGAGCTGAGCTTGGGCTTCCAGAAGAAATGCTGAATCGACATCCATTTCCAGGCCCTGGATTGGGTGTCAGAATTTTAGGTGAAATTAATCAAGATAAGGTTTCTACTTTGCAAAGTGCAGATGCTATTTTTATTGAAGAATTAATTAAATCAGATTTATATGATCAAGTTAGCCAAGCTTTTTGTGCCTACCTTCCTATTAAATCTGTTGGAGTAGTTGGGGATGAAAGAAGGTATGCAGATGTGATTGCAATTAGAGCAGTTGAAACGGTAGATTTCATGACTGCTACATGGGCAAGACTTCCTCATGATTTCTTGGCGCATGTTTCTAACCGAATCGTAAATGAGATAGAGGGAGTTAGCAGGGTTGTTTATGATATTTCAAGTAAGCCTCCAGCAACTATTGAATGGGAGTAAATAATTTTCTTGATCAGTTTTTTTTCTATCGTCAAAATAATATAATATCCAAAAAAATATGAATAAAGATAATAAATTAACAACAGAGTCTCATTGGGATAAAAATTGGGTGGATTTTAGTCCATCTGTAATAAGTTCGGGCGATACAATACTTGGTAAAAAAGGAGCCTTTCTTAAATCAATTGAAAATAAGCATATGCTTAAACATAATTCTTCAGTTTTGGAGCTGGGCGGAGCATGTTCATATTATTTATGTTGTCTTTCTAAATTTCGGTCAATGAAACCTACTATTATAGATTATAGCCCGCTGGGTATTTCTAAATCAGAGGAACTTTTTAATCTGAATAATTGCGAGGTAGATACTTATTACGGTGATATATTTGACCATGATTTTGGCGAAAAAAAATTTGATTATATAGTTCACTGGGGACTAATCGAGCACTTTAAAAATCCAATCGATATATTTAAATTATCTAATAAACTACTCAAAAAATCAGGCGTAACAATCTTTACTATGCCAAATATGGAAGCTATAGGTACTTCATTTTGGAAAAAGTATGACACTGATGATTACAATACCCACATTTTTCATTCTGATGAATATATTTATGAGCTTGCTAAGGAATCTGGTTTTAACGTTCATGCAATTTATCATTGGGGCCCGCCAATATTATTTAATGCTGGATATTGGTTTAAAAATAAAAGTTTTATAAAAACAATTTTAAATATTTTTGTAAGGTGTTTAAATTTAATGAATAAGTTGGTACCAATTTTTAGGATAGGCCACAGGAGAATCTCATCTCATAGAGCTTTTATTTTAAATAAAATATAAAAAATTTTAAAAATAGCAATCAAATAATTAAATTTCTCCAAGAATAAGAAGAATCCTTGGCATCATTATTGTGATAGTTCCAGCAGGCTAAAAGGAGCTATTATGTGTGGATGAATTAAAATTTATGTTTGAAGTTATATCCGTGGCTATAAAAGGATAAATGGTTTTTTTTCTACAATTAAGTAAAATTTATTTATGAAATACATTATCTTTATCTATATATTTTTTGCACCTAGTTTATATGCAATGTCAGAATTAAATAAAACATGTATTTCGCCATCAGGTAAGTCTATTTACCAAATCTCATTGAGCAATGAAATTGACTCTGTTGGTCAAATAGTCTTAAGATTTGATAATCAAATTACTTTTTATTCAGCAAAAGTGAAAATAACTGATAATGATAAATTAGTTGGTGTCTCTAAGTTCCTAAGAAGTGAAACAGGACAAACTCAAGGAAGCCCTTGGATTTTTACATACGATTATAAGAAAAATGTCTTAATTGATGATGGCAGATTGATGTCTCCATGTAATTAAAATTCTAAAAATTTTTCAAAGAGCATTACAAATATCTTTTATAATAATTAAATATGGATATAAATAGCGTCAAACTCCCCTCGAATAAAAGATTTGGGATTTTCTTTTGTGGTGTGTTTATTCTATTGGCTTTGTATTTTTATGTTTATATATCCATTACTTATGCAATTATTTTTTTGATTTTAGGCATATTATTTTTATTAGCTGCCATTTTTAGAGATTCCTTTTTATTACCATTTAACATAGCTTGGATGAAGCTGGGAGTTCTTTTAGGTAGAATTGTTAGCCCAATAATCTTAGCCTTTTTATTTTTTGTGATGTTCACACCAATAGCTATAGTAATGAGAATTTTTAGAAGGGACGAATTAAGACTGAGAGCACTAAATGCTGAATCATTCTGGAAGTATCGTGATAAAGAATCAATTAAAAATAGTTCATTTAAACAACAATTTTAAAAATGAATATTAGCTAATGGAATTACTTAAAGAACTTTTTATCTTCTTAAGATCCAGAAGGAAGCTGTGGCTGGCGCCGATAATTGTTGTTATGTTGTTTTTAGGAGCCCTATTAATTATTGCTCAAAGCTCAGTAATAGCCCCATTTATTTATACAATTTTTTAACAATTAAATGAATTTACTTACAGAGCTCTATGATTTTTTAAAAGCGAGAAAAAAGCTTTGGATGGCTCCAATTATTTTAATATTGCTAATACTTGGTGTCCTTTTAATTGCAGCTCAGGGCTCAGTGATAGCTCCATTTTTGTATTCGCTTTTTTAAATACACATATGTACATTCTTGGAATCTCAGCTTTTTATCATGACAGTGCAGCTTGCCTAATTCGTGACGGAAAAGTACTGGCAGCAGCACAGGAAGAGCGCTTTTCAAGAATTAAACATGATTCTGGTTTTCCATGTGAAGCAATAGAGTATTGTGTCAATGAGGTAGGAATAGACCCATCAGAAATTGAAAAAGTTGTGTTTTATGAAAAACCATTTTTAAAATTTGAAAGGTTGCTAGAGACATATTTAGCTTTTGCCCCAAGAGGATTTCGAAGTTTTTCAGCTGCAATGCCAATATGGATAAAAGAAAAGCTATTTCAAAAATATAATCTCATAAAATCATTGGAATCTATCTTTGGATCTAAAATTGACTGGTCTGAAAAGTTGTTATTTTCCGAGCATCATCTTTCTCATGCTGCAAGTGCTTTCTTTCCATCGCCATTCCAAAGAGCTGCAGTTCTTACGCTTGATGGTGTAGGAGAATGGACTACAACTTCGTTAGCAGTTGGCAATGGAAAAAGTTTAGAAGTGATCAAAGAAATACATTTTCCTCATTCCCTAGGGTTGCTTTACTCAGCCTTTACCTACTATACCGGCTTTAGGGTTAATTCAGGTGAATATAAGGTTATGGGATTAGCTCCATATGGAGAGCCAAAATATGTTGATTTAATTAAAAGTCATTTAATTAATATTAAAGAAGACGGAAGTTTTCACTTAGACATGAGTTATTTTGATTATTGTATAGGCCTTACAATGACTAATGAAAAATTTCATAATTTATTTGGAGCTCCTCCTCGACAAATAGAGACAGAATTATCTCAAAGAGATATGGATTTAGCTGCCTCAATTCAAAAAATTACCGAGGAAGTTGTGATCAAGCTTGCTAAAGGTATTGCTAAAGACACCGGTGAGAAGAATCTGTGTTTAGCAGGTGGAGTTGCCCTAAATTGTGTTGTAAATGGAATTCTTTCTAGAGAGAAAATTTTTGACAATATATGGGTTCAACCCGCTGCTGGAGATGCTGGAGGAGCGCTTGGGTCGGCCCTTGCTGCCTGGCATATTTCTCTAAATAATGATCGATTTCATTCTGATCAACGAGATGAAATGAGCGGGTCCTATCTTGGCCCATCTTATAGCAATAGTGACGTTGAAGATTTTTTAAATGATTGCGGAGCAATATTCCATAAGTACAGTGACCAAAAGTTAATTGAAAAAGTGAGTTCATCTCTTGCAGAAGAGAAGGCTATAGGATGGTTCCAAGGTCGAATGGAGTTTGGTCCTCGCGCACTTGGCAATCGAAGTATAATTGCTGATCCTAGATCAAAATTCATGCAAAAACAACTTAATTTAAAAGTTAAGTATAGGGAAAGTTTTAGGCCATTCGCCCCCAGCATCTTGAGTGAATATTCATCACAATGGTTTGAGCATTTAGGAAGCAGTCCATATATGTTGATGGTTGCTGATGTCAAGGAAAATAAGCGACTTAAAATGAATGAGGAGCAAAAAAAATTATTTGGTATAGATAAATTAAATGTACCAAGATCGTCAGTTCCAGCAATAACACATGTTGATTATTCCGCAAGGATTCAAACAGTTCATGAAGATACTAATCCAAAATATCACTCACTTATAAGCCATTTTAACAACATGACTGGGTGTCCTTTGGTAGTTAACACTTCATTTAATGTAAGGGGAGAACCAATTGTTTGTACTCCTGCTGACGCATTTAGATGTTTTATGGGAACTGAATTAGATGTTTTAGCGGTAGGAAATTATTTACTATATAAAACTGAGCAGGATAAAGCTTTGAAGGATAATTATGAGGAGAAATATGAGCTTGATTAAAAAAATTTTAATAGTTATTTTTGTTTCTATTGCAACATTAAAAATTGCGGACGTGAGTTTTGGTCTTTTTCAATCACAATCTGCCAGTTCAAGCCTTGCAAAAGGAACTGATCGTTCAATTGTGCTTAGAGAGCTTAATCCAAATCAGCAAGCTTCTATTCGCCCAAACAATAATTATATGAAAGATGTAGAGAATTTAGAGCAAATAGATTATGAGATTAATGTTGATAAAAATGGTTTTATTAAAACTGGTAATAAGGCTGAGTTAAATCCTGATATAAAAATTCTTTTTTTGGGAGGAAGCACAACTGAGACTTTATATGTTCCAGAGAAGAGTAGATTTCCCAGTATTGTTGAGCGAAACCTTAGGTCTCAGTTAACACAGACCATCAATGTTTTTAATGGCGGCGTCTCAGGAAATAATTCCTTGCATTCTATTTTCGCATTTTTGGCAAAAGGGATTGCACTTGAGCCCAATTATGTTGTGTTGATGCATAATATTAATGATTTTGCTTTGCTATCAAAAACTGAGAGCTATTGGATTGCACCAAGAAGTAGAGCAGTTTTAGTTAAAAATAATGATGGGAAGTTTTCTACAATAGAAGATTCATCTAGAAATATTTTTTTTAATTTAATTAAAACGGCAAAAAATATTCTTGCACCAAATTTATATTCGTATTTAAGACCTCGTCTTTTTGCAGATCTTACACTACATCGTGATGAGTTTGAGGGTTTTACTAAAAATTATCTTGATCTTGATCTAGATCTTATGGAGAGCCGTTTTCGATCTTCGATAACCTCTTTTGTGAGGATATCAAAAGCTTGGAATATTACACCAATATTAATGACCCAAGGAAATAGAATCGATCACAATTTAGATTATTTTCAAAAGTGGGTGGTTAGATATCAAAGAGGTGAGATGACTGCTAGGGAGTTTTCAGATTTGTACGCAAGAATTAATCAAATAACACGAGAGGTTGCAATTCAAGAAGATGTTACTTTGATTGACCTAGACTCTCAAATTCCCAAGACAAATGAGTTTCTGTATGACACTATTCATCTTAATCAAGCTGGAAGTATTTTAATGGGTGAATTAGTAAGTGAAAAATTAATAGAAATAATACAATCTCAATAAATGGACTAATTCTTTTTAGCTTTTCTTCCAATCATTATAAATAAGCCTCCCTCACCTCCCAATCTTCCAAAGATCATTTTAATTTGAGAAAAAACTCTAGTGATAGCATTTCCACGCCCAGAACTGCTTTGCTTAAAATATAAATTATTTTCACCTCCACCAATAGATGGGATGGAATTTATAAATTCAATGTCATGATTATCAAACCAGCTGAGAACCTCATCAAATGTATGGGATTGCTCTACTGGATGCTCATACTGATCTCTTATCCAGGAATTAATTTTTCGCTGTGAAGTTTTTTTGTTTAAGGACCTAAGATAGGGATCCATTAACAAGATTAACTTTTCTCCAAAGATTTTATATAAAAATTGCCTTACAAAAGTCCTAAATCTTCCATATTTATTGTAAAGGCCAATTAAAATATACCCATTAGACTTCAAAGATTTCTGAATGATTTTGAATCCCTCAAATGGATCTTTTGTATGATGCAAAACACCTGAACACCATACAAAATCAAATATTTCATCCTCTAATACATCATCAAAAATATCTGCATTTATAAAAGTAACATTACTAATATTATTTTTGGAAGCAAAATTATAACCTAACCTTAAGGCTGGCTCCGTTGGATCAAAAGCGTAAATTTTATTATTGGTTCCAGCAGCAAGATAATTAGATAATTGAGAGGTACCTGATCCAATTTCAATAAATGATTTATTAAAACCTATGAATTCTTTTAGTTTCTTTGAGAGGTAATTATTATCTCCTTTATCAAGAAGAGATCTCTTATCTTCATTTGACGAATAGTTAGGAAATGGCTCAACTGCATAAAATTGAGTTACTGATTTTGTAGTCTTGTCATTAACATCAAAAGATATTATTCCGTCTTTGAGTTTTGGTTGAAGCTTAAACATTTTTTTGTTTCTTATTGCATATCAGTAGAAAAATTATTTTCATTGAGTTACTACCATGGTATTTTGGATAAATATCTCACATTAGCTAAAATTAATTAATCAATATTTTTTTAATTCTATATTCTACATTTTTAATTAACAAAATTATGATTAACAACTTCAATTAAACAAATTTTTTATGGTGGCTTATTTACTTTCTGTGGTTTGATCTCAGCAATTTGTTAGAATGTAATTCAAATGAATATCAGTGTGATAATTCCTACTCTAGACAATCCAAATGATGTTTTTGATGTAATTAAGTCATTAAATCAGCAATTACTTTTACCCTCAGAGATTGTAATAGTTGATTCGAGTTCTAAAGATGATATCTATAAGTTATTAAAAAATATCGATTCTATAATTCCAATAACTTATGAGAGATATGGCAGGGCATATCCAAATGATAGATTGATCATGATGATAAAAACTTTGCCAATTTTAAAATATTTTTTTAAATCAAATCCTAAAGGAAGAGCTTATCCATATGAAGCAACTAATCATGGATCATTGATTGCTAAGAATAAATGGCTTGCATTTTTAGATGCTACGACTATTCCTTCAAAGAATTGGATCAAGGATTATGCTGAAATCATAAAGAGCAATAAAGCTGAAGTAGTTTTTGGTAATACTAAGTACTTAGCGGAAACATTTTTTCAAAAGATTTTACGTGCATCTACATATGGAGCCAATGGAATTGAAACTGCACCAGGATCTTTTATGCTAAGAAAAGATTTTCTTAATGGATTTAAAATTACCGAAGGAGTCCGTTCAGGAGGTGATGTAGATTGGAAAAATAGAGTTAGATCTAACTTTAGATCTTTTACTCCCAAAGACTCATATTTAGTTTACCCAAATTTACACAAGAACTTATTAAGCTGTACTAAAAAGTTTTTTGTTTATCAACTGCATACGGCTGTGCAAGATATTGCTCACTCTATTAAAGACCTTTATTTTTTATTAACCCTCATGTTTGGACTTGTTTTAATACCAAAATGGAATGCAATTGTTGGATGGGAAGCTAGTCCTTATTATATGCCTCACATCACCAAAATATATCTTCTTTCTGCGACATTGATACTGCTGTTTTCTTTACTCTTTAATAGAATATTTGTTAAGCGATCTTCTAAACCCTTCTTACAAAATGCATATAAAATTTCTTTTTTTATTTTAATTTCTTTTGGAGTATATAATTGGAATAGCTCCCTTGCAGGATGGGTAGAAGAATCTGTTTGGTATATTCCGCATATTACAAAAACATTTATTATTTTTTTATGTTTCACCTCTTTTACATATAGAGGGCTCTATTTCCCAATAAGGAATAATATAACTTTTGATTTTCTTTTTCCTTTTAATTGGATATGGGTTGGTTCGTTAGGACTCTATTTAGATGTTGTGAAAGCGCCTGGATATTTAATTGGAGCATTAATCTCCCCATTTATAAAAGTAAAAAGAAGTCCTGCTAATTAATCTTCAAATCTATAAAAATATAGTTAATATCAAAGTAATTTTATCAATCTGTAGCTAGGAAATAATTTTAAAATATTGTTTTGTGATGGTCGTTAGGGAAAATTTCTCTCTTGCAAATTTTGCGGACTCTTTTCCCATTACATATATCAAGTTTGTATCATCTACAAAACATTTCATCGCATTGTACAAATCATTTTCATTCATATAATTAACTAATTTTCCTGACTTATTATTAATCACGCAATCCTCGCACCCTGGCACATCTGAGAGAATAAGTGGCATCCCTGTAGTTGCTGCTTCTGTAGCTGCTTTAGGCAGACCCTCTCTTTCGGAGGGTAATACAAAAATATTATTCTTATGAAAACATTCTTCCATATGATTATGAGATATCTCACCTAAAAATTTTATATCATCATCAGTTTTTAGATCTTCATACATTTGCAAAGAGATTGATTCAGGATTCTCTAAATCAAAGATACCTGCTATGGAAAATTCTACATGTGGATATTTAGTTTTAATTCTTTTTGCCGCATTAATATAACACTCTATACCTTTTGATTTAATTAATCGTGATGCAAGCAAAAATTTTGGAATAGAAGTATCTCTTTGAATACTTCTGAATTCTAAGTCATTTATTCCTTCTCCATGAATTACGCTGAAGTTAGAGCCATTAATTTTATACATACCAGACAAAAGCTGCATATCAGCAGAATTCAAAAATATAAAATGAAAATTATTTCTAAAAGTGCTCAGTAGCCTAAAGCTAAACATCTGTAATATATTAAAAAACTTATACTTAAATTCTTTTTTAAAAAAAAATGGACCCAAACCCGTAACTATAAATATGGATTTCTTTATTTTCAGAAAGTATGAAATTAATGATCCAAAAAAAGATATCTCCAGAGTAATATAAAAAACATAATCTGGTTTTATTTTCCTTAGCAATAATAGGAGTGAAAATACAAATGAAAGGTATGAAAAAATATTTCTAGCATTCTTTTTTCTATTGAGGACATGCAATTTGATACCCATTTTTTCTACTAAATCTAAATACTTTGTAGAGCTTTTTGAAGTATCAGCAACTACTTCAACTTCATGATTTTTATTTATATTTCTTGCAAGGTTTAAGTGAGTCCTAATAAAGAAATCTAAATCATTAACAACAAATATAATCTTCATTGGGAGTGTTGGCATAATTTGGGGAAGTTACTTGTCAAAAGATTGATATTTTCAAGGAATAAAATTGCAATAATATGAATTATACTCATAATCATGATTAAAAAAGGCACTAAAGTCAGGCCCTTTATTTAAAAAACTTATCAATGCTGACATTTATTAAATCAATACATTCAATAATATCAAAAAAAGACATGTCTTTGATTATAAGAATGTCTGTGATCTTGGTAATTATTTCTTTTATCGAATTTTTCGGTCTTGCTATGATTTCATTCTTAATTATTAATATTGGTTCCATGGATACTCTTGTTTCAAGGTTTCCTGTATTAAATTCTTTCGGAATTGACCAAGATTTACTTCCATTGGTACTTTCACTTTTTGTATGTGTATATGCATTGTTTTCCATTAGCATTTCTATCTCTTTTCTAAAGTTTGTCAGTTTAAATAGTCAACTGATTGCTGGCCGTATAAAACTCAATCTAATAGATTATTACTTATCGTTAGGCTGGTTAGAGCATATCCAAAATTCAAGCGCTGAAAAAATATCTAGAATTCAAAATGATGCAACTTATGTTGGTCAGCAAATATTATTTGCGATGCATCTTTTCAGTCGTTTTGCTTTGGCTGTAATTATTACGACAGCGCTGCTTTTTTATAACTTAGCTGTAACTGGAATTATGGTAATTTCCCTCACTTTAAGTTACTTAATAATCTTCAAGTATTTTAAACCTAGAATTTCAAGAAATAGTGCAATTGTTGCTAAGGAGAGAGATCTTGCTCTACGAACACTTACCAATATGTTTGGATCTATAAAAGAAATAATTTTCTATAATTCTAGAAGTAAGGTTTTATCCAGTTTTGATGGAATGAATATTAAGGTAGCATCTTCGGAGGGGATTAATATGTATCTTGCTCAAATCCCAAGATTCATAATCGATTCTTTGTTATTAATAGCCTTGGTATTGTTTGCTGCTTTTTATAGTACGCAAGAAATATCCTCAAATAGTTTTCTTATGACTGTATCTGTCTATGGTGTTGCGGGCTTAAAACTTTTGCCGGCGTTTCAAAATATTTTTTATTTTGCAAGTGAAATTCAGGCTAGATCAAAGTATTTAAACAATATAACTCCATTAATTAAAAAAAATATCACTCAAGAGAACCTTAAATTATCAGAAGAAGACCATTCATTTAAAAGATTAGTTGAATTTTCAAATGTTAGCTTTTCATATGAAACTGGATCAAAAGAAGCTCTTAGAGATCTTAGCTTAAAAATTGAAGCAGGCAAGAAGATAGCAATTATAGGTCCAAGTGGATCAGGAAAATCAACTTTTATAGATATTTTACTGGGATTTATCAAACCCAGCATTGGTGAAATTACAATTGATGGCAAGCTTTTAAAAGAAATTAATTATATTAAATATAGAGAAAATTTTGCTTATGTTCCACAAAAGCTTTTTTTATTAGATGCCAGCTTAAGGGAAAATATAATCTTTGGTTCAAGAGAATCAAATAATTCTAAAGATAGGCTGACTAGAGCTTTGCTGGGTTCTCAGGCTAATACTTTTGTTGGCGATTTTTCAAATGGCATTGATGCCTTAGTTTCAGATTCAAACCTTTCATTATCTGGAGGTCAGAAGCAAGCAATAGGAATCGCTAGAGCAATGTACCATGGTGGCAAGATTCTTGTTTTAGATGAAGCGACAAGCGCAATGGACACTGGGCTTGAGCAAAGAATAATGGACGAGATAGCTATATCTAATTTCAAAACTATTATTGCTATCACCCATAAACCCTCAATGTTAAAATATTTTGACGAGATATATGTTTTTAATGAAGGCTCAATCGAGGCTCATGGAACATTTGACAACCTTAAGAACTCTAATCAATTTTTGTCTGAAATGATAAATATTTCTAAGAGTGGAGTAAATTAAAGTATGAAAGTATCAGATGCTGTAGCGAAAAGAAAATCTATTAGAGAATTTTTGAATACACCCGTTTCGAGTGAATTAGTTAAAAGTTTGCTCATTAAAGCTTCTAGAGCAGCCTCAGGTGGAAATCTCCAGCCTTGGAAAATTTTTGTTTTAAATGGAAAATCGATGGATGATTTTCTAAAATTTCAGCAAGCATGGGATGCTCCAGAGCAACCTGCTTATGAAATCTATCCCCCAAAATTAAAAGAGCCATATCGAACTTCACGATTTGAATTGGGTGAACAAATGTACGCTTTATTGGGCATTCCTCGTGAAGATAAAGATTCACGAGTCTCTCAAGTAATGAAAAACTTTGAATTCTTTGGAGCTCCTTGCGCTTTTTTTTGTTTCGTAGACAGGCAAATGGGACCGCCACAGTGGTCAGATTTAGGGATGTTTTTACAAACGTTTATGCTGCTTGCTCAAGAAGCAGGATTGGATACCTGTGCTCAAGAAGCTTGGTCAATCAAGCATGATAGTGTTTCGAAATTTTTACAATCCGATGAGGAAGATATTTTATTTTGTGGAATGTGTATAGGGAAAAAAAATGAGAATGCTGCAATAAATTCCCTTAATTCTGAACGACGTCCTTTGGATACTTGGGCTAAATTTTTATAAATTATAGTCATTTCTTAGATTCTGATGAGTATTGAGAATTTTATGATGGATGCTATAAATTTAGCCAAAATAGCTTTTAATAATAACGAAGTTCCAGTTGGAGCAATAATAGTTAAAGATGGGAAAGTTATTGGAAGAGGTTTTAATCAAGTGATAAGTAAAAACTCAGTAGCATCACATGCTGAAATTAATTCAATTAATGAT
>MDTG01066961.1_pt1 | contig 12207 bp, 7 predicted proteins | sample 811421 | NCBI WGS metagenome assembly MDTG01 (sample SAMN05326645, study PRJNA326480) | marine metagenome | isolation source: seawater | place: Pacific Ocean: South East | collected 2011
CAGGATCGTGCCGACTCCCTTGCGGAGTTCAGAGAGCGAACCGAAGTGCTTGGATCGATACGAGACCAGCCGGCCTTCGGGTCCGAAGATCGCAAGACCGGTCCGCAGTCCCATGTCTACGGCCAGGAGATGACGTTGCGAGGGAGGTGGTGGATTGAGAAGGACTGGATTCGGTGGACGACGTCTCTCCCTCGCCTGCTTGTCTCCGGCTCGTTTCCGACTCCGATCCTCGGGGCGTTCGCGTCTTCTGCTCACGGCTTGGGACCCGCCGCCAGATCCGCGGCGCGAAGAGGCCTTCGCGGCACTCCGGGTCCTTCCATCTCGATCTGCAGATCGTGATCGCCCGTCGCGTTGAACCATTCGATGCGGATGGGGTGCCATCCGGATTTCAGGGGGATCTGGATGGACTTCTCGTAGCGCCCGTGAAGGCCGTCATTGTCGATCGCCAGTTCTTCGCCGAGATGCAACCGGCTCCCGTCATCGCTCCTCAGGTGAAGAGTGTGGACGCCGGTCTCCCTGGCCCTAAGGAAGCCCGTGAAGACGAGTCCGCAATGGTGGTCACGCGACCGGAGGCTCGCATCGACCCGGTCGGCCGTGGTTCGTCCGATCGATTCTTGATTCGGGAGGTCATGGAGGCTCTGCCATCCACCTTCGTACATCGTCACCTCCAGTACTCCGGCCCGGGGTGCTTCCCAGTCGATTCCGTGGACCGGATCACGAAGGTTTCGGGCATCGAAACGACGAAACGCGGTTTCGGCGACCCGGAGGCTCCGACGATCACCTTCGAAGGCGACCGCTCGAAGGTCAGTGTCTTCATCGATGCGGATTGGTCCCCCGAGATGCCTTGGTGATGCCCGAGTGGGAATGCTCCCGTCCAGTGTGTAGTGGATGACGGCGGCATCTCGGTCCGCGGCGAGGTAGGCCTCGGTGCGGTCGATGAACGAATGCTCGTCGCTCACGATCTCGACCCGGGGGGGGCCGGAATACACCCCGATATGGGAGATGGTCGGCGCGGCACGGGAGTCCTCGATCACCACTCGGATCCGGTTGGCCATCACCGCGGGGAAGGACACGATGCGACGGTTCCCGATGGTGGATCCATGTGCCACGGTGGTCCACCCGTCGACGGTCCGACACTGCACGCTGAACTTGCCGACTCTCTGGCCAAGGGGGAGGAACTCGCGGATCTCTACGTGGTCGACCGGACTCGGTCGATCCAGTGCGATCTCGATCGTCCCGGCCGATGCTCCGTCCTCCGCCGCCCAGTAGGTCGCAGGGTCACCATCGACCGCAGACGAGGCTCCCATGGTTCCATGGTCGTCACCACGGCTCTGGGCACTGGTGGAGGGTCGGTTCCGGGCGAGATCCTCGACGAGAATCGAATCGATCGCCCTTCGGAGCTCGAGAACCGCGGCCGCATCATGCTCATGCACGAGGCCCCGCCGGTCGACCGGAAAGTTCAACAGCAGGTTGGCCCCCCGTCCGATGGACCCGTACCAGACATCGAGAAGTCCTCCGAGATCCTTGACTTCGTCGTCCTCGGACTCGTGGTAGTACCAGCCGGGCCGGATCGAGACATCGGCCTCCCCGGGGATCCAGTGGGTCCCGTCGATCTGCCCTTCGTTGAGCTCGCGGTTCCGACCGGTGATGCCCGGATGGAAATCCGCCCGTTTGAGCAGGTTCCAGTTCGTCTCCCCGACGATGCCCCTTTCATTTCCGATCCAACGGACGTCCGGTCCCGCATCACTGAAGATGCATGCCTCGGGCTGGAGCTCGCGAACGACGCGGTGGAAGAGATCGAAGTCGTAGACCTGGCGGCGACCGTTCGGTCCTTCGCCGTTGGCGCCGTCGAACCACACCTCGAAGACGTTCCCGTAGTTCGTGAGGACCTCTCGCAGCTGGTCGGCGAAGAACTGGTTGTAGGGGTCACCACTTCCGTACAGCGGATGATTTCGATCCCACGGGGAGAGATAGACGCCGAAATCGAGGTCGAAGCGGCGACAACTTTCCGAAAGATCCTTGAGGACGTCGCCCCCTCCATCCCGCCAGGGACTCGACTGCACATCATGATCCGTATGGTCGCTCGGCCATAGGCAGAAACCATCGTGGTGCTTCGCGGTGATGATCACCCCGGTCATGCCGGCATTCTTGAAGACTCGACACCATTGGTCGGTGTCCATCTCCGAAGGGTGGAAGATCTGCGGTGATTCCGTCCCGTCCCCCCACTCACGATCCGTGAAGGTATTCATGTTGAAATGGACGAATGCGTACATGCCGCGTTCGTGCCATGCGATTTGCCGCGCGGATGGAATCGGCATCAGAGGAGGCGGGGGTCCCGGATCGTCGCTGTAAGCGGGCGAGGTCACCGATATTCCGGCGACGAGGGCGAAGGTGGTGGTCCTGAAGGTCGTTCGCATGCGTTGATCCTACGACCGGATCTCCACCGGGACGACCATGTGACGAGGCCCTCGCAGACGATGGTCGACGAGGGCCTCGAGCAGACGGTCATGGATTCGACCATTCGATCGATCAGGAGTCCTTGGCCTTGATCGCCTCGATCCCGACGATGATCCGGGTCGTGTCGCCGAGGGTGCCCTTCTCGATGCCGTAGGTGTGGCCGAAGTCACTTCGCTTGATGTCGAATTCGGCTTCGAAGCCGGCTCTCCGACCCATGACCTCGCCGGTGCCCGTGAATCGCACGACAGCGATGACGGGCTTGGTGATGCCGTTCATGGTGAGGTCGCCGGCCACGTCCCAGACGCTCTGGCCGAGGCGTTCCACCTCGGTGCTCTTGAAGGTCATCTTGCCGAATTCCTTCGCATTGAAGAAGTCGGGGCTCTTGAGGTGCTGATCGAGCCTGTCGTCTCCACTGTCGACGCTTTCCAGATCGACATCGATATCGAAGGAGAAGTGCTGCTCCTGGTCCGGGGTGTAGGTGACGATTCCGTTCACGTCGTTGAATCGTCCCCAGAACTGGCCGGCCTGGGCATGCTGGACACGGAACATCGCCGTGGAATGCACCTTGTCGACCTGGTAGTCACCCGCCGGCATGTCGGGAAGCGGTTCGGGAACGGCGACGGCTCCAGGGGCGACCGGGACGGATGACTCGGTGGTGGTCATGCTGGTCGAGTCGTCGCAGCAAAGGGCATCGCAGAGACAGAGATCGAAACCGATCATCGTCGCGGAGCCTGCCACGAGGACGGAAGCACCGGTTGCGATCATCTTGGCGGGGCTGAGGAAGAAGGCCATCTGGGAACTCCGAAGTGATTCGAGTGCGAAGTCGGAAATCCTATCGGGGCTGGCATCGGGGAGCCAAGTCTCCAAGCCCCGGATCCAGTGCCCGGGACAACCGAAACGGATTCATGGTCCGATATAAGTGATGTTTGTTCCTTGCTCGATCTCGGGATTCTTACGAGGTTCATGGTGGTCCTCGTAGCATTGGGGTCGGTCGACCTCGACCTGAGGACCTTCCATGACTCTCTCCGACGATCTTCTGGGCATCATCTACCTGCTCGTCGCGCTCGCGGGAGCCTTGGTCGCGTTGCTGGCCTGGCGTGGCTCCCGTCAGGGACGGGACCGATGGTGTCCGCGATGCGACCAGGATCTGTCGGCATCAGAGGTTCGAACCTGCCCCTTCTGTGGTTACCACTCGACGAACGAGGTTTCCTTCCGGCAGCCCCATCGACGATGGGCGATGGTGATCATCGGACTGTTCATGGTCGCCATCGCATCCATGCTGGCCGTCGGCTCCGGGCTGGTGGTCAGGACATCGGGAATGATCGGTCCCGCCTGGTCGCGTGCCGAAGCACAGCCGCTGCCGGGTGGACTGACCGCCGTGCATCTCGTTTCGAACGACGTGAATCGAACCGATTTTCGCCATCGGATCCAGATCATCGACGCAGACCAGACGCTTTTCGAGTGGCGAGGCTGGTCCGCCACCCTTGGATTCTTCGATCGAACCACGGCCGAACGTTCGGGGTTGGGCAACGACATCGATCGCAACGGTGAACCCGATCTGGTCTTCAGGCTGTTGCGCAACGCCGATGATCCCGGTTCGTGGGTGATCGTCTCGCTGGCCGATCGTGCCGGCGTGGCTCGCATCCAGCCGGTCTCGGTGCTTCAGGACGGATCCTTCGAGGACGTGGACGACGACGGCCGGTTCGAGTTCCTCGCCACCGATACCTCGCTTCGGGATCGTTGGAGGGAGCCACGTCGATTTCGGATCCCCGAGATCGTGATGTCACCCCGGGTCGATGGCTGGCGATTCGATCAGGATCTCTCGATCCGCCGGTCCTGGCCGGCCGATCTTGATGACCCCGACGTCGCGCTGCGCACCGCATGGGATGCATGGGAAACGTCGAGACGCCCCTTCGTGACGGAACTCTTCGGTATCGCGCTGGAGATGGTGGCTCGTGGCCGATCCGACCGGGCCCGAGCATTCGTGGCCCGATCCTGGCCGGGCGACACCGAAGTCGATCCGGCCGTGGAACAGGAGATGATGCGTGGTTCAGGCGACGAGTCAATCTTCTATCGCTCCAATCCTGATTCGAGGATCGAAATGCTCGATCTGATCATCGAGGAGTCCAGATTCGTGGACCAGCTTCGCCGGATGTCCTTTACGGATCCGGACGCCACGCCCTAGTTGGGGATTCGACATTCGACCGTGGAGGTCTCGTTCAGGCGATGATTTCCTCGGAATGGGTTGGATCGGGAGACCCGGGGATACCATGTCCACGAAGCCGCGCGGTGCAAGACCGCATGCGTTTTCCTCAATCACTCGCCTCGCCGCGTCAAGATCCGCCCATGAATCCGACTTTTCTCGTCGTCGCCGTTCTCACGTTGGCTTCGTCCCCCGGGACCGAGCCGGTCGATCCAGGTGCGTCCGACGGCCCGAGCATTCCCGACGGGTTCGAATGGAAGGTCGTCGCTCGACAGCCTCTGATCCAGGATCCCGTCGCCTTCTCGGTCGATCCCGACGGACGAGTCCTCGTCGCCGAAACCGAGCGGACCAACCACGGTGCGATGGACAACCGGTCGAGCCCGTGGCACCTCGAGGACGACCTTCAATCGATGACCGTCGAGGACCGCGTCGCCTTCATGGAGAAGTGGGCTCACAAGAGGGATCCGGGGATGGCCTTCTACACCCAGAAGTCAGACCGGGTGCGAAGCACGACGGATTCCGATCAAGACGGTGTCTACGACTCGCACACGATCTTCGCGGATTCCTTCAACGAAGTCGCGGATGGAATCGGATCCGGGGTCATGAGCGTCGGTGACGAGGTCTGGTACGCCAACATCCCGAATCTTTGGCGTTTGGTGGATGCCGACGGAGATGGAGTATCCGAGATCCGCGAGCCGATCCAGTCCGGTTTCGGAGTGAGGTTCGCGCTCTACGGACATGACATGCACGGGCTGGTCCACGGGCCGGACGGTCGCATCTACTGGTCCATCGGGGATCGCGGGTACCACCTGGCCACCGCTGATGGTCGGGTACTGGCGGATCCGAGATCCGGAGCGGTGTTCAGGTGCGAACCGGATGGATCGAACCTCGAGGTATTCGCCACCGGCCTTCGCAATCCCCAGGAGCTGGCTTTCAACGACGTCGGCGACCTCTTCACCGGCGACAACACCTCCGATGCCGGGGATCGCGCGCGGATCGTGTTCGTTGCGGAACACGGCGAGACCGGCTGGACGATGGACTACCAGTCCCTCGAAGGAGCGAATCTCCGGGGTCCCTGGGAGCAGGAACGCATCTGGGAGGTGGTCACCGAGGAGAATGCCGAGTTCAGACCGGATTGGACCCTCCCCCCGCTCGAACATGTCGGCGCGGGTCCGTCGGGCTTCGTCTACGACCCGGGAGTGGGCCTGCCCGTGGAGTACGACGATCACTTCTTCATGTGCGATTTCACCGGGTCGGCGGCTCGAAGCAGGATCTGGACGTTCCGTGCCGTGCCGGACGGTGCGGGATACCGGGTCGTCGATCCCCGGGTGTTCGCCGAGGGCATGCTCAACACCGACGTCGACTTCGACTGGCACGGCCGGATGCTCGTATCGGAATGGGGAGGTGGCTGGAGTGCCACGAAGCGTGGGGCCCTCCATGCGATCGTTCATCCGGAGTCCGCATCGGATCCATCGGTCGCCGAGGCGAGGGACATCGCAGTGACTGGGATCGAAACCCTTGACGACTTCGAGCTTGCGGATCTTCTCGATCATCCCTCGCGAAGGCTGAGGCTGATGGCCCAGCACGAGTTGGCGGGTCGCGATGCCTCGGGAATCCTCGCCGACGTCGCTCGCTACGAGACGGATCGCATCGCCCGTCTGCACGCGATCTGGGGACTCGGGGAGATGGCTCGTCGACTTGCGACGAGGAATCGGCGATTCGATGCCGTCATGAGACCGGTCGTGGTCCTGCTCGAGGACTTCGATCCCGAAGTCCGCGCTCAGGCGGCGAAGGTCCTGGGCGACCCCGTGCATGCCGATGCATTGGAGGAGCTGATCGCACGGTTGGCGGACGAATCCGCGCGGGTTCGGTACCACGCTGCAATGACGCTCGGGCGAATCGGCGACATCGAGGCGGTTCCCTACCTGATCGCGATGATCGCGGAGAACGACGATCGGGACCGATTCCTTCGCCATGCCGGGGTGGTGGCGATGGCATCCGTCGCGGATCGATCCACGCTTGAGGAGATGGCTTCCAGCCCGGCGACCTCCCTGCGGAGAGCGGGCCTGCTTTCGATGCGACGCCTCGGGGATCCCAGCGTTGAACGTCTGCTCTTCGATCCCGATCCCAGGATCCGAACCGAGGCGGCGCGTGCGGTCCACGACCTTCCGATCGTCGATGCCATGCCGGCGCTTGCGTCGCTCGGTGACGAGTACGCCGCACATCGGGGCCGTCCGCTTCATCCCTCCGAGACCCCCCTGCTGCGTCGGGTCGTCGATGCGAACCTACGGGGCGGCGAGGCGCAGCACATCGAGCGGCTGACGGGAATGGCGATGAACGAGGAACTGCCGGCAGTGATCCGGGACCAGGCGATGAACGCCATCGCATTCTTCGATTCTCCACCTCCCCGCGACGCGGTCCTCGGCTGGTGGAGGCCGGTCGAAGGTTCGAATCGAGACGTCGAATCCGTTCGAGAGGTACTGATGCGGATGCTGCCACCGCTTTCAAATGATCCGATGCCATCGATCCGGTCGCTGGCAAGGACGACCGCGGCGCGGTTGGACATCGCTCTCGATTCCGGGATGCTTCGCGAAACGTTTCTGGATCCCCGGTCGCTCGCGGAAGATCGCATCGCTTGTTTCGAACAGCTCTTCAGGGTCGATGATCCCCTGGTTCCGGACGCAATCCGGACGATGTACGAATCCGGAGTACCACTGCTCAGGGCGACCGCCCGGGACGCGTCGGCATCCCTTGATCCCTCTTCGGCCTTCGATTCCTACTCGGATGCCTTGATGTCCGGAACGGAACTCGAACGACAACGTGCGATCCTCGGCCTGGGCCGGAGCGACGACCCACGGGCTCGCGACCGGATTCGACGCGACCTGGAGGGTCTGATCACGGAACACGATCTTTCCGCCGCCTGGTCGGTGGAGCTGCTCGAAGCGGCTGCGGAGATCGGCCTGTCGGAACTAGTCGCGGAATGGCGTACTCGAAGTCTTGAGGAGGTCTCCCTCTGGGACATCGCCGTGCAGGGCGGGGACGTGGAAGCGGGACGACGGGTCGCCCGGTATCACCCGGGTGCATCATGTCTCCGTTGTCATTCGATCGAGGGCCAGGGAGGTGATGCCGGACCCTCTCTCGCGGGCGTCGGTGATCGTCTCGATCGAACCGCCATCCTGCAGTCGATCGTCGATCCCCATGCGGTCATCGTCGAGGGCTACGGGGACGCGAGCGCGATGCCGAACATGAAGCCACTTCTCACCCCTCGCGAGGTCCGGGATCTGGTCGCGTTCCTGGCCACCTTGACCGACGTTTCGGAACGGGGTCACTGAGACGGTGCGCCATCGGAAGACGATGCGTTCAGCCGACGCCGAAGGATGATGACCGCATCGAGCAGTGGTCGGTCGGTCGTGGTTTCGATCGTCGGCAGTGCGACGAGATCGAAGGGATCCTGCCCCAGACCGGAGCGCCACCCCCCGCGTTCCTCGAGAAAGAGGCTGGTCTCCTCGGACGTGGCCGGAGAGGGAACGTCCGGTGTGATGCCCCATCCCTCCCGGTCCCGAAAACGATCGATGGCTCTGGGTTCACGCCCTTCCATCGGCACGAGGAACCAGGATTCGGTCACGACCAGGTATCCATCCGGCGCGGAGCCGACCTGCTGCACGCTCCCCTTTCCGAACGTTCGTTCCCCCACGACGATCGCTCCCGCCCTGGCCTGAAGGGTTCCGGCGAGCATCTCGGACGCGCTGGCGGACCCTTCGTCGACGATGACCACCAAGGGGATGCCTTCGAGTCGGGTGTTTCGAGATGATGCCCTGCTGCGAGCTCGTCGCCCTTGCCGGCTTCCCTGGGTCTCGAACAGCAGCCCGTCGGAGAGGAAGAGATCGAGCAGTCGTTCGGTGGAATCCCGACGGCCGCCTCCGTTCTCGCGGAGGTCGAGGATGAGACCCTCGATCTGGCGGCCGGGCCCCCCCACCGCCTTCAGTTCTCGATCCGCTTCCGTGATCGCGGTTCGAAAGAGCCGGTCGGTGTCTTCGACGAACTCACGGATGGCGATGTAGACGATCGAGCATTCGGGATCGATGATCCAATCCCACATCGGTCTTCCCAGACGATCATGACCGATCTGACGCCAGCCGTTGATCGTCTCCCGCGTGACTTCTCCTCGGATCACGGGAACGACCATCACCTGGACGTCACCTTCGGATGTCCGTCGTCGGACCGTGAATTCCACCACCGTGCCCGATCGACCCAGTACCTGATCGACGATTTCGCGCATCCCGGCCTCTTTCACCGGGACCCCATCGACTTCGAGGAGAATGTCGCCGCGGCGAAGCCCGGCGCGACGAGCGGGGCTGCCTGCGAATGGTGAAAGAAGCACGCCCTCGGGAACGGAACGGAGCTCGGTTCCGATTCCGATGTAGGTGTCGTTCAGGACACGGTCCAGTGCTCTCGCGTCGTCTCCGTAGTACGCACGGGTGCGGATGTCCGTGGCGGAGACCATCCCATCCACGAATGCGCGGACTCCGTCTCCATGAGGTCCGAACATGGATTCAGGTGGTTTCGAAGCGGCTTCGAGCCGCCTGCCCACTTGAAGAAGCCCACGCTTCACCGAACTCGGGACGTCGGAATCCGGGGACGACTGCAGCCGGACACCGCGGTTGAATTCGTCGAGGATCTCCTCGACCGCACTGCGATCCGCATGTCCCCGGGCGATGTACCGGGTGGACTCGAAACCGGCTTCGACCAGTGTTCGCCAGTGCGGCCGGTCGACATGAACGGAGACGAGGCGCTCCAAGGTGAAGGGAATCGTCCGGGCGGGAAGGGAATCCATGCGGGCCATGCCGGTGCGATCCGAGAGTCGGGTGGCTCGATCCATCGCTTCGAGTTCGAGTCGAGGATGCCGACCATCCGCCGCCGCCATCGAGACCGTGGTGAGGGCGGCGACTGCCTCGAGTCTTTTGTCATCGGCCAACGCCTTCGACGCGGCTTCCGACCATGAAGCGATGCCTTCGTCGATGACCGCCTGGACTTCGACGTCGAGCGGTTCTGGAAGCCCGGTGCGACGCAACTCCGCCAGCAATGAAAGATCCCCCGCGGACGGCCCTTCACTGCTCTGTTGGATTCGTGCCAAAAGATTCCGGCTCCGCTCGATGCGCTCGTTCTCGGCGTGAATGCGGAGTCGACGGGCGCGATCCACGAGCGCTTCGAGTCGAGGATCCTGACGACGGTCCACGATGCCCGGGATCTGATCGGCACTCCGGATTCCAGACTGCGCTTCATTCCAGAACGCGACAGCGTCTTCGGCCCGGTCGACTGATGCTCGATACGCGGGGATGTCCGGTCCCGCCGAAACGCACCCGCCCAAGATCAGCAGTACGGCGGTTGATGCGATTCGAAGTGAAGGAATGAAGACGGCCATCGGCGCGATGGTATTCGCGACGATGGCCGTCAGTCGGCAGGCTTGCCGATTTCCTGATCAGCGTCGACGGTTCCGGCCCACCGGGAGCAGGGCAAGCAGGCCCAGCGTGGCGGGTGCGGGGATCGATGCCGGAGCGCCGCCTTCGAACACCCATCCGTCCCGGCTTCCATCCAGGAGGATCCGGCTGCTGAAGCCGATCATCGAGGAAGACCAGTCCGCGTCACCTTCGGCTGTCCAGTATCCCCAGGTGTCCGTGTAGTTCGGAGGACTGCCCACGCCGTAGTCGTAGGAGTTCTCGATTCCGACTCCAGTCAGGAAGTCTCCGAACGAGTAACTGATGTAGGAGAACTCAAAATCAAAGACGTTCAAGGCTTCGTCTTCAATCAAGTCGAAGGCGCCTCGGCCGGTGAGTTCCCCGTCCCAGGAAAGGCTGATGACGTAGGTGCTGTTGTCCTGGAAGTCGAATTGGAAGGTCGCGGTTGAATCGCCCTGGCCGAGTTCCCACTGGCCAACCAGCTCAGCGTGAGCGGACAACGACATAACGCCGGCACCAATGCCTCCGATAATAAACATCCTATCGATCGAAATACGCACTTTGTATCTCCTCGCCGGTTTCGCGCCGGGCGTAGGGAATGATGAGATGGGTCGCTGGAGGGAGCCTCCAGAAGACCCGAACATGCGTTTCAATTGCTGAAGACCCGACTTACCAGGCCATCCTTGACATTGATTGCCAAGGTCAGGACCAGCTCACGGTGCCGCGTGCGTGACGGAATTTCACCGTCTTCCACAGCAATATCTGACGCAAACAACTCCCAGACACTAACCAATCCGCGAGGATTACGCAGCGATTGCGCACCTCCGCGGGGCGGAGGATCGTAAATCGTTGATTAATATAGACTTATACGAATTCCAGGGTTGTGGACGCTTCGGGGATTTGTGACCATCCCCTTCTGGTTTTCATCCCCTCGATTTCTCTTGTCATGACCTTTCCTCCTGTTCCACGTGGAACCCGCGAGCGGGTGCGGGAAACTCATCGGTGTTCCACGTGGAACAGGCTGCTACTACCCTTGGTAGCATTCACGGCTCGAGACTTCTCGGGTTGTTTTCAAACACGAATCTTGGAGCTTGGAATATGGCTGCTGCGAAAAAACCGGTTGGGCGTCGTCTGGGTCGCGGCCTTGGAAGCCTCATGGGCTCTCCGGTAGCGGTGAACCCCCCCGCTTCACAACCTGGGCAAGGTGGTACCAATTCAGTGCCGGAGGTTGATTCTACGGAACCACGCCCATCTGGCGGGGCCGGGATTCGAATGTTGAGCACGTCTCAAATCGTTCCGAATTCAAAGCAGCCCCGACAGCGCTTTGCCGAGGACTCATTGGCAGAGCTCGCCGCGTCGATTAAAAACGCCGGTCTCATGCAGCCGATTGTGGTTCGGCCCGGTCCTGATGGTTTTGAGCTGGTTGCTGGTGAGCGACGCTGGCGAGCCTTCCAGATGCTGGGTAAGGATGAGATTCCTGCCATCGTCCGTTCCGTGGACGACCAAACGGCCGCGGAGTGGGCGCTCATTGAAAACCTCCAGAGAGAAGATCTTGATCCGCTCGAGCGGGCTGATGGGCTGGCTCGCCTCATGGATGAATACGGGTTATCCCAAGCGGAAGCCGCTGGACAGGTCGGTCTGGATCGCTCGACGGTCGCCAATCTTCTTCGGCTTCGCGATGCTGATCCGGCCTTGAGGGATGCTCTGATTGCCGGCCTGGTTACCCAGGGTCATGCGAAGGCACTTCTTGGGGTCGCTGACCTAGCCAGGCGACAGAGCCTTCTGGCATCGAGTGTGAGGGAGGGCTGGAGTGTTCGGGAAATCGAACGCCGGGCTCGGAACACATCCGTCTCAAATGGTGCTTCCGTCCAGGCGGGTGCGGATCGCCCCGATCAGCGAACACCTCATGTCGTTGATCTTGAGAAGAGGCTGGCCCAGCACTTGGGTACGAAGGTCGGTATTTCACTAGGTAAGAAGAAGGGGCGAGGCCGGATGACGATCGAGTTCTTCTCCTTGGAGCAATTCGATGGAGTGCTCCAGAAGATAGGATTCGATTCGGACGACCACAGCGTCTGATAATAAACGCATTGA
>MDTG01093302.1_pt1 | contig 12207 bp, 15 predicted proteins | sample 811421 | NCBI WGS metagenome assembly MDTG01 (sample SAMN05326645, study PRJNA326480) | marine metagenome | isolation source: seawater | place: Pacific Ocean: South East | collected 2011
CAAATTTATTATGACGGGGACTAGTGGAGCCTTGATAACGTCATCTAGCAAGCTGAGAAACCGGTTTCGCTTGTTTCTAATATTTGCTAACGTCAGTACTTGGTAAGGTCAAATAGCTAAATTGAGAGTGTCAGTGATTAAAAGCCGTGACAGTAATTAAATTGCATATATGCAATGTAAAAACGTCTACAATAACTGACACCGCCCTATCAACGACGAGTGACACATGTCAAATCTTAGAGTATACATTAACAGTGACTTAAAAGCGCCAATTATCTCAAAAACATTAATGAAAAATAATTTAACGGCGGCACAGAATAAAATCCTTCAATTCTGCGGTAGTTATCGATTTAAGACTCTTAAGGGGCAAATGTTCGATTTAGGGAAGAACGACCAGATAGTGATTTTTGGATTTTTCCTATTACCCTTCCTGTACTACCAGAAGTTCGAAAGTTTATAAAGCCATGCATATCTCTGGAAAGACTATGGTTGTTGGAATTATTGGTTGTCCTGTGGAACACTCATTGTCCCCGGCAATACATAATTATTTAATGAACAAACATTCAATAGATGGAGTTTATGTTCCTTTACCTGTGAGTCATGATAAGTTAGACAGTGCTCTTGCGGGCTTGTCGTCGCTAGGACTCAGTGGTGCAAATCTCACTGTTCCTTACAAGTCTACCGTATTACCGTTCCTGGATCGTATTGATACAACAGCAAAAAAGATTGGTGCAGTTAATACTGTTCGGGTAAATGCTAATAAAAAGCTTGAAGGAACAAACACTGATAGCAGTGGGTTTTTAACTGCTGTAGTGAGACACTCTCCTGAAGGGTGGGATTTGTACCATAAGCCGTGCGTAGTGATAGGTGCAGGCGGTGCGGCAAGAGCAGTAGTTTACGCTTTAAAAAAATTGCATCCATCAGAGATTCGTATTGTCAATCGCTCTTTTAATCGTGCTACCGAGCTGGCAAGCGATTTTGGCACGCCCTGCCGACCATATAATTGGAAAAAACGAAACATCGTTCTTAACAATGCAGCGCTGTTAGTTAATACTACAAAATGTGGGATGGTAGGAGAACCGGAACTGAAAATCAATTTAAGTGCACTGCCAACTAATGCCGTTGTTAATGATATCGTATATAATCCCTTAAAAACAACCCTGTTGCGAAACGCGGAAAGCAGAGGTAATGCTATTATTGACGGAACCGAAATGCTTCTTAACCAAGCTGGACATGCATTTAAGTATTGGTTTGGAATAGACCCCGAAATGACAGACGATTGGAAAAAAAGGATAAAATCTATGTTAACAGCTGGACAATAACGATGCTTATTGTCGGGTTGACTGGTTCAATAGGCATGGGAAAAACTAAGGCAGCAAATATGTTTCGTACCATGGGTTTGCCGGTTTTTGATTCAGATGCATTTGTTCATGAGTTGATGGAAACCAACACAAAAGTTATCTCTCTCATCCGACGAGTGTTTCCAGGGGCAGTAAACTCTGTTGGGATTAATAGGCGGGTGTTAGGACAAATTGTTTTCAAAAACAGGGATGCCTTACAAAATTTAGAGGCTATATTACATCCATTAGTAAGAATGCGCCAAGCGAAGTTTTTACGAAGTGCCAAGTTGAGATTTAGCAAAATAGCAGTGCTCGATGTTCCCTTGCTGTATGAAAGCAGGACTGATGAGAAATGCGATATTGTTATAGTTATGACTGCTCCACGTTTCATCCAGAAGCAAAGAGTTATGGCTCGATCAGGAATGACCGAGGAACGATTTTGTAGCATTCTTATGAATCAGTTAAGTGATCAAGAAAAAAGGAAAAGAGCTGATTATGTGGTACAAACAGGAGGGTGTATTCACAACACACATACTGCACTCAAACAAATTATTTATGAGATCAAATATTTACCCTCAAAAAAATGGTGTCCGGGTTGGTAGAACGAGATTTGTATTTTAGGTAATGCGTGAAGTTGCACTAGATACAGAGACAACCGGTCTTTCTTACGATAAGGGAGATAAATTGGTCGAAATTGGCTGTTTAGAACTCGTTAATCACATTCCAACAGGAAAGAGCTATCATACGTATATTAATCCACAACGTACCGTGTCAGCAGCAGCGGTAGCTGTTCACGGACTGTCCGATAATTTTCTCGCAGAAAAACCAGCTTTTAATGAAATAGTTTTTGAATTTTTAGAATTTATATCCGACTCACCTCTCATCATCCACAATGCGGCTTTCGATTTGGGTTTCATTAACAAGGAATTAACGGAGACTGGTCTCAAACCCATTCCGCATGAACAGGCAATTGATACCGTTTTGCTCGCTAGGCGCAAATTTCCGGGTGCACCAGCAAGTTTAGACTCTTTATGCCGTCGATTTGGAATTAATAACGAACATCGAGTTCTTCATGGTGCACTATTAGATGCTGAACTATTAGCTGAAGTTTACTTGGAATTGAAAGGGGGCAGGCAACCTGGGTTAGTTTTGCAAGAAGTTCATTCACAAAAAACAATGAGGCCCACTCAACAACGCGACATACCTAGAGCAGCCCGACCGCACACTCCTTCCCCAAAAGAAATGGTTGCCCATAAACGTTTCGTTGAATCTATTGACGATCCAATTTGGAAAAAATAAGTACTGTAATTATATTACTGTAGGTGTTGATTCTGATAGAGTTCCATAAAGTCTATTGGCTGCAAAAATAATGGAGGAAAACCCCCGTCACGGGTGGTATCGGCGATTATATTGCGTGCGAAAGGAAAAATTAAACGGGATCCTTCTATTAATAAGACGGTATTTTTGGTTTCCTCTGGAACACCCGTAATTCGTATTACTGCTCCGTATGTTAACTCAAGCAGAAAAACGGTTGATCTGTCTAGAGTTGCTTCTACCCGAAATTGTAGCGTGAGTTCAAAACTACCATCTTTCAATGGACGGCCGCCAGTGTTGATATCTATATTTATTTCTGGCTCTTGATCCAAGTTCGTTTGAAAACTTGGCCCAATTGGATTCTCAAAGGATAAGTCCTTTATATACTGAGCATCAATGTTGATTTTGGGAGAGAATTCTTTACTCGCATCGGTTTCGTTTAGTGAATTGATACTATCGCTATTTTTCTCGGGATCTTGTTTTATCATCTAGGTCCTTTCCCGGGTGGATCTTTATGTTGTGTTTAGAGAATTGTATGTGAAGAAACATATAGATTAACATAAAAGAAGGGTTTTTGCTCAGTATTTAATTCTCATCATTTGGATTGGGATCGGCTTTGTTAGAAATATCTGAATAAACCCCATCAATTGTAGATGTATTTTCTGATTGGTTATTGTTTCCCATAAAAACTTCTCCATCCGTGTTCATTTTAGGTGCATTTGTCTTGGAGTATTTTTTTATGCTTCTCCATAGTATTGACCCTAAGAAATATCGTGTGCGATTCGAGAACAATAATAATCCTATGAAATCTGTAAGAAACCCGGGTGTTATTAATAGAATACCAGCGACAATCAAAACGAACCCATTCATTACTTCGTTTGTCGGAAATTTGTTTTGAGCTATGCTATTTTGTATGCGTCGTAATATTTGCAAACCTTGTTTGCGTAACAAAATAGCTCCCACTGCAGCTGAAAAAATGATCATTCCAACTGTTAACCAAGCACCAATAAAACCGCCAATTTGGATTAAAATGGCAATTTCAATTATTGGGATAATTGCCAGGGAAAGAAAAAGAATTTTTGCCATGCTTGAGATTTAGGTTTTGAAACCTTACCTTATATTGTATTACTCAATGAAAGTCGTCTTGATAAGTTACCCTTCGTAAGGCTAGAAAGGTAATTGTCTGTCGACATGTAAATATTTTCAAGGTGAAAAATGGGTGAAGGAATTCAAACGCTAGACATTATATTGTTTGCAATGATAGCGGCTTTCTTGGTCCTGCGATTGCGTAGTGTGCTTGGGAAGAAAACCGGGCATCAGCGTCCACCTATCGATGAAAATCCAAATGGGAGTAAGGATGCAACTCCCAAGAGTGAGAAGGCGGTTGACCTTAACAATGTCTCCAACAGAGAAAAAGATGTGAACTTTGATCAAACACAAGACACCATTCTGTCTTCTGCTTTGAATGAGATAAAAGTCGCCGACAATAGTTTCAACCCAAATGAATTTTTGGTTGGAGCTCGTTCCGCTTTTGAAATGATTGTTAAGGCTTTCGCGGATGGCGATTTGGATTCACTCAGGGCATTATTAAACGATGAGGTTTTGGAAGACTTTTCAATAGCGATTAAAGATAGAGAAGATGCTGGTCAAACCTTAGATTTCACTCTTATTGGTGTTAAGGAAGCACGAATTAAGGATGCTCGCATGGATGGCCGCACCGCTTTTGTCACAATTCAATTTGATACTGAACAAATAAACATCACTCGGGATAAGGATGCTAATATTGTTTCAGGAGATCCCAATCGCACCGAGGAAGTAAGTGATATATGGACTTTTGCACGAAACACGCATGCACGTGATCCTAATTGGATACTCGTTGAAACTCGGACATTGGGCGAAGACTAGTCTTCTAAAAGCATGCCTTGGGATTATTGCCCTTGCGATGCTTTTGATGAGTTTAGGATGTTCAGATTTCAAGAAAAGACAAACTATAAATGCCCTGCCGTTAAATTCACCAAAGGATTTACCTGGCTGGAGAAAGGCGGGGTTGTTTGAGGCCTATAATGCTTTTAAATTGAGTTGCCCGTTTATGACGAGCAAACTCCCAAAAAGTTTACAAAGAAATCTGTTACAAGATCAAGGGTCAATACATTGGGATCAAGTTTGCCAGCTCGCCCTCCGCGCAAATGTTATTTCCGACTCCTCGGCAAAGGCTTTTTTTACCGAATTTTTCACATTCTGGAAAATTGAAGATGATATCAATGGTGGTCTTTTCACCGGTTATTACGAAGCCGATATTAGGGGGTCTGAGAAAAGAACTTCACGGTACAAATATCCTATTTATAGTCGACCAACAGATTTGGTTTCAACTCATTATTTGAAATCGCGATATTCCAAATCGAAGAAAGTTATGTGGGGTCGAAGAAAAAATGGTGTAATTGTCCCGTATTACACTCGCGCAGAGATTACCGACGGCGCTGTGGCGCAAAATGCAAGCATTATTGCTTGGGGAGATAGTTTGATCGATATATTCTTTCTTCAAATACAAGGCTCGGGTCGGATTCAACTTCCAAATGGTAGGATAATTCGAGTTGGTTATGCAGCTAGCAATGGGCATCCATATACCTCGGTAGGTAAAATTTTGTCTGATGCTGGAGAACTATTTCTGGAAGAAATTTCCATGCAAACCATCCGTGCTTGGCTTGCAAAAAATCCAACCAAAGTAAAGCAAATTTTAAATTCCAACGCGCGGTTTATTTTTTTTAAAAAGCTCAAAACACTTGGACCGGTTGGTGCAATGGGTGTTACTTTGATCCCGGGCCGAAGCATTGCTGTGGATCCTAGAATTATACCGATGGGAGCGCCAATTTGGATTGATACCAGCTACCCAGCATCAAACAAGCCAATGCAAAAACTAATGGTTGCTCAAGATGTCGGTATCGCAATCAAGGGTGGGGCTCGGGGGGATATTTTTTTTGGTTACGGTAAAAAAGCGGCGGCAGACGCTGGTTTAATGAAACAGCGGGGAAACATGTTCGTTTTACTTCCGAAACGATTACGAAGTTGGAAGTACATTAATGAATGATAAAATAAAAGACTCAGCCAAATTAAAGGCTCTATCGGCAACAGATGAGGAGCTTTTTAACGAGGCGATGCGCGGCGTCAAAATATCAATGAAAAGAGAAGTTAATCTAAAAGATACAAACCAAAAAACTACGTATTTGTCTAATAGAAAACGTGATGCTTTCCCAACTACAATTAGAAAGAAAACAAATCAAGAATTTTCTTTTTTAGTGGCTGGGAAATCTGGAGATATAGATTATAAGACAATGAGCAAATTGAAGCGAGGTCAAATTATTCCGGACACTAGACTAGATTTACACGGAATGACACTAAAACAGGCACACTCAGCAGTTTTCAGTTTTATTCTTGGCGCAGCAGAGAAGCGTGTGCGTTGTTTATTAATTATTACTGGCAAGGGTCGAATTAGCGAGGGAGGAGGCGTTTTGCGTAATCAGTTCCCTCAATGGCTAAACCATCCCAATATACGACTTCATGTAATTGGTTTTTGCGAAGCCCAGCCCCGAGATGGTGGAGGGGGAGCATTTTATGTGCTATTGCGGCGGAAGCGATAGGTTAAAGGATAAATTTGCTTAAATCTGCGTCCCTTGCCAAATCACCGACCTTTTCCCGAACATTTTGAGGGGTAATGGTGATTTCTTCTCCACCCCTGTCTGTCGCGGTAAAACTAATTTCTTCCAAAAGGCGTTCTAGTACGGTCTGCAACCGGCGAGCACCAATGTTTTCTACTGACTGATTTACTTCCGCAGCCACTTTTGCAATTTCAGCAATTGCTTCCTCGGGAAATTCTAAAGACACATTTTCAGTTTTCATCAGCGCTTTGTACTGTCTGATTAAACTTGCTTCTGGTTCAGTAAGTATAGCTTTTAGATCTTCTATTCCTAATGCTTTTAGTTCTACCCGGATTGGCAAACGTCCTTGTAATTCTGGTAGTAAATCGGATGGTTTAGCTATGTGAAACGCGCCCGATGCAATAAAGAGAATATGATCGGTTTTTACCGGTCCGTATTTGGTGGAAACGGTCGTTCCCTCTATCAACGGAAGTAGATCTCTTTGTACACCCTCACGACTCACATCAGCCCCGTGCCGATCAGATCGAGCACAAATTTTATCAATCTCATCAAGGAAAACTATTCCATTTTGCTCTACAGCTTCAATAGAGGCGCGCACTATAGCGTCTTCTTCCAATAGTTTATCGCTTTCTTCCGCAATAAGTGTTTCGTAAGAATTCTCCACTGAAATTTTTCTTTTGGATGTTTTGCCGCCGAATGCTTTACCGAGCATGTCATTGAGGTCCAACATCCCCATTTGAGCCCCAGGCATCCCAGGTATATCGAATGTAGGTAACGCTCCACCTGATGAGTCTGGGAGTTCCAGTTCAATTTCTCGATCGGCTAATGACCCCTCACGAAGCATTTTACGAAATTTTTGTCGCGTTTCCTGACTTGCATTCTCACCGACTAGTGCGGTAATCACTCTTTCTTCGGCGGCTAATTCAGCTTTTGCATGAACATCTTTTCTTTGTCTTTCACGAATTTCATGAATTGCAATTTCTAATAAATCTCGAACAATTTGTTCTACGTCGCGACCAACATAACCTACTTCTGTGAACTTTGTCGCCTCAACCTTAATAAATGGTGCTTGAGCTAAACGCGCAAGTCGTCTAGCAATTTCTGTTTTCCCGACCCCGGTTGGTCCAATCATGAGAATATTTTTCGGAAGCACTTCATCCCGAAGATCATCCTCTAACTGTTGGCGCCTCCAACGGTTTCTCAATGCAACTGCAACTGCTCGTTTAGCATCGTTTTGACCAACAATATAACGATCGAGCTCAGAAACAATCTCTCTTGGGCTAAAACTAGTCACTGACATCTAAACTTTCAATTGTGAGGTTGGAATTAGTATATACACAGATATCTGCAGCGATAGACATAGATTTCCTCGCTATATCTTCCGCATTCAAACCTTCGACGGATATTAACGCCCGAGCGGCTGCGAGTGCGTAGGATCCACCAGATCCTATCCCTATTATTCCATCGTCTGGTTCTAATACATCGCCAGTACCAGTGAGAACTAGAGACTCATTTTTGTCCACAACGGCCATCATTGCTTCGAGCTTCCTAAGGTACCTGTCGGTACGCCAATCTTTAGCAAGTTCCACGCAAGCGCGTCTGAGTTGGCCTGGGTGCTCTTCAAGTCGTCCTTCAAGACGTTCAAACAAAGTAAACGCGTCAGCGGTTGCACCAGCAAATCCCACAATAACAGATCCGTCTGCAATCGATCTAACCTTGCGTGCAGAACCTTTAATAACGGTAGAGCCCAACGTAACCTGCCCATCGCCAGCCACAACAACTCTTTGATGTTTTCGAATTGCTAAAATAGTGGTCCCGTACCATTTTGATGTAGAACTATGTTGGTTCAAGTTTTATCTCACGAATATAATTAGTCTTCTTTATAAAATGTGGGCGCTAAATCAACTTGTTCAAGTGTTGCAACAGAAACAGATAAATTTGATTACCCTGCTGTTATATTTTAAATTATATGATCATTAAGTAAAAAGATATACTTAGTGTAAAGTTACGAAGGCACCGGATATAGATTTTTTTATTAAATGTAAGTATTATTGAGGACATGAGTAATTTAAGATTTTAAAGGTAGTAGGGCACTCCAGCATTTTTATTGATACGAAACCATCTTTTCGGAAGAGATAAGTACATATTTCAGCACTTACCTCAGTTATATATTATGAGTAAAAAAATTATAAAATTGTGAAGTATTGAAAAACACTTTTTGTGATATAGGACACAAGGATTAGGAAGCCAACTTAACCCAACTACTATTCAAAATCAGCTTACTACAATTTGTATTTATAAACATAATTAGAGGATTTGGAATGCGCGAAGCCTCGATCATTCGCGAGACTCGAGAAACGAGTATCGAAGCACGAGTAAATCTTGATGGGAAAGGAATATATGATGTAAAAACCGGGATAGGGTTTTTGGACCATATGTTGGAACAATTGTCTAGGCACAGCTTGATTGATTTATACGTTCGAGCAGAGGGCGATCTTCATATTGATTATCATCACACCACTGAGGACTCGGGTATAGTTATAGGTCAAGCAGTTTTAAAAGCGTTAGGTGAATTGCGCGGCATTAACCGATACGGGTCGGCATTCATTCCAATGGATGAGACGCTCAGCCGGGTTGCTCTAGATATTTCCGGGCGTCCCTACATTGTTTGGAAAGTAGAGTTTACCCGGCCTAAGATAGGGGAAATGGATACTGAGCTTTTTAAAGAGTGGTTTCAAGCCTTTGCACAGGCGTCTGGGATCACCCTTCACATAGAGAATTTATATGGGCAAAACAATCATCACGTCATTGAATCCTGTTTTAAAGGATTAGCACGTGCTTTGCGCTCTGCAATCGCTATTGACAATCGTAGTGGTGATCGGATCCCTTCAACCAAGGGTGCATTAGGCGATAATTTTTGATAAGGGATTTGTTTTGCGGATCTTCACCGTTTATATCAATTTGCACAGTAAATCTAAGGAGAAGCAACCCATATTTGTAGAAGAGGGCTTCTCCTTTTGGGCATTTGTGTTTGGTTTTATTTGTGCTCTGTACCATCGATGTTGGTTTCTTGGAGCAGCATTATTTACGGTAGAAGTTGTACTTCATGGTCTGTTACGGGTTCTGGAATCAGACTTTTTAACTGTGGCGATTTGCCAGATTGGATTATCAATTTTAATAGGGTTACAATTCAACGATTGGCGTCGGGCCGCGCTAAGTCGGGCGGATTGGATTGTAGATTCTTTGGTAGCCGCAGTAGATTCTGATACAGCCTTTTTGAGGTGGATGGAAAGTAAAACACCCAGTTTTGTGCGTGGACAATTGCCTTCTGCTGTTGAACATAGTGGCAATGAGCTATGAACGTAGTAGTAATTGATTATGGATCCGGGAACTTGCGCTCTGCTGCTAAGGCATTGGAAGTTGCAGCTGGAATAGCAGGAAAGAGTGTTTCAGTAATTATTAGTTCAAATCCTGATGTGTTGAGGAAAGCGGATAAGGTTGTTCTTCCGGGACAAGGTGCATTTGGTGATAGCATGAGGGGCTTGACAGATCGTTCAGGTTTGTTGGACTCATTGAACGATGCCATTCATAACCGCGCTGTGCCATTCTTAGGAATATGCGTTGGGATGCAACTTATGTCCGTAGGGGGATTGGAACACGGATACCATAAAGGTCTGGGTTGGTTTAGTGGGACAGTGCGGCGCATGTGTCCCAAAGACCAAAAGTTCAAAATACCGCATATGGGCTGGAATGACATTTTTATTAATAAACCTCACCCGATTTTAAGCGGAGTTAAATCAGGAACAGACTGTTATTTTGTTCATTCTTTTGCGTACGAAACCGCAAATAGTGATGAGGTAATTGCCTGTACTGACTATGGAGGAACCATTACGGCGGCAATCGCAAAAGAAAATATGGCTGGAATGCAATTTCACCCTGATAAGAGTCAAGCGGTTGGCATACAGATTTTAGCAAACTTTATCGTTTGGAAACCATAACTTTTTATTTAGTAATAACCATTAAAGTCCAAGCGAAAAAATAAAGGTAAAAAATGATTTTGTTCCCCGCAATAGATCTTAAAGACGGATGCTGTGTCAGACTTTTAAGAGGTGATTTAAACCGCGCAACGATATTTAATGTCAAGCCTGAAGAACAAGCACGAGACTTTGCGAACCAGGGATTTGAATGGCTTCATTTGGTTGATCTCAATGGGGCAGTTGAAGGGGCCTCTGTAAACAGTGAAGCGGTTTCTGCTGTTTTAAAAGCAACTGATTTGCCAGTACAGCTTGGGGGTGGAATTCGCACTCGAGCTGCGTTAGATCGTTGGATGGACTCTGGAGTTCAGCGTGTTGTGATTGGCACTGCAGCTTTGGCCGATCCGGACTTCGCACTAAAAGCCTGTGAGGAGTACCCTGGTCGTATAGTGATTGCTATTGATTCGAGAAACGGTCACGTTTCAGTGGAAGGATGGACAAAAGATTCTCATGTCCGGGCGCTTGATCTCGCATTAAAATTTGAACACAGTGGAGCGGCATCAATTTTGTACACAGATATAAATCGTGATGGAGCTATGGTCGGAGTAAACGTTGAAGCAACTGTTGATTTGGCATTTGCTGTTACAACACCGGTTATTGCTTCTGGAGGCGTTTCAAGTATTCAAGATCTCATTGAATTGAAATCGAACGAAAAAGTTGGGCTGGAAGGAGTTATTTGTGGTCGTGCCCTTTATGATGGGCGGATTGATCCGGAAAAAGCATTGGGAATCTTCAAGGATGAAACTTAATGTTAAAAATGCGTATTATACCTTGTCTTGATGTTAAGAACGGTAGAACAGTAAAAGGTGTTAATTTTGTTGATTTGATAGATGCCGGTAATCCAGTTGAACAAGCTCAAATTTATGATAAAGCCGGCGCAGATGAACTTTGTTTTTTGGATATTACAGCTTCTTCCGAAAACCGTGAAACACTCTTCGATGCTGTAAGCAAAACAGCAGAACAATGTTTTATGCCTCTTACTGTTGGTGGAGGCGTCCGTTCGTTAGCAGATATAAGGAAACTTCTTCTCGCAGGCGCAGATAAGGTATCAATAAACACTGCTGCAGTTCGCGATCCAAATTTTGTTGGTGAAGCAGCTAATAAATTTGGTTCTCAATGTACTGTGGTGGCAATTGATGCAAAACAAGTAAGCTCCGGTAAATGGGAAATCTATACTCACGGCGGTCGTGAGGCTACAGGAATAGATGCAGTTGCTTGGGCATGTGAAATGGAAAAACTTGGGGCGGGGGAAATACTTCTCACCTCAATGGACCGTGATGGGACGCGTTCTGGATTTGATCTAGAGCTAACTCGGTCCGTTTCAGATAGTGTTGGTGTTCCAGTAATTGCGTCTGGTGGAGTGGGTACATTAGAACACTTGGTTGACGGTATAAAGATAGGCCATGCAACAGCGGTTTTGGCGGCTTCAATATTTCATTTTGGTGAATATTCGATCGAAGAAGCAAAAGCATATTTTGCGAAATGTGGAATTGCGGTACGACCGATATTAGAAAAGTAATACAGTCCCGTGTTTCCTATTTCTGAACTTAGGGTATGAAAATGAATCACAAATTAGAAACTTCAGAAGATGTTTTAGATAAACTTTTTACCGTAATTTGCTCTCGACGGGAAAATGAGACAAAAGGATCATACACCAGTACCTTGTTTGAGGGGGGGCAGCAACTCATCGCAAGAAAAGTTGGTGAGGAGGCAATTGAATGCGTGGTAGCCGGCCTTTCGGGTACAAAAAAAGAAATTATCTCAGAAAGTTCTGATCTATTATTTCATTTAATGGTCTTATGGTCAAATTCTGGAATTTTACCAAAGGATGTTTGGGAAGAACTTACTCGGCGGCAGGGAATATCG